>ERZ1026862.1726-NODE-1726-length-12415-cov-19.768608_pt1 | contig 12415 bp, 13 predicted proteins | sample MGYA00380161_ERZ1026862 | MGnify/ENA primary metagenome ERZ1026862 (study PRJEB33269, sample SAMEA4719797) | human gut metagenome | biome: human-associated habitat; feature: organic feature; material: feces | place: Cameroon | collected 2013-10 ... | reverse complement strand
GACATCGATGCTCTTGCTAAGTTGAAGGCTCAGATGGAGGGCAAGGCTTAATCTCCTGCAGATAAAGCATTTGCTATTCATTAGCTAAATAATTATTTTAAGAGGACTGATTTCTCTCCTTGAGAAGTCAGTCCTCTTTCTTTGAACAGTCTATTCCCCTACAGAATATATCAGAAATTCATGGATTCATTATATTTATTCCAGTTCGCATGCCTCAACTTCATGGTCATCAATGCGCTGGTCATCGGCATCACCCATTATTATGCAAGATGGCGCAACAGGCGATATGAGCAGTCGCGCTGGATGCTGTTTGCTGCCTTTACGGTATTGGCGATCCAGTATTTCGTACAGATGCGCTACGGATTCCGGGCTGCAGGCGATGAAAAGGGAGCAGCCGTCAACCTGCTGTTCTATACCCCCAGCTTCACCTTCATAGCCATGAGCATTTACAATCTAGGGGGGTACCCACTCCAGGCGTAAGCTATTATACTGGATCTGCGGCATCACGAATGCAGCCATCTTCACCATCTACGGCTTCCACTTCTATCTCAGCCACAGTCTGCCTCTGGGCAGATGGCTCTACGTCATAGAGGTTCTATATGTCAGCATGGTGTTCTACTGTTTCTATCTGATCCGTATCGAGATGAAGAAGCGAAAGGAAATCCTGAATACGATGGTAGCTACCGACCTGATGCCGTACTTCAGATATGCCCACACCAGTTTCATCTATCTGTTCATAGCAGCAGTCATCATCCCATTTGCCATCCTCTATACTCCCGTATTATACGTAGTAGGTCCGATGATATTGGCTACCCTACTCTTCTTAACCATCAGCTTCGTAATGCTCGGAGCCGCTTATGTGCCGACCGAGGAACTGCTGACCGAAGAAGATAAGATAGGGGGGGGTGAAGAGGAGGAAGATGATGATGAAGAGGAGGAAGGAGATAAAGATGATGAAGGAGATAAAGATGATGAAGCAGATAATGATGAAGCAGATGAGGATAGAGAGACGGAGAAGCTCAACAGGCGCTGGCTCCAGATTCAGTCAAGCCTCGACCAGTGGTGTGACAACCATGGATACAAGGATACTTCGGTGAATATGCCTACCCTGTCGAACACGCTGGATATCCCCCGCTACGAACTCACACAGTTCTTTGCTGAATACAGGCATACCACCTTCAGAATCTGGCTCAGCGAAATCCGGTTGAATGCCGCCAAGAAGATGATGCAGGACTATCCCGACTATAGCAACGACATCATTTCAAGCGAATGCGGCTTCTCTTCCAGATCATATCTCTATAAAATCTTCAAGGAAAAAGAAGGCTGCACGCCTAACCTGTGGAGAAGCAAAAACTGTCAACTTTCCGACTGAAATCCAACTGAAAAGTGTCCACTTGCCAGAAAGTGGACACTTTTTTTGTATCAAGTGGACACAAAAACCACCCTTTTATGACAATGGTCTTACCCTTTTTCATTATCTTTGCATAAGTAAAATGATACAATGTGAATAAGAACAAAACAATAATTTATCTCTTAAAGACAGAAGTATGAAAAAAGGAACCTTTATTTTTGCCGCAGCGGCAATGATGCTCTCATTCTCCAGCTGCTCAGAACAGGATGCGGCTACCGGCAGCGAATCCGCCAAGCTGATTACCGTATCTACATCCATCGGACACATGACCCGAATGGCTACAGACGAAAAGGGTGCGCAGACCTTTACCGAAGGAGATGAAATAAGCGTGTATGCATGGACCGGAAGTGCAGATGTGGCTCCGGCTGCAGAAGCAAGAGCGGTGAACAATGCCATCAACAAGCTCACCGGAAAGGTGTGGGTTGCCACACCGCAGATGCTATGGAAGAACCAGAAGGAAAAACATTATTTCATTGGTATCTATCCTGCCAGAAAAGTGGAAGACCTCGCTGCTGATACCCATACATTACAGGCTGACAACCAGGAGGCGAGCGACCTGCTCATAGCCGTGAACGCCAAGGGACTCTCCTACGAAAACAATGCCTCAGAACCCGTTCAGCTCGATTTCTCCCACGTGATGGCAAAGATTGTGGTGAACCTTGCCTTCAAGAACCAGTGGGGAGGCATACCGGAAGTGAAGACGGTGGCGGTGAAGGATGCTGCAAGAGAGGCTACCGTGAACTACCTCACCAAGACGATTACCCCTAAAGCAGCAGACGAGACGATTACCCCTACTGCCAAGGCTGACCTGGAGCTGCCGGCAACCACTGCCAACACCTGCTATCAGTCGGTTATCATCCCGCAGAATGACATCCAGCAGCTCGCCATCATCATCGGCGACAAGACCTTCAGCTACAACCACGGAACTCCTTTCAAGTTTGAAAGCGGAAAGATTACCACCATCAACCTGGAGGTTGGACGCGACAAGGTGATACTCGACGAAGTGAAGATTTCTGACTGGGAAACAGGCAGCACATTCAGTGGCGAGGCTTTAGACTAAACATTTTAAAAACATAAAGACATAAAGATATGAAAGCAATACAATTTCTGGGTATGACAGCCTTTATGGCTGCGATGCTAACCGGCTGTTCCAACGACAGCGACCTGGCTCACAGCAACTTTCCTGCTGACAACATCATCCGTGTTACTGCCGGAGTAAACGGCGCCGTAACACGTGCAGAGACGCTGGGAACAGAGTTGAACAGCGACTTCAGCCTCACTGTGATAAACAAGGCCCCTTTGAAAGAGGGCGAGCGCGATAATATATACTCCTATGGAAATAGGATTTTCAAAAAGACTGATACAGAATGGATCTGCAACGACATCCTGCGCTGGCAGGATGCTGACACAAAAGTAGATGTGGCGGCGCTTGCTCCAGCAATCAATGAAATGACATTCAATGGCATCTATAACTATATGCAAAAAATCCAACCCCTGGAATACAGCATCACTGCCGACCAGAAGACACGGAGCGTAGCAAACGACCTGCTCTACTATTACAAGAGTGACCTGGTTCCAGGAACCGAATTAAAAGACGGCAAACTCAACATCCAGTTCAACCATGCCTTCAGCATGATCGACATCATCGTGACGCTGGGAACGGAATACAGCAACAAGGATAATCCCATCAGCGAGGTAATTGTAGGTGGAAGCAAACTCAAGGCTACCGTAGATGTAACCAACAGCAATGGCGTAGCCTATGCCAGCACGAAGGGAGAAAATCCTGAAACCGACATCATCACCACCCCGGGAGAGTTTACCATGGCTACGACCGACCATTCTACAGCCAAATTCTCATGCATCCTCATTCCGCAGAAAATCGAAGCCAACAAGTTCAAGGTAACGCTGAAGACAAGCAGCAAGACCTACGTATGGACCTCGCCTTCTGCCATCACCCTGGAGACAGGACACAAATACACCCTGGCCCTGACGATGGGAAGGGATAAGCTGACAGCCCAGAAGGGCAACATTTCTGCCGGCTCCTGGACGAAGGGAACAGGTTCAGATAGCACTCTTGGAACAAAATAACAACAGAAACAACTTAAAGTGAATGCAACTATGAAGTATAAAAAGATATTAACATGGGCTTGCACTGCAGCGCTCTTCCTGACTGGCTGTACAACGGATACAGCCAGCAACGGTAGATGGATGGAAGACTCCAACGCTGTACGCATACAGGCATCAGCAGGCAGCACCCTGACACGTAGCAATCCGATAGCAACTGACGAGAGCGAGCTGACGGGCTTCAACCGGGGCGACAAGATAAGCGTGAGCAATAGGAACATTACCGTGAACTATACTTTCGACGGTGAAAAACTATGGGTGCCGGAAAATGACAAGTATCTGGTATGGGACGAGAAAGACCTGAAGTTTGAAGCCTACTATCCATACGATGGCAAGAATACCTTCAGCGTCGGCTGCATCAAGAAAAACCAGAGCACCCCGGAGGCTCTTGCCCAGTCAGACTACATGAACATCACCTCCAACCTTCAGTCGATTCCATCAGACAAGCGCCTGACACTGGAGCTGAAGCGCCAGACAGCCCGCCTGATTTTCAAGATCGATCAGTTCAACAATGAGTTTAGTACAGAAGCTAAGGTCACGGAACTCAAGATAGACTGCCCAGAAAAAACCAACGGGGAAACAACAGACGATTGGGGTCCAATCACTCCATACCAGATTGGCAACGGTGGCGTCGGTACCACCTATACGGCACTGGTGATTCCTGGAGTAATCTATGCGAAGCTCAACACTTCCGAAACACATAGCTATCTTCCCGATGAAGAACCAGAGGCACTCTATTTGAAAACAGGAGAACTGAAAGCTGGCTATAGCTATACCTACAACCTCATTGTGGGTAAGAACAAGGTGACCGTGGGAGGCGTTACCGTGGCAGAATGGCCCCCGGGGACCCCGCTTCCAGAAGGAGTGGCAGAGGAGGAGGATCTTACCCCTTATGTTACCATGACTGCTACCAGCAAGCAGACCTTCGTGATGAAGTGTGCGGGAAACTATACCCTCCCAGACCTAGAATACTCCGTAAACAACGAACCATGGCAAAAAGTAGTAGCGCTTGGTCTTGTTAATTTTGGCGGCGACCTCGGCAGCCTTCGCCTGCGTGGTAAATGTTATAATGGTACAGCTACGAACGATAAAGAGTTTTCTCGGATTGACTTCGGCAATCTAAACGTAAAAGTGGATTGTTCAGGCGATATCCGCACGCTGATCGACTACACGGCGTATGAGAATGCAGCTACAGCAAACTGCAGTTTCATATCATTATTCAAGAATTGCACAGCATTGAAATCAGCCAAAGAGCTTCTTCTTGCTACAGCCCTGAAACAAAGCTGCTACCAACAGATGTTCGGGGGATGCACATCACTCGAACAGGCACCAGTTCTGCCTGCTACAGAACTGAAAGCATTGTGCTACCAACAGATGTTCGAGGGATGCACATCACTCGCCGAGGCGCCAAAGCTTCCTGCAATGAAGCTGGCTAACGGTTGCTATAGTAAAATGTTCAAGGGATGCGCCTCTCTTGTCAATGCTCCAGACTTGCCGGCAACAACGTTAGAGGCAAACTGCTATAGTAGTATGTTTATAGATTGCATTAAGCTTACTGGAGCCCCAGAATTAAAGGCAAAGATAATGCAAAACGCTTCTTACCATTCTATGTTCAAGGGATGCACCTCTCTTGTCAATGCTCCAGCCTTGCCGGCAAAAACACTAAATTATAATTGCTATATCAGCATGTTCTCAGGCTGCACATCGCTCAAGACTGCACCGGTATTAGGCGCAGAAAAATTAAAGGGCTTGTGTTACCAGTTGATGTTCGAGAATTGTACGAACCTCGAATCCGTAACTATGCTGGCAAATACTGATGGAAGTAATTCTCTAGCCATGTGGTTAGATGGTGCAGGAACAAGTGCAGGAAGCCGAACACTAAAGGTTTCTAGCAAGGCTTTTTATGACAATAATATCGCAAAAAAGAACCCAGACATCTGGAAGATAGGTGAAAACTGCACAGTGTTGGATATCAACGACAAAGAGATCAAATAATAATCTATCATACTGAATATAGAAACGGGAGTTTCAGAAATCAGAATCTCCAAGTCGCCCTGAAAGGCAAAGCATCCTTCATAGATTGCTTCTGCTTTTTCAGGGCGACATTATTTATGGCGAATATTCCGTCAGGCGTCCCGGCGGATTTGAAATCCGCCGAAACGCCTAACGGGGTATTCTAATTTAATAATTGCTTGGCAGAAACTTCTACAACCCCACCATTTCCTTCACTAATGACCACAGGACGATTGTATAAAGCCTTTTCTACCAACATATCATGCTGAGCTTCAACTAAACCTAATTCAACTTTGTTGATAAAGCCCTCAATCTCACTTTCACTCATAATCCTTAATTAAAATGTTAACGGAATTAAAGAGCTACACGATTTCTTGAAAACTTATCAAAGAACGATCGGATACTACCTTTATTCTGACTTTGATTCAAATCCTCTTCGTAGGCAGACTGCAAGGAAAGCCAAAAAGAGGCAGGAATGCCCAAAGCTTTATCTAAAGAGTTAGCAATCTCAGAACTTAAAATAAGTTTTCCTTTCAACAGCTCTTCCAATGTCGATTTATCAAGACCAATTTTTTCTGCAAAAACTTCTACTGGAAGGCTGCGAGCCTCCAGTTCATCCTTCAATATACTGCCTGGACTAACAGGCGTAAATGGACGAGAATTGATGTTATTTTTTATTTCCATAATGAGAATCGTCTAATTGGGATGTTTTTTTTTATGAACCAGGGGATTTGCAATCCCCCAATAACAAATGAGCCGGAACTGATTGCTGGGGATTGCAAATTCCCAGCCTCATTTTTATATTCTGTCTGCAGCTGCACGAATGCGATTTGCAACCTCGCATAATGCTCCACGGAGCTTTGCTTTTTCTTCTTCGGTGAAACCTCCCATTCCACCATTTCCATCGATGCCATCAAGCTTATGATAAAGCCATGATGCCGACTTGCCGAAATATGTATGTGCTATCCAAAAATTGCTCAAATGAAGTCTCCGGCACGGAATCGTGCCGGGGACAGAGTTGTGTGAATAGATAACTCTATGCTAACTGCAAAGAGCTAATGCGTTGTCCAATCTCCTGGACGGCACGATTGAAAATATCTTTCTGCTCGGAATTGAGCGTGTAAACATGACCGCGAACCTCTGAGCCATTGAGACGCTGAGAGAGCCATGCTGCGCTTTTTCCGAAGTATTCCTGTGCGATGTATCGAAGTGGCAGCAACTTGTAATCTTCCTTTGTAAGCTGCTCACGCAATGCCAGAACTTCGCTCTGAAGCTGCTCGATCTTTTGGTTGAGAAAAACTTTCGCCTCCTCTCTATCACTATCATCAGCATTTAATTTGATGTAGTTTAAAATCTCAGTTTTTCGAGCTTCGCTCTTTTCGTCTTCCTTGCCTGCAAGAGAAGCGTATTCCCTAAGTAAATCTATGTTATTATTCATAATCTTATTCTTTTTTATATCCCTTCTGAAGGAGGGGAAATTTTTAATTCTTTTTTCTTTTCTTAATCAGAACTGAAAGCTGGTCTAAAACGCTGTCTGTAAACTTCCAATATGTTTCGTCATCAATGTAATAAGCCTCTCTCAGCCTGATGTAATCACTTAGCAGCTTCTTCTTCATTCTAATCTGCTTTTCTAGCTCTTCTTCATTCATCTGTTGAATTTTAAATTGTCAAACATCTAGTTATCTATTCACGAAGCAAAGATACATAAAATTCTTTTAATAACCAGGCAAAACATAAATTTTCTTTTATGTTTAACCCGTTTTTAACGTTTGGAGACGATAAAGCCCCCGATGCGTCACGCACCAGGGGCTCAGAAATCTATTAACTATCTTCCTATCATTATATGAAAACTGTCGTGTTTTAAATTACGGCAGTCTGTAATTCTTTAGCCAATTATCCGAAACCACCAAATTATTTCTGTTAAATCTCGCAATATTAACTGGCAAAAAAATATTTTTATCACTTCATCTACTATAGTCACGAAGTATTCATCTCTTTGGTTATGTCACGGAATTTTCATTTTTTTGCAATGCGTAAGGCAATGTCGCCTTCGCATAAAACAAAAGTAATGAAAAAAAACACAGAAAACAGACCAAGAACCAAGGCTACCATCTACATTCAATATGATGCAGAGAAGGCCGAAAACCTCACTGGTTACAAGACAAGATGGAAAATGCAGAGAAAGGAAACCTTGAACATCAGCCTCTTCATCCGAGAGTTGAATGAGCAATACAAGATTACGAAATCAGCCTTTCGCGAGACAAGTGGAATTCACAACAAGGTATTCAACAAATACCTGAACGTACCCGACAACTGCTGCCTGTCAACGGAAGCTATCGAGCGCATTGCCGTATGCATCCTCCTCCTGGAACCACCCCTCAATGCGCACCCAGAGTTTGAGGCTGACTGCGAGAAAAAGAAAGGAGGCTTCCGTGGGGTGATTGCCAACATGAGTAATGAAAATATCGAAGATATGAGAAAGGATTTTCGCAAAAAATTCGGAACATTCGGTTATCATCTGACACACTCCATCAAGAGCCTGGATAAGCTTAACGAACTGAATGTATTCTACTTCAATAAATTCACTAACGTAAATGGTAAATTGAAATGAAAAGCAACACAACCAGCACTGACAACAGATACACCATCCAGCCGCTCACCACCTGCATCGATATCAAGACGGAGCGAAGACTCATCGCCAGCTGGCATACCAGTGGGCTGACGGATACGCAAATCCGTAAAATGCTGATGCTCTACTTCGGAGAACCAGCATGGATGAATCAGCAGAAACTGTATGACAGTTATAGATTTTCGGAGATTGCAACGGGACTGAAATTCCGCAGCAAGGAAGATTTCCTGGATATACTCCTGAAATGTACCGGATTTGGAAGAATCTGGAAGAATGAGAAAGATGGCCATAAAGCCAAAAACCTCAAAGCTTTCTATACTCCTATCTGGCATCTGGCGAAGGAAGAAGACCTGGAAAACCTGCCTGACATGCAGGAAAAAATGCATCCTGGAGATGCTTATAATAATAATAATATATATAATAATAATAAGAAAATATATAAAAGAAAAATATCTAGCAAGTATGCTAAGCTTCTCCAGGATGCAAAAAATTCCACCGAAAGAAAGAAGGTCATTGAAGATTGCGCAAGAAATCTACTCTACTATGTGGCACAAAATGATGATCCATACAATGCCATCGTCAAGCCCATAAACGAGAAAACAATGGAGGAAATACCAGGACTTTATCTCGATAAGGAAGCTACTCATCCTATGACTCTGGCCACAACTCTGTTTTTCAACAATTACATCTGGCCATATCTCATCATCCATAGTGAGAAAATGATGAGCATCGACGGAGAAAAGGGGCAAGCTGTATGGCTTGATAGAATCATCAATATCGATTTCATGCAGAAGAACATCATGCGTGCCGTGAATGATGCCACCAAGTACCTCAAGCTGCATGCGGCAGAAATGATGCGGCAGTACCGACCTATCTCGAATTTCGAGTATCAGGACAAGGCGTCGAAACAGCGATTCTATGATACGACACGATGTGATGGAACCCCGGAGCAGCATCGAATACCACCGGATGCTGCGCCGAGACCATCCGGCAACGCTGCCTGGAACAAATTCTCGCACACCTGGATTGTTCCAAAGTAAATCACTGTCAAGCAAACAAGCTTTCACAAGAAAACGCCAAACGCCCTGAAAGGGCAGAAGCTCCTAGCCCAGGGCAACGCCCTGGGTTATAACAGCAGATAGCAATGCGCCCTGTAAGGGCAAAAGCTTTGTTATTCGCCTGGAGTTTTAAAGCTTTTGCCCTTACAGGGCGACAGGCTTGCGTCCGGCATTACCCAGGGCGATGCCCTGGGCTAGGAGCTTCTGCCCTTTCAGGGCGTATGGGTGCAATGCATTCGAACACTTCTGCCCTTTACCTTTCCCTTCGGCCGGTGACCGTTGGTTCAGGGCGTGTGGGTGCAATGCATTCGAACACTTCTGCCCTTTACCTTTCCCTTCGGCCGGTGACCGTTGGTTCAGGGCGTGTGGGTGCTAACAATAAAACAAAACAACAACATAAAACAACAACATAAAATTACTAAAAACATGAAAGAAGACCAACAAAATCAAAACAGAAATGAGAAGCCACGTTACTATGCTACCGACTTCAATGAAATCAAGGAAAATCTCTCTGATGAAGAGAAGCTGCTCTTCGAGAGATACAAGGAAATGCTGAGCGGAATCATCCCTGCAGATTCAGCTTCATCAGCTCCAGCAAACGATGATGCATTCTCATCAGGTTCATCATCTACAGCAAATGATGCTTCATTCGCAACATCATCATCCCCTGCAAATGATGATGCATTCTCATCAGGTTCATCATCTACAGCAAATGATGCTTCATTCGCAACATCATCATCATCCCCTGCAAATGATGATGCATCCTCCTCATCATCAGCTCCTTCAAATGATGCTCCATCCCCCAAGGCCCTCCTCAATCACCTGAAGAACATCAGCCAGAAAACCATGAAGCAGATGGCTGGAGGAAAGCTCGATATCCGCGTAACCTGCCCGAAATGCGGAAAGCGTCACTGCTTCATTAAGGTAGATAACGGATTGACCCACTGCTGGTCGTGCAACTGGAGCGGATACCTGGAAGAGATGAAATCGCTCCTCGGAAAGGGCAGCGGTAAGGTGAACGGAAACTACTACGCCAACGCCCAGAAAAAGCAGCAGGATGAACACAAGGCCAAAGACTACGTGCCCATGCTGCCCGACGACTTCCGCGAGATAGATGCCGAAACCCGATCCTGGCTCTACCCCATCTACCCCTTCAAGACCCAGGAAGAGCAGCAGCAGTTCATCGACCACTTCCACCCCGCCAACCTCCTCTCGCGCCATCCCAAGTCCCGTCCCCTGATTACCGCCAGCGAACTCGCCTCGCTCCAGGGGATGGTGCAGCGATACATCCAGGCAATGAAGCTCTCGCCCGACATCATCATTCAGGAAGGAGTGATGTGCGCATGGATGAAGCAGACGGCGGATGACTCCAAAAGCGAGGACCCGAAAGGCGTGGAAATGGTGCCTGCCATCGCCTACTGCAACTATCTGGACGGCAAGATCATCAACGTGAAGTTCCGCTCCGTGCAGCAGCACCCCGTCACCGGCGAGTGGAGCAAGCTCTTCTGCCAAGTTTCCCCCACCAAGCCCTGCGCTCCCTACGGCATCGACAGCATCAACCTGCTCCGACCCGACGCACAGCCCATCCGCCAGCTCATCATCACCGAGGGCGAAAAGGACCGACTCACGCTGATGACCTGCGGATTCCCCTACGTGCTGAGCATCGCCAACGGCGCCAGCACCAACATCGAGGAGAGTCACGAGGCTTTCGACGAGTGGATTCAGCAGGCGGGCGAAATCATCATCTGCGGCGATACCGACCGCCCGGGCCGCCGACTGGTAAAACTCCTGATAGAGCAATACCAGACCCGCGCCAAGGTTACCACGCTGCCGCAGGGCAAGAAGGACATCAGCGAGGTATATGATGCCTTCGGAAGCCGCGAGGTGCAGCGAATCATAGCCGAGGCGCAGGGCATCAGCGACGCAGACATCTACGACCTCTCCGAGCACAAGGAAGACATCCTTGACATCATGATGGGCAACTACGACCGTGGTTACGAGGTGGGCATGGGCGGACTCACCGACGGCATCTTCCACCCCACTTCCGAGGGCGGACTCATCATCCTCACCGGTCGCCCGAACTCGGGAAAGACGGATTTCCTCAACTGTCTGATGGCGCATCTGATGTACCACAACCAGAAGCGCGTGGCGTTCTTCTCGTTCGAGAAACCTATCAAGGGCAAGCACGTGAGGGAGATTGCCCGCATAGCCCTGGGGGTGAGGAACACGGAGGATATGGACGGTGCCGAATCGCCCGAAGAGGCAAGGCAGGAGAACCAGAAGGTGCTGGACTTCCTGGCGGAGCACATGGTGGATTTCGACACGAAGACCCGTCTGCCCGACAGCAACTACATCATCGGAATGATGGAGGCGATGATGAACCGCAAGAAGCAGAAGATAAATTATCTGGTGATAGACCCGTATGTGTTCATCAACATGACCGAGGGCGGCAGCCGTGCCACGGAGACGGAGAAGGTGAGACTGATGCTGACGAAGCTGCAGGCATGGAGCCGTACGCGCCACATCTGGACGGTGGTGGTGGCTCACCCGCGAATACAGTACAAGGACGGTCACGAGGCATTTCCGCCGCTGGATATCTACTCCGTAGCGGGCAGTGCCCAGTGGGCTAACCTCGCCGACTTCCTGCTCACCGTAAACCGAATCTCGAAGCCCGAAGAGGGCAAGATGTTTACCATCGTAGAGATGCTGAAGGTGAGAGACCAGGAGTTCTGTCATCCCGGAAAGGTGTACTACGTGCGCCAGCCCTGCGGCAGATACGACGAAAGGGAATCGGAAAACGACTGCATAGCCGAGGCGATGCAGGGCAAGGTGCTGGCGAAGGACGATGAACCCTGGAGGGAATGGGGAATGTTGAATGTTAAATGTTAAGTGTTAAATGTTAAGTGTTAACTTGCCTATGACTAGAGAAGAGTATAATGAATTGAGAGCACGGGCACACGAGATGATGCTCGACGACTATAAGTGGATGCTGGATCAGGAATCGGGCATCCGGGAGTGGCGATGCCCCAAGAGATGGATCATCGAGTTTGTACATGATGTGAGCGACTATGTGATGGTGAGGAGCAGCGGCGAGGAGGACGTAGGCGATGAGTGGCACGACGATCTCCTGCGCCCCATCCCCCTGCAGAAGCTCTACCGCCAGTTCTTCCAGAAGAGCTG
>ERZ1026862.1724-NODE-1724-length-12424-cov-71.142130_pt1 | contig 12424 bp, 9 predicted proteins | sample MGYA00380161_ERZ1026862 | MGnify/ENA primary metagenome ERZ1026862 (study PRJEB33269, sample SAMEA4719797) | human gut metagenome | biome: human-associated habitat; feature: organic feature; material: feces | place: Cameroon | collected 2013-10 ... | reverse complement strand
CGTTAGTACAAGCATGGCGTTTGCGCAAAGTCAAATCTCTGGTAAGGTTACCTCTTCTGAGGATGGAGCACCTGTAATTGGTGCTTCAGTCAAGGTTGCTGGTACCAAGACCGGTACTGTTACCGATGTTGATGGTAACTTCTCATTGAATGCTCCTGCTGGTGCCAAGCTGGAAGTAACTTACCTCGGTATGTTGCCTCAGACTGTAAAGGCAGGTCAGAAGATGAAGATTGTATTGGAAGCGGATAACAAGACTCTTGATGAGGTCGTAGTTACCGCAATGGGTATTTCTCGTGATAAGAAAGCCTTGGGTTATGCTTCTCAGAAACTGGGTGCTGAAGATCTAAACACCGCAGGTACTAGCTCTTTGGCTAGCGCTATGCAGGGTAAGTTGACCGGTGTTGATATCCGTCAGTCTTCTGGTGCTCCTGGTGCATCTTCTCAGATTGTCATCCGTGGTGCCCGTTCATTCTCAGGCGATAACACTCCTCTTTACGTGGTAGATGGTATGCCTATTGCTTCAGCTGCCGATTATGATACACAGGCTTCTGTAACTGGTGCAGATAAGGCAAACCGTTCTATCGATATCAACCCTGATGACATCGAGAGCATCGACGTATTGAAGGGTCAGGCTGCTTCTGCCCTTTATGGTATCCGTGCATCTAATGGTGTCATCATCATTACCACCAAGCGTGGTAAGGCAAATGGTGGTCGCCCTCAGATTACATTCTCTACCGACTTGAGTGCTCAGACTGTCAGCAAGAAGTTTGATCGTCAGAATATTTATGCCCAGGGTAATGGCATAAATGCTTATAACCCATCATCTTCTATGAATTGGGGTCCTAAGATTGCTGATCTGGCTAACGATGCTACTTATGGTGGTAATACCGACAATAAATATACTCAGGCTTATGGCAAGCACGAGGGTATGTACTACAACCCTAAGTATGCAGCTGCAGGTCTTGACGGTTGGACTACTCCACAGATTTATGACAATGTAGGTGATTTCTTTGATACTGGTTTCACCCAGAACTCAAACTTGAGTATTTCCCAGAAGAATGGCAACTTGGCTTATTCTTTCGGTATTGGTGATACATATCAGAAAGGTATCATCCCTTCTACAGGTATGATGCGTACTACAGCCCGTGGTGCTGTTGACTTTGAAATCAACAAGCAGTGGAAGACAGGTTTCTCTGCCAACTATAGCGCAACCAAGATTACATCTGCTCCAGGTGCCAACAGCGGTATTATGAACGTGGTTTATTCTGCTCCTTCTGAGTATAATCTGAAGGGCACTCCTACTCATGCGCCAAACGACCCTACAAATCAGATCTTGTTCCGTTCTACCTCATTCAACAACCCATATTGGTGGAAGGATAACAATGAATTCAAGCAGCATACCAACCGTGTATTCGGTAATGCCTATCTTGAATATCGCCCTAACTTCGGCTGGGATACAGAGCGTTACAACCTGGTAATCCGTGAGCAGGCTGGTCTGGATGTTTACACCACTAACAATAGTGATGTATATGAAAAGGGTTCTGCACAGAATGCTGGTGGTGAGATTGAAAACTATGGTATTCAGCACAATATCTTCAACAACCTCTTCACTGCCAACTTCACCGCTAAGTTGGGTGCTAACAATGCGTGGGACTTCGGCGCATTGCTCGGTTCTGAGTTCAATCATGACTATCAGCGTGTCTGGGATTACGATGGAACTAACTTCCTGTTCTATGGTCAGCCTACTATGACCAATACCACTGTTAAGCCAAAGACAGAGGAATATCAGGCTCAGGAGCGTACCGTAGGTTTCTTCGGTCAGTTGTCTTTGAGCTATGCTAATCAGGTTTATCTGACTGTGACAGGTCGTAACGATATCGTTTCTACCATGCCACGCAACAACCGTAGCTTCTTCTATCCATCTGTATCACTCGGCTGGATTTTCACAGAGCTTCCTGCCTTGAAGAATAATCACATCCTCTCTTATGGTAAGCTCCGTGCTTCATTCGCTCAGGTAGGTCAGGCAGGTCACTACTATGCTAACTATTACTATGTTCCAGGTTATGGTAGCGGTATGTATGGTATCACTCCTATCAGTTATGCTATCAACGGCGTAAGTTCTTATGTGCCTTACTACGTGAAGTATGACCCTAATCTGAAGCCACAGAACACCGTGAACTGGGAGTTTGGTGCAGACTTGAACTTCTTCGACAATCGTGTTCGCTTGGAATATACAGCCAGCTATCAGGATATCAAGGATCAGATTTTCGATGTTCCTACAGCCGGTTCTACAGGTTATCAGTACCTCCGTACCAATGCCGGTGAGATGACCACATGGTCTCATGAGTTTGCCATCAACGCAAGCATCATTCAGACTAAGGATTGGGATTTGGATCTTGGTGTAAACTTCACCAAGCTGACCAACAAGGTTAAGTCTTTGGCTGATGGCGTAGAGAGTATCATGCTGGGTGGTTTCGTTGAGCCACAGGTACGTGCCCAGGCAGGTTATACCTATCCAAATATCTATGGTGTAGCATTCCAGCGCGATGAGCAGGGCCGCCTCTTGCTTCAGGATGGTCTTCCTATCGGTACTGCCGGTAGCCAGAACCTGGGTGAGTGTACACCTGATTTCAATATGGGCTTCAACCTGAAGGCTCGCTGGAAGCGCTTGTCTTTGAGTGCAACCATGGATTGGCAGAAGGGTGGCAAGATGTATAACGGTACACTCTTGACATTGAACTACTTCGGTGCAACCAAGGAGTCTATCCCATACCACGAGGGTACTATGGTAGCTGAGGGTATTGATATTGCAACAGGTGAACCAAACAAGGTTGAGGTAAGCAAGCAGGATTACTGGATGGCTTACAATAACGTGACTGAGGCAGGTATCTACGACCGTAGCTTCCTGAAGCTCCGCGATGTAACCTTGAGCTACCAGCTTCCTAAGTTTGCAGGCATCGACATCTCTGTATATGGATTCGCACGCAACTTGCTCCTCTGGTCAAAGATGAAGGATTTGGATCCAGAGTCTTCTCAGGGTAATGGTAACATGAGTGGTACTTTCGAGCGTTTCTCTGTGCCAAATACTTCAAGCTTCGGTGGTGGTTTCAAGATTACATTCTAATTGGCTGACCCACCTCGGAATCATTTAAAGTATCAATATTAATAAAGGATAAAACAATGATGAATTTTAAGAATATATTTGGCATCTTGGCAATCTCTGCAGTTTCTATGATGACTGTATCTTGCTCTGAGGATATCATGGACAGAATCAACAAAGACGAGGCTCACCCAGGTGAAAGCGTTGTTTCTGCCAAGTTCCAGCTCACAGATGCCATCGTTTCTAGTGTTTTCACTACCAACACAGGTAACTTCGCCTGGTATGTTGCTTCTTATACAGAGCAAATCCTGGGTACAGGTAACAACCAGCTTAAGAATGCAGAGCTCCGCAATATCAATGAAATTGCTGCTGCTTCTAGTTTCGATAATGAGTGGAATGGTACTTATCTTAACCTCAACAACATTCAGCAGATGATTGCTAAGTGTGAAGAGGGTGGCAATAGCGCCGGACAGCTTGATATCAAGGCTATGGGTCAGATTCTGGCTGCTTACGATTGGGGAATCATGACCGACTTGTTTGGTAACATTCCTTGCTCTGAGGCTTTCAAGGTATCTGCTCCTAAGCTCGATACTCAGGAAGATATCTACAAGCATATTCTGGAATTGCTGGATGCTGCCAAGGGTAATCTGGATCAGGCTATTGCCGGCAATATGAAGAATGCTGGTGCCTACGATGTCTTGTTTAATGGTAACTTGACTCAGTGGCGTGGTCTTGCTCATGCCTTGAAGGCTCGCTATCTCTTGCATGAGGTAGGTCGTGCTGCCGACAAGAATGCACAGTATGCTCAGATTCTGGAAGAGGCTAATGCTGCTGTAGCTGATGGCTTCGATGGTGCTAACCTGAATATCTTCGATGGCAACAACCAGATTGATGCATGGTCTGCTTACTGGTATAGCCGTGAGTATAGTGCTTCATCCAAGACTGTTGATGACTTGATGGTAGCTCGTCAGGATCCACGTGAGGCTATCTATAATTATAATGGTGCTGACTGGTATGGTGCTCCTAGCCAGTTGGGCTTGATGACTCCTGGTGACAAGGAAGCAGCCGGTGCAACCAGTGCTACCAATTTCCCTCTCTGGTTCTTGAATGGTATCAGCGAGGTTAAGATTCCTAGCCATCTGATGAGCAAGTCTGAGCTTTACTTCATCATCGCAGAGGTAAAGGCTCGCTTGGGTCAGGATGCCAAGGCTGATTTCGAGACTGCAGTCAAGGCTTCTCTTGCTGACTATGCAACTGTAGGTGCTACAGAGTTCAGCGACGATGCTGTTGCTGCTTATCTTACTGGCGAGACTGCTGCTAAGTTTGCTGCAAATCCATTGAACGAGATTCTGGTTCAGAAGTATATCGCCCAGACACGTGATGAGCAGTTGGAGACCTTCAACGATATGCGCCGCTGCAAGTATCTTGATGGTAGCTATCCTGTAGCAATGACCAACCCTAACAATACTCAGGCAGGTCAGAACCGTTTGCCACTTCGTTTGCCATACGGCTCAAGCGATGTTCTTTCAAACCCTAACGTGAAGGAAGCTTTCGGTTCAGGTAACGATGCCGGTAAGTATATCTTCACCGAAAATGTATGGTGGGCTGGTGGTAACCGTTAATCGGCAACTTACAAGTATCACATAAAATAAATTAAGGTGTACCCTTTTATTGCCATCGGGCAGTAGGGGGTACACCTTTTTCTTTTTATCTCCCTCACTCTCAAACATTTTCCCAGAATTTCTTGCATCTTTCAGAAGAAAAGCGTATCTTTGCAAAAGATTAGCTGCGTTCGGCAATTTGAAAGTAAACTTTCATTGCGCTCGTTTGCATAATCCGTGCAGCACTGAAGTTGAATCATTAAAACAAGGAGGTAGAATATGGATTTATTTGATAGCAAAAGACAAGAAAGATTAGAGGCAGCAGGAAAGGCTGCAACAGCTAGTAAAGAGGCATCTTTGAAATTTCTTATAGATGCAGGCATTTTGGATAAAAATGGAAACTGGGCTTCACATCTAAGATAATATGGATGAATCTCTTTATTCTAGGCGATCTAATCTTGTGATTGGATTTCATGGTTGTGACCAGTCTGTGGTAGAAAAGGTTATTGCTGGTAAAACAGAACTCTTAGCCAGTACTAATGATTATGATTGGTTAGGAAGTGGTATCTATTTTTGGGAAAATAATGAAGAAAGAGCTTGGCAATGGGCGACAGAATTGTCAAAAAGGTCCAACTCTTCTATAAAAACTCCTGCAGTTATAGGTGCCGTAATAGATTTAGGTTATTGTTTCGATTTGACAGATAGCTCTTATTTACAGGAGTTGAAGAATGCCTATGATGTTTTAAAAGAAACATGCCACAATCTTGATAAGGAATTACCAAAGAACAAGCCAATTGGTAACTCAGACGATCTACTTCTCAGAAGATTAGATTGTTCTGTGGTACAAACGGCATTGGAATTGAATAAAAAGGCCAATGCCCATCCATACGATTCGGTAAAAGGAGTATTTTGGGAAGGACAGGAACTATATCCTAATGCAGGATTCAGAGAAAAGAATCATATTCAGATTTGTGTCTGCAATCCAAATTGCATCAAGGGCTATTTTCTTCCTAGAGGTATCAATCAGGATTATCCTAATCCATAATATAATAAGGTGTATCCTTCTTGCCCAACACATCGGGCAAGTGAGGATATGTTTGCATAATCTTTGCAGCACGAAAGTTGAATCATTAAAACAAGGAAGTAAATATGGACAATAAGAATCTTTCATCAGAAGCGTTACTCTCCAATCAAGGAGATATGACTTCTTTTCGATATGGCAATAGTAATATCCGATTTCGTACTCCCAAGCGCCTCAAGCGATATGTGGATGTTAAGGAATGGGATAATGGATATATTGTTGTTATGGCAGATTATGAAGGTTTGGGCGAAACGGAAGAGTATATTGACCTTTTGCCCATATTGAAGAATCTGTATATCAATCCTGAGACTTTTCTCAAACCAATCAAGTCAGTAAAAATAGATTATCATGAAGGAAGAAGAAATTAAATCTGTAGCTGAAAAAGCAATGATGATTGTTTGCGGATATGCATTTTCGAAAACCGAAGAAGGCTTTATACGTGTTGTGTATCTACACCCGCCATATCATGCTCTTGTTATGACTAGCGAGGGTGAAATAACAGAAACCAATATGAATGATATAGAAATCAGCATCGTTCAAAAGTATTGGATACGAAACAAAAAATTAATGGAGCAAGCTTATGCCTAAATATTACGATTTTATGATATGTGGGTATTACCTCTATTTTACTTCCCATTGCATAGTGGAAGCTATGCATGTACATGCTAGTGACAAACGTTTAACAGAATCTGGCTCTGCCAAGCTTTTTGTAATGGGAAATGGTGATACCATCGTAAAAGAGCAGGGTGTTCTGACCAATAAAGAATTGAGAATCATTCGTGAATTCATAAAAGACAACTATCAGGAAATGTTCTTAAAATGGTCGGAAATGAGCAGTAATGGATTTTATCGTGGAGAATAATTAAAGAAAAGCGTATCTTTGCATAAGATAAGCTGCACTCGTCTTTTTAATTAGGGCGGGGATTCTTTTACCTAACGGAGAAGTTGCACCACATTTGAGATAAAGGTATGCAAAAGCAAAACGTTTAAGGTCGCAAATTGAGACCTTAAATGAAAAACATGATCAACAAGGCGACTGAGCAAGCATAACAATGCGGCTGAATAAGCGTAACGAGACGGCTCATCTGGCACAAGGATACGACAGCGCTGGGTCAAAGATATAGATTAGGAGGTTCAAGCAGTCGGTATCTGAGGTTCTGAGAGACTGTATCTGAGGTTCAAGCAGACTGCTTCTTGATGATTCCCACTAGGCTCGACAGCTCTGCTGAGCCTAGCGGCGACACCTCATTATCGTACAACAACACACTCTTTAGTCGTACGACTGTATACCCTTTAGTTGTACAACTATATACCCTTTAGTTGTACAACCATAAACCTACTGTTGTACAAGTATAAACTCATTGACAGTACAATAGTAGTTTTACAACTCAAACATTTTCCCAAAAATCTTTGCATCTTTCAGAAGAAAAGCGTATCTTTGCAGAAAAAGGATCACCTGCAAATGCGTGTGGGCTCGAATAGATGCCCCTACTTAAAATTTATGGCACATGTGCCACTTTTTTAAAGTGCAAAGATATGCGAAAGTAGAGTTCTAACCAAAAATTTTTAGATTTATTATACTAAAAAGGTGTGCCTACCAGCTGCGCGAATTCAACAAGGTGGCTAAATCACCATTGGAAGAATGGGTTGAGTATCTGAAGAATGGCGTCATCTCACCTGATACCCAATCGCCAGGTCTGCAGGAAGCTCGTGAGAAGCTGAAATACTATTCCATGTCGGATGCAGAACGTTATGCATACGATGAGCACATCAATGCCATCATGATTCAAGATGACGTTCTGGGAAATGCAAGATTGGAAGGTATGGAAGAAGGTAGGGCTGAAGGTCGTGCTGAAGGCAAAGCTGAAGGTCGAGCTGAAGGTCGTGTCGAAGAGAAAAATAATATCGCCCGCAAAATGCTGGCTAATGGATTGAGTATAGAGCAGATAGCTTTAATTACCGGTTTGACAGAGCAGGAAATTAAAAAACTATAATATAAAAGGTGTATCCTTCTTGCCCCATACATCGGGCAAGCGAGGATACACCTTTTTTATATACCTTTTAGTATTCGTACAGCTTGATGTGGAGTATTTTATTATCGCCACATGAGATGCGGGCATGGCGTCCCTGGTGGTCCTGGTCGCCGTTATCACGGCGGATAAACTGTAATTTACCGTTTTTGTCTACTTCTATCTGGTCAACATATCCGATACCGATACGCTTGCCTTTGAAAGTAGCGGTTTGTTTCTTTGTTTCGGTTCCACCGTTGTCAACAAATCCGTCCTCACCAAGTTTCTTTTCTTCAGCTTGCGCTTTTTCTGTCTTGCTCTGGAAGACTACGACGATACCATTACCAGCTATGATGTATTCGTTCTTGGCGAGTTTCAGAATCAATCCACCGCCTTCAGGCCATTTGCTTCCATCTGTAGCACGTGGATCCCATGGTAGCGAGAAGAAATGACGGCAAGTCATGGTGATATCGCCATCATCGATGATGCGTTCTTTGTCTTTCTGGTCGAAGAGTAATCCCCAGTTCTTGCCCTTTCCCTGATGCTGGAGCAGGAGAGGAGAGAGCTGGTTGATAACCTTGTATGAACGTCTGAGACTGTTCTTCACCTTGTAGTTAGCTTCATCGAGAGCAAACGGACTGAAACTGATAGCATCTGTTTCACCAAAGGTATAGTAAGCCTTTACGCCACTGTTGGCATCGCACTTCACTTCTGGAGTGAAGAAAGGATTGTCGGCACGCTTGTATTTCTCTACCCATCCCTTGTAACCGGTATCATAGATGTCTGGTGCAAAGATGTCGATGCTTGGTGCACCACATTTCCATATATCAATCAGATGAGCTAGTGGACCGGCAGAAGGATATTCGCCAGGTTTTCTGCCACGGCTGTTCATTGCTGCATTTACATACATCGGAATATTGTAGATGGCTTTGCCTGCTGAGGCTAGCTGCTCTACATACTTGGCATAGTAATATGCCTGGAATTTCTCGTCAGCATAACGGTCTGTGCCGAAAACTTCAGCCCATGTACCTTTCTTTTTGAGCTTGAGTGCCTTGAGCAATGGAGTAGGAACTAGCTGCTTGTAAGCTTTTTCGGCAAGAGGAGAGTGGTCGCGGGCAGATTCGAGCATGCCGATTTCGTTTTCTACCTGCATCATGATAACGGTATTCTCCTGACTGTCTACGGCTTTGATGTGTTTCATCAGTTCGCAGAATGCTCGTTTGTCTGCTTGAAGCAGGTTGTCGCTGAAGGCTGTGCATATCTCCAATGGCTTGCCGTTCTCTGTGAGTGAACGAGGGAAACGCTTGGTGTTTTCCTTTACCCATAGTGGAGCATAGCAGCTCATGGAGTTCTTCCAGGCACCAAACCATAGGAAGACAATCTTCAAGTCATGCTTACGGGCTGTTGTGATGACGCTGTCTACGAGTGCAAAATCATATTTGCCCTCGTCAGGTTCAACAAACTCCCAATATGCAGGAACGAAGACAGAGTTGACTCCGCTATTCTTCATCTGTTTCAATGCTTTCCTGATGTCGGCAGGACTTGTTGCTGCTGAGTTGCTCAATTCGCCAGCCAGGAGAAGCATCGGTTTGTCATTGACAACAAGTTGAGTGGCAGTGCCCTGCTTTTGCAGTTTCACTCCAGCTTGTATATTGATGCAGCATAATAATGCTAGAAAAGATAATACGATCTTATTCATAAATCTTCATTTTAGAAAAGGTTTGAAAATACTTGAGACAGGTATTGCGCCATTCCTTGGCGTTTTCCAACTGTACATTGAGTAATGAATCGGTATGTTGCCATTCCTGCTCATGACCCTTCATATACTGTTTGGCTGAGGTGTGCCAGAAGTCGCGATATACTTCAACCATCGCTACACCCATGTTGTACTTCATGCAGAGTTCCTGCCAGAGGGTGCTGCCTGATTTCATCTTGTAATCCCAAGCTACATGATGGAACCATAGGAGATATTCTTCTGGGCAAGTCTCAATGTTGTCATACTGACTGCGATATGGCTCCGGATACTGGCCAACGGCATCTGTTCCCTTGGATGAACGGTCGAAACCGATACCCTTGGCATCAGCCTTGTGATAATACACAGGGCACCACTCCAATGGATAGCTGGCGATGAAACCATCCGGTTCCGGACCATAGTGGTGGTCGAACTTGAAGATGTGGTGCAAGCCCAATGGCATCATATAGTTGACGCAGGCTTCGCGAGAGGTCATCATCATCATCTCTACAGGTTTGGTGAACTTCTCGTCCTGATTCTCGTAAGTCTGAACGAGCCATTCGTGGGCAATCTCTTCTGCGCTGAGCGAAGGATTCCAGGCCAGGCGACCGAAGGCATACCAGTTTGCCTGAGAGAAAGGATGACCGCACCAGTTGGCATCATCACCGATATTGGCTACACCAGAGATTCCAACCAGTTTGCTTGGATTGACGAATCCAAAGAATTCCTTCCACATAGGTGCAAGATAGGTGAGGTGCTTGCTCTGTCCCAGATATTCCTGGGTAATCTGCAGTTCTGCTATCTGAGGAGTTTTCTTGATGTTGTCGAAGATAGGAGCGTATGGTTCACGGGGCTGGAAGTCGAGCGGACCGTTCTTGGATTGCAGGATGACGTTGTCTCTGAACTTGCCATCCATATCCTTGAATTCGCTTACGGCTTGTTTCACTCGGTCTTCGCCCTTGTGGTTGGCACCATATACAAAGCTTCTCCACATGATAATGCCACCGTATGGCTTGACGGCATCGGCAAGCATGTTGGCTCCATCGGCATGAGTGCGGTGGTAATCGCCAGGACCAGGTTGTCCTTCAGAATTAGCTTTTACCAGGAATCCGCCAAAGTCGGGGATGGTGGCATAAATCTCCTTGGCTTTCTTCTGCCACCATTGCTGCACCTTCTTATCCAACGGGTCTGCTGTCTTGGTATAACCCAGAGCCATCGGCGAAGCGAAATTGATGCTGAGATAGACTCGGATGCCGTAAGGGCGCAGGATGTTGGCGATGACCTTCACCTTATTAATATATTCAGCTGTCATCATCTTTGGCGATGCATTCACATTGTTGAGCACGCTGCCGTTGATGCCCAAAGAGGCGTTGGCGCGGGCATAGGTAATGAGACGGTCGTGCAGACTCTTGCTGATGCTGCCGCCTTTGCCGTTCTTTCCGAGTTTGATTTCTTCCCATTTGAAGATACTCTTTCCGGCATAGCCACGTTCGATGCTGCCATCCAGATTATCCCAATGGTTAAGGATGCGGAGACCAACCTGAGGTTTCTCGGTTTCATCGATGGTCTTGCTGAAGTTCTGCTGATTGCCGCTACCTGTGTTGTAGGCATCGGTGTTCTGAAGTCGAATCAACTCGTAGGCACCGTAGAGCAAACCGATAGGATTGCTGGCGGTGATAGTTGCTTCGTACTGAATGTTGTCGCCTTGCTGGGCAGGACGGGCGTAGATGTTATAGCCCTCGCCAAGATTCAGAGCCTTGTCTATTTTGAGCTCAACATTCTTGCCACGCCAGTTGTTTTCCAACTCCTGCTTGGCAATCTTGGCTGTTGCATCATCAGGCAACTGTGAGATGACTTGGCATGAGTTAGCATACTGCTTTCCGAGCCATAACTGTGAACCATCACTCTGTGCAGAAACATGGAGTGATGTAAGTACCGTAAATAATAAAATGAGGTATTTCTTCATATCTTTGCAGATCGTTAGTTTGTATTGTTATTGTTTCTGCTGCAAAGATACGAAAAAATACCTTATTCTCTTCTATTTGTTGTTTATTTTTCATTTCTCTTTGTTTCAGCATACTCGCTAGGCGACATGCCATAGTGTTTTTTGAACACGGTAGAGAAGTGGGTCTGGTTGTTGAAGCCCACAGAGTAAGCCACCTGCGTGATGTTGATCTGTCCTTCTTCTATCAGGCGTGCTGCCTGTTCCAGTCGCAGGTTGCGGATGAATTCTCCGGCAGATACACCCGCTATCTCCTTGAGCTTGCGGTGCAGTTGGGCACGGCTGATACCCACATCTGTCGTAAGTTTCTCCACGTTCAGATCCTGATCGGCAAGATGTTCATTCATATAGTTCATCACTCGCTCCATCAGGGCATCGTTGTTGCCTTTCACCTGAATCTGTTCAATCTTCGCTTTCTGTCCTTGTGCCCCGCTATACTTGCCACGGATACGTCGCACATTATCCACCAGGTTGTCGATGAGGATATGCAGTTCTTCCATGTTGAATGGCTTTGCCAGGAAGGCATCCGCTCCCTTGCGCAAACCTTCCAGGCGGTTCTCTACTTCGCTCTTCGAGGTGAGCAGGATGACAGGAACATCGCTGATGTTGCTGTTGCTCTTGATGTTCTTCAGCATGGTGATGCCATCCATCTCCGGCATCATCACGTCGCTTATCACTAGGTCGTACTTGCCCGTGAGCAGCATCTTCAATCCTTCCTTGCCGTTGCTGGCATGGTCAAATCGGTACCAGTCGCACAGCTCGGTCTTGATGTAGTGGGCTATCTCTGCATCGTCATCTACTATCAGGATGTTGAAGTTGCGGTTGGCCTGCACTTTCTTGCCGATGGATTCGATGCTTCTGTCCTCTTCCTCGTTGAGAATCTCTTCTGGCTTCAGATG
>ERZ1026862.1721-NODE-1721-length-12437-cov-3.745841_pt1 | contig 12437 bp, 14 predicted proteins | sample MGYA00380161_ERZ1026862 | MGnify/ENA primary metagenome ERZ1026862 (study PRJEB33269, sample SAMEA4719797) | human gut metagenome | biome: human-associated habitat; feature: organic feature; material: feces | place: Cameroon | collected 2013-10 ... | reverse complement strand
GCGCCCTTTTATAGAAATCCAGGAATTCCTCCGGAGTGTAGCCTATCTGCTCCCAAGACTTATTCGCACAGCCGAGCGGAGTCAGCGGCCGTATGAAGATATCTCGGAATCCCAGGTCGTAGTATGTATCCACCAGCTTTTCCGGCTCTGAAAGTGAATATCGCGTAGTTGTTTCGATAGCGCCGAGCCGGAGCCCCCGGGAGCGTATTTTCTCTATTCCCCGGAGCACATCGTCATACGTTCCCTCGCCGGAAATGTACGGGCGATTCCTGTTGTGAAGCTCCCTGAACCCGTCAAGCGAGGTGGAAACGCTGATATTGTGCTTCTCAAAGAAATCTATCATATAGTCCTGTATCAGCGTGAGATTTGTGACGATGGTGTATTCGATGTCCTTGCAGCCCTTGTGGGCTTCCGCGTATTCCACGATATGCTTTATCACCGGGAAATTCAGCAGCGGCTCACCGCCCTGGAATTCAAAGGTGAGCGAATTTGACGGAGCGGATAGGGCAATATCCACAGCCTTTTCAGCAGTTTCAGCTGACATCATGTCGTGCGGTTTGACAGTTCCGTTGTTTGCCTGACAGTAAATGCAGTTCATGTTGCAGGCATTCGTCACCACGAAAATATGAAGTGATGTCGGCAGAAAGACATAATTCTTGCTGTCGCGCATGAGGTGGATCGAATCGTCAATAAATCCCTGCGGTGAGCCGTTGTGGATAAATCCGCGTTCCGCAAGTATCTGTCCGGTTTCAGAAGCTGAATCCACCTGGTCTTTTACAAGGTCGATAAAGTCCTTTTTATCCAGGAATGCGTATTTTCCCAGGTCGTTTGTTACCAGGAATTCATCGCCAAACTGTCTGAAATTAAAGTAGTTTATCACTTCGCCAAACCTCCCGTCACAGGGATTATATCTTCCTTTTCCAGCCGGACTGTTCCTGCGAATATACCGCCGCAGGCGTCCTTTACGGAACACTCGTCGCACTGTGGGAGGAAACGTATCTTGTAGTCGGATATGCTTTTGTTGCAAATGCTCCACATATCATGGTCAACAGTGCACAGCGGGAAGTTGTAGAACGCCGTGTCTATTCCATGCTCCACAAGACTGCGAACGAGGTTGCGTGTGCTTCTGAATGCTTCAGTGTAGCTTATCCACACTTCGTCCTTGTTGACTGCGGCGTTCCCGAGCATTTCCATCGCCATGATCTTCACGCAGGAAACCCCGGGTATCTCACGCACGATGAGCTCCGCCATTTCGTCCATGTAATCGGCAGTGATCCGGCTGACGACAATACGCAGCTCAATACTCAGCCCAAGACGGATAAGGTTCTTTATTCCGGCAAGCGTCTGCGAGAAGCTTCCGGGAGCTTGCGTAACAAAATCGTGGGTTTCCGGGCTGTAACCGTGCAGCGGTATTCCAAGTATGGTGTTCTGGGGTATCGTCTTTTTCAGAAGGTTACAGTATTCAGCCGAACAGAATATACGTCCGTTTGTCAGCAGGAGAACGGTAGTATCAATAAAATTGTTCCTTATGTACTCAAGAAATCTGAAAATTCCCTTTCCCATAAGAAACGGCTCACCGCCGGTTACCGTGAAATGCACGGCGTCCGATGGGATACGCCGGGCTATTTCGATAAGGGTGTCTGCATTGTAAGTTCCGCTGTTTCTGCGCTGACTTTCCGGTGATGGACACATCACGCAGTTGGAGTTGCACTTCCCGGTAACAACAAACGCGTTGTCGTCGGATTCTGCATTGTAGTACTGATATGCGACGCCCTGCGGAGATATCTCCAGTACGTCGAAATCATTGCACATATCGAGCTTCTCAGCAGATTTTTCGTTGTATTCCAGTCGGGTATTGTCCGGATACAGTACGACATTACTTCCATCGAAAAAAACGTAGTCAAACCCGTGTTCCCGGAAATATTCCGCGCTCTCATGACAGCGTGAAAACGAAACTATTCTGTACCCGGAGGAATAATTATTGAAATAAATAAGCATGAACAAACACCCCCAACAGAATATAGACTATCATTCCCACGGCGATAAATCCGGCGAAGGGAATCTTCTTGACTATGCTGATTTTTTCGTACAGCGGAGAGCCTTTGCTCCACTGTTTTATGCTGTCTGCCTGCTGCTGTGTCAGCCGGCTGCGAAGGTCCTCCGTAGAAATCGGCGGCAGTCCCTTGATGTTTGAGGACTGCATTAGCGCCGAAGAAGCGCATGACAGTATCATTCCGGGTTCGACGTTTTCAGCTGATATTGTGCGGTAATTATACTCGCCCATGAATTCTCGGGCGGCGGCTGTAATGATTATCACAACGTAACTCAGCCAGCTTCCCGACAGTGGAATATAAGTGAAATGTATCGCAAGAGCTATGTCGATTGCAAATAGAATCCCCACCGCTATCTTATTCTGAAGAGGTTTGAGTTTGGATACCGCAACAGCCACAGCAAAAGCGAACACTGGAGTAATCAATCTGAGCAGATCAGCTTTCACGAACATTGCCAGTATGACGTTGATGAACGCAGTATAAATAAGCACGGTGACGTACGTCAGAAGAAAGCGCTTCATTCTGGCGAAAAAGATGTTCCGGCTGACAGTGCGTTTTTCACGGATTCCAGTGACGGCGGATTCTGCAATGATATACATAAATCCCACTAAGAATGCCGCCGCAACACTCAGCCACAGCGTTATGTCGTAGTCGTTCAGGCAGAAGTAAAGTCCTGCCGGATAACTCAGCGAGAGCACGAAAAGCAGCTTGCAGTCCCCGGCGGCCCAGATGTTGAATATATACATCACAGCGCCAATCGCCGTCATGATTCCCACTGTTATGCCGAATGAAACCAGCAGGTCAGGGCGAACCATGCTGTAATAGAATGCGTCCAGAATGACCGCAGCTATGCCGGATATCAGCACGGAACGGTTGCTAATTCTGCCATGGCGCATATCCGAAACCATTGCGTAAATGGAATACGCGGCGGTCAGCAGGAGCATGATCATTTCGATGATATTCATGAGTCGGTGTGGTTCATCAGGTCGGTGACGTAGTTAACGAATTCTTTTGCAGTACGCTGCTCATCATATCTGCACGCCGAAAATGAACAGACGAAATATCCGTTTTCCTCTGTCATTCTTATATCAGCGAGCGAAGAATAATCTGAAATCGCCTGCCGTATGTGTTGCGCGGAGTATATTTCTTTATTCAGCTTTATTTTCATCTTCGAACCAATCCCGGAGTATTCCGTCAATGTCAGCGCTGTCAGTTTCTTCGATAGCTTCCTCGGAGGGCGTTTCAATTACCGTGGAAGCTATCGACCTTGCGAGAAGCAGCTCACGGATATTCTTTGTGCGGCTGTAGACATCAAGCCGGACTGTCTGGCTGAGGAGTTCGTTCATGAACTCCTTTTCGGCGATGTCGCCGTTTTTCTTGGATTCGATATCGACTTCATAATGTGTGGCGTTCGCGTCCAGGTATACATACGCCCTGTCGGTGAACGCATAAGCAGCCTTTAGCAGCGCTGATTTCGGGTATAGTTCCTTGCTGAATGATATGTGCATTTTGACGCTCCTTACTTTTTGTTTCCGTCAATCGGCGACTGGATTCCGGAAGAATCAGCGCTGAATTCCGGCGTGGGCAGGGGCATTGAAAGCGCCGTTGATACCCCATCAGTACCCGGTGTAGCTGTAGGGGTGCTCATGGTGCTCAGCTTTGCGGAAATAGCGTCAGTGCTTATCTCAGCAGGTGAAATATTTGCAACAGCTGCCGGCGCTGTGATTGATGATGTTATAGGGCTTGTTATGGTCGTCGTGGTAGCCGGAGTGGTAGTTGTAGCCGGGGTCGTTGTAGTTACAGCCGTACTGGAATGTGACGCATGACTGCTGTGAGTATTTGAATGTGAGGAGTGGCTCCCGTGAGTATTGGAATGCGACGAGTGGCTGCCATGCCCCGACCTGTGGCTGGTATGGCTGACATGTGAACGGTGATATGATGAAGATGAGTGTGAAGAATGCGACCGATGAGATGTGTGCTTTGCTGCAGCGTCCACGCCTAATATCACGCTTAAAACCAACATCAGGGAACCGACCGCAAGCAGCTTCCCTCTTGGTATTGCGGCTTCCTCATCATTTATAAAATCCTGTATAGAGCGTTTTACGCTGGGGAATAATTCATTTTCCATGTCAGTCCACCTTTGTACATTTTCCGTTTTCCCACGTTGTCGTGTAGTATTCCGCTGGTTTGTTTTCGTCCGGGTAATATTTGCAGGTGCCGTTGGGCTTTCCGTCTTTGAAGGTGCCAGTAAGCTTATATCCCTTTTGGGACTCTGCGTAATATAATTCGCCCGTGCCGTTTATATTTCCGTCAGCCCATTCCCCATCATAGTACGCTCCGTTTGACCAGGTGTATTTTCCGTGTCCGGTCCACTTTCCGTCCTCGGCAGTACCTACAAATGTGTCTCCATTTGAGTAAACTACGGAGTATTCAGCGTCCATTATCGGTGCACTCTGGGAGAAATCCACGGTCACGGAGTTTCCGGTCCGTGTTTTGAATGTGTAGGTTCCTTTTTCTGAGCTCTGATATTCGTTGTTGATGAATTTACCGGATACACTGGAGCCGTCGTAAAAAGTATAGGTCCCTTCTCCGCTCATCATGTCACTGTTCCAGCTGCCGGAATACTGACATCCGGTTTTCCACTTGTATGTTCCGGTGCCATTCCGGGTACCGTCTTTGTAGTCGCCGGTGTACTCATCGCCATTGGGGTATGTCATCGAGCCGGAACCGCTGATTTTCCCATTTTTCAGAGTGCCGGAATAAGTGGTGCCGTCCTCGAATGTTATGGTGCATTCTCCGTCAGAGATGGCATTATCCTTGAATTTTGCCGATACTGTTATTCCGTTTGCATAGGTGTATGTACCATTGCCGTTCATGGAGCCGCCGCTCCACTCTCCGGAGTACACCTCCCCTGTTTTGAATGTAAAAGTTCCTACTCCGTCTATCTCATTTTTGGAAAGCTGCCCGGTATATACTCCGTTTTGAAACTCCATATCTGAAATTTGGGTGTGATCTGGAGTTTTATTTTTAGCGGCATTTGAACCGATCGCAATTACACCCGCAAGAACAGCTGCTCCAATTATGACTTGCTTTTTACCGATCCGCTTTTTCTTTGTGGCGGTGGTAACGCTGGGTTTGAATTTTTTCATCATAATTAACACCTCCAAACGTTTTTATACATTATATCACAAATAGTGACATTTGTAAAGGGGTGATACCATTTTTTATATAAGGCTAGACCTTCTCTTGGTATTGCTTAACAGGAAAATGGCAGCGGCAGAGCTATGCAAATAAATTACCGGAAGGAAATCCGACGGCGTGATTAAAATGAACAAATCTCTTTCTGCTTTGGTTACATTGACATTCAGAATCACCAACGATGACACGAGCGTTAATATTGACCTGCACAAACTACGCAGGAACGAAAATACGTCTGAAAAAATTAAAGCCCAGGGAGCTCCTGGGCTTATTTTATGAGTTGCGTATCTAATTCAGCAATGCGACGCTATGAACTAATTGTTGTGCAAGAGTAATTGATTATTTAAGTATTCCCCTCAGAAACACGTCTGCCCATCTGGTAAGCCTTTTCCATTGCCGCAGACTGACGGACATCTCCGGGGTCATTTGTGCCAAGTCCGAGGACTACGCCGCCCTCAATGGAATCCGGCACGCAGCAGGTGAATCCTCGCAGCGCGGCGAGCATGGTTTCGGTGAACGATTCCTCCGGTGCTGCGCAGGTGATGATAAAGTAGAATGTTTTTCCTGCAAGCTGATTAAAGAAAGCGTAAGTACGGTCGAGCATTGTTTTCATCTGCCCGGTCATGGAGTAGAAATAAATCGGCGAAGCAAGAACTATCACATCTGCCGCCGTCATTTTCTCCTGGATTTCCGCCATGTCGTCCTTTTGAACGCATATCCCGTTGTTCCGCTGACAGGCGTTGCAGCCCAGGCAGCCTGCAATTTTCTTTCGTGTAATGTGGATCTTTTCCACATCGCAGCCGGATTCCTCCGCGCCGCGGGCGAATTCATCGCTCAAAATGCAGGAGTTGCCGTTCGGACGGGGACTTCCCTCTAAAATCAGTACCTTTTTCATTATTTCACCTTCCCGTTTGTAATTCCTAAGCTCTCATTTGCGCCGAGCGCTTCATCGAATATCATGTCAGCCATGCACTGCGCGATTGCAGCACGGTCAACGTCACGGTGAGCAGGCTGAACTCCCTCGGAAGTAAGCTCGTACTTTTCGTTGCCGCCGTCTTTGATTCCCGGGCAGCGCAGCAGCGTAGTAACAGCGGAGCTTTCCGCTATCGTATCCGCAGCCTGGATATATTCCGGACGCTGCTTTGCGAGCATATTCAGCATTATTCCACGCGGACCTGTTATTTCGTGGTGGATTCCCATGCCGGTTATCCAGATGATACGCTTCATGTCAGTTTCTCCGAGCGCAGATACGATGTTCTTAGCCATGGTCAGTACGTCGCCCTCAAGGGAGCAGAGCATTATCTCCTGCCCTTCCATCGCATGCTTAACGTCGTCGGAGTTCAGCGCATCGCCTTTAATTACATTTACACCGCTGATGTCCATGTCGCCGAATTTTCCAGGGTCGCGGACAAATACGGACAGCTCAACGTCTGCCATGCTCATCATCTTGCGCGTGATGTACTTGCCTGTGTGTCCTGCTGCGCCAAAAATTACTACTTTTTTCATTGTTGTTTCACCTTTCTATGAATAAGCTTATGTTCTTGCTGTTTCGATTTTATTCTTCCACCTGGAGCGATATTTTATGAAGAAGAAAATGCTCATCGCAAGGCTCAGCACCTCGCCGGTCGTTATTGAAAGCCACACGCCGTCTATTTCAAGTATTCCGGGCAGTATCAGCACCGGAACTACCATGAAAATTATCGTACGGCAGAACGACAGTATCGCGGAGGACTTTCCGTCGTTCAGCGCCGTGAACCAGCCGGAAGCAAACACATTGTACGCCATCATAACGAAGCTTGTCGCAACAATATGAAATCCGTGCAGCGCAATGGAAGCAACGTTCATATTTCCCTTTGCAAACACATTCACGACCGCTCCGCCGAAAATGTAGCTGGTGACTGTGACAACTACGCCGGTTATTCCGAGGACCCACACGCTGATGGAAAACAACTTGTGAAGCCGCTCCTTGTCATTGCGCCCGAGGTTGTAGCTGACCACCGAAGCGATACTGTTTATGTAACCGCGGAACAGCCCTCCGAACAAGCCCTGCGCGTACCAGATTATCGACAGCGAAGCCACGCCGTCCGCGCCTGCTATCTGCATTAGAATGCGGTTAAACAGTATCGTGACAACTGAGAATGCAAGCACGCTGACCATCTCGGACGAGCCGTTCACGCAGCTTTTAAGGATGGTACTGGGACGCCATTTCGGACGAACGACATAAAGTGAATGCTTCCTGTTTACGCAGAACCATATCATTCCCATGACTGACGGCACAGCGTAGCCGATACTTGTCGCGATAGCGGCTCCGGACAGTCCCATGTTGAGAACCGCCATGAAAAGCCAGTCCAGCGCTATGTTAAGCACACCGCCCAGAACGGAAAGGAACGCGCCGAAACCCGCCTTGCCGACCGTGATAAAGCTGAGCTGGAAAACCATTCCGAACACGGAGAACGGCAGTGAAATCAGGACTGGTATCATATACTGGCGGCAGTAGCGGAGCAGCTCGTCGTCCGAGCCGAGGAACCGGCACAGTGGGTCCAGAAAGATAAAGCAGAGGATAGTCAGCATTACGCTGAATCCGAATGCGACCGCCATAAGCAGTGAGAAATCCTCCCGGGCTTCCTGTACGCGTCCCTCGCCATTTTGCGAGCGACCAGCGCGTTTCCTCCGGTTCCGAACATCATTCCCAGCGCCGAAGCAAGGTATGTCATCGGCATGGTTATATTGATTGCGGAAAGCGCGTTCGTGTCCACAAATCGCGCTACGAAAATTCCATCAACCGTGGAATAGAGGTTCATGAATATGCTTGAAAGTATAGTCGGCAGTGCGAAAATCAGAAGCCATCGCGTTGTTATTTTGTGTTCGAGTTTTATTTGTGTTTCCAAAATGTACTCCTTTATGTTGTAATTCGTCAAAAAACAATATAGTGATGTTTTGGGACTAAATGCTCAAAAATGAAAGGGCTTTCAATGCCCTTTCATCGCATTCTTGCAGCCCTCTACATAACGTCTTGTGGCGGAAAGCAGTATTTCGCGTTCCTCTTCGGTCAGGCTTGCCATTGATTCTTGCTCGCTCTGCTTGACTTTTTGCAGTATTCTGTCGGCTTCTTTACGTCCGAGCTTCGTGAAGTGGATAGTCTTGTTGCGTCGATCCTCCGGAAGCTCCTCAAGCCTTATCCAGCCCTTTTTGAAGAATGCAGTCACCACAGCGTTCACGGTTTGCTTTGGCAGGAAGCACTGCTCGCATAGTTGCTTCTGCGTACAGTTTTCCGTCCGGTGGATCGCGCAGAGAATATTCAGGCTCGTGAATGACAGCCCTACCGACCTTGCGTATTCCTCATAAGAGGCATTCCATTCATGCAAATATGTGGAAAACTGGTTTATCTGCTCTGTATAGTCTGACATTGTATCACCCGATTTGTACAAATTTCTAATAGTCTTGCTTTTGTACTATTATAGCATGTTGTATCTAATTTGTCAAGAGGAGATTTCTGCTATGACATAATAAAATGCTCCCTCCGTTCAGGTGGGAGCATTTTATCATATGCGCGGAATCGTCAACGGTGGCTTCGGGACCTCGATGGAAACTGCGTATATCAAGTCGCTCACTGGCGGTGATACCATAGAGATCAAGTAGTCATGAATGCTTTGGCTTTGTCAATCCAAGTTACCAGCGATGGAATCTTCAATCATCTTTGCCATTCGCTCGGTCGTAAGCGGAAGAATGCGGCAAGGCATCGGACCAAAAGAATCTATGATCTTCATGAGCTTTGCATGATCCTGCGGATCGGCGGCAAGTTCACCATAGGCAAATGCAACGCCGAATTCCTGATAGAGCTTTTTCAATGTGGTCAGAGCCTCCTGCAAACGCGTATCATCGTTCTTTCCGTCCGCAAATATGCCGAGAATCTCGGAGAAATAGCGATAGAAAATCGCCTTATCTGAACTAGCACGGTAGATCTCCTTGAGCCAATATGGGAAAAGTCCGGTCAGCACGTGGGGATAGTCCAGTCCCAGGTAGCGCTGTGCAAAGGATTGCAGTGGGTACGGGGCAAACTCGCCTTCCCGCCCCAAATCGTTGATACCAGAGAGCGCCAAAGCGCTGTTCAGCAACAGCGTTCCACGTGCGTCAATATCGTTTTTGTCTGCAAGGCTGCGGCGCAGGCATTCCAGAATAGTTTTCATGCAGGCCTCGGCGTAATGCTCGGCAAGGGGCGAACGCGTCAGATTCAGATAGTTGATCGACAGCTGAACAAAGGCAGTTATCTGCCCATAGGCGAGAATATGGTTTGGAAGCGACATAACATAGTCGGGATTCAGCCAGGTAAAAACAGCTTTGCCAACGCCGCAGCCTACCTGTAATCCGCTTTTGTCCAGCGTGATCTGTATGTCTGCATTGGTTTCCGAGCCAGACATGGGGTTGGTGGGAACGGTGACTACCGGGAGCATTGAGAGTCCTTCCGTTGACACTTCATAGGTCAGGAACTTCTCCATTGGTACATTCACATGCAGCGCACCGAAGGCAATTGCCTTTGCCATATCCATGCTGACTCCGCCGCCAATTCCCAAAACGACCTCGATTTTCTTTTCTACACAAAGCTTTATCCCCTCACCCACCTTGCTCAAAAGAGGCTGTTTTCCAGCCTTCAGACAGGTGATCGAAAGACCTGCGTCAGTCAGGGAGTGCTCCAGCTTATCGTAGTGACCGCCAGAGAGAAAGCTGTCGGTGGGAACGACCAGAAGCCGTTTACCCAGCTTGCTGATCTCCTGTACAACGGTTTCTATTTGACCTGCACCGTAGAAAATGCGGACATTGCTGTCATAAATAAAATCTTTCATAGTGATCTCCTTAATTTGGTAATTTGAACTACTTGAGGTTTTATAACGTGATAATGTGTCACAGGTGCACCAGGCCGCAAAGTCTGTTATGTTGTGGTATTTGTTTTCCGTGCCATATCTTTATACGCACCAGATGGTACTTTGGGTGATAACACATTATCCTTTTCCCCAAATATCCTCTCCATTCTCCGTATGCAATCTCTAGCTCTGAATCCAAATATTGGTCAGTTATATTACATTCTACAACATATGCAAGATATGTTCCATATGGTATATCTATAATTTTGAGCATTGTGATACAATTATCCACACCAACTATTGGATAATACCACCTGCACATCGTCCGCAGTAATAACTATATTATCATCATTACGCAGAGTTTGCTTTGCACCCAGCACTAGTACTAACAGCAGTATTGCATTAGTTGTTGGCGTCATAGCCCTACCTACATCTACCTTTGGGTGTTCTGACACGCCCTCCATTATATTCTCTTTTATTTCCTTCATTATTTGTTTTCCGTCCATTCGTCAATTTTATTAAGGAAAATAAAAAAGTCCTAGTATGGGCATAACTATACCCGTTTTAGGACTGCTATAACTATATTGCGACCAATCTATAACTATACAACATCGATGGGGTTTATATTACAATAAAAAACCTATACTACTCTTACGCATTTCAAGAGTTTTTCTTAAAGGCATTTAAATGGCTCAAAATAGGGGTAAAATGGTTCAAAACTAACCCTAAAACGCAATGTACCTTTTCATTTAATTCTTTATGGTAATATTTCCACCACCCTAGATTACATATTAATTTTTAGTCAATAATCCTAACTTGTCCTCCACCTTTGAAAACATGATAAAAAAATCGGAGGACAAAACCACATTTAATCAAAAATCCGGCGCTGGATAACCAACGCCGGAAATTTTATTTATCTTGCGAAACCGCAGTAGATTAAGCCTTGAGAGCCTCTTCAACGAGTACTGCGCAAGCAACGGTAGCGCCAACCATGGGGTTGTTGCCCATACCGATAAGACCCATCATCTCAACGTGCGCAGGAACGGAGGAAGAACCAGCGAACTGTGCGTCGGAGTGCATACGGCCCATGGTATCGGTCATGCCGTAGGAAGCAGGACCAGCTGCCATGTTATCGGGGTGCAGGGTACGGCCCGTGCCGCCGCCGGAAGCAACGGAGAAGTACTTCTTGCCGTTTTCCAGGGCCCACTTCTTGTAGGTGCCTGCAACCAGGTGCTGGAAACGGGTCGGGTTGGTGGAGTTACCGGTGATGGAAACTTCAACACCCTCAGCCTTCATGATAGCAACGCCTTCCAGAACGTCGTTAGCGCCGTAGCACTTAACAGCAGCGCGCTCACCGTCAGAGTACGGGATGGTCTCAACAACCTTCAGTTCGCCGGTCTTGAAGTCGTAATCGGTCTTGACATAGGTGAAACCGTTGATACGGCTGATGATCTGGGCAGCATCCTTGCCCAGGCCGTTCAGGATAACACGCAGGGGTTCCTTGCGGACCTTGTTGGCGGTACGGGCAATGCCGATTGCGCCTTCAGCAGCAGCAAAGGATTCGTGGCCAGCCAGGAAAGCGAAGCAATGGGTGTCCTCATGCAGCAGCATGGCACCCAGGTTGCCGTGGCCCAGGCCAACCTCACGCTGTTCAGCAACAGAGCCGGGGATGGTGAAAGCTTCCAGACCTTCGCCGATGGCAGCAGCGCAGTCAGCAGCGCTCTTCAGGCCGCGCTTGACAGCGATGGCAGTGCCCAGGGTGTAAGCCCAGACGGCGTTATCGAAGCAGATGGGCTGGATGCCGCGGATGATCTTATCGCAGTCGATGCCCTTGGCCAGCAGCATCTCGTTGCAGGCGTCGAGACTCTCCAGACCGTTGGCCTTCAGGCAGGCCTCGATCTTGGGCATACGGCGATTCTGGGATTCAAAAGTTGCCATAATCTATGTTCCTCCCTCTCTTATTCTTCACGCGGGTCGATGTACTTGACAGCGCCCTGCTCAGCAGAGAAGCGGCCGTAAGTGCCGATGTTCTTCTCGTATGCTTCCTTCGGGTCCATGCCATGGCGGATTGCTTCCAGCATTTTGCCCAGACGGACGAACTGATAGCCGATGACCTGGTTGTCTTTATCCAGAGCGGTCTTGAGGATATAGCCCTCGGTCAGCTCCAGGTAGCGAACGCCCTTGGCCTTGGTGGAGAAGATGGTACCGGTCATGGAACGCAGGCCCTTGCCCAGGTCATCCAGACCAGCGCCGACAGGCAGGCCGTTCTCAGAGAAAGCGGTCTGGCTGCGGCCGTAAACGATCTGCAGGAACAGCTCACGCATTGCAA
>ERZ1026862.1720-NODE-1720-length-12437-cov-3.824019_pt1 | contig 12437 bp, 13 predicted proteins | sample MGYA00380161_ERZ1026862 | MGnify/ENA primary metagenome ERZ1026862 (study PRJEB33269, sample SAMEA4719797) | human gut metagenome | biome: human-associated habitat; feature: organic feature; material: feces | place: Cameroon | collected 2013-10 ... | reverse complement strand
GAATATTACGGCTTCCCAGCTACAGACTGGCACGACGCTGCTGACGCTATTGAGAAAGTCGCGCTCCACGCCGCTGACCTCTACGAAGCAGGAGATAAGGATCAGGCTTACCAGTTTGCAAAGGCTACTTACTGGGGTTACTACGAAACCACCGGTTTTGAGCGCAACACCATGACTTACATTTCCGGCGCACGTGTAAGTGAAACCGAACTTCAGTTCACCACGCTCCGCAAGGCTGTAAAGAAGGATCTCGGCGCTGACGTTGTACGCGCAGAGGCTGAAAAGCTCTCTGAACTGCTGCACGAAGACGCTTACATTCTTGATCCGGACGGTCCTTCCAACAATCAGACGAATACAGATTCCAATACAAACACAGACGCTTCTTCGACAAGTTCTGACAACTCTGCCGGCGGCGCTGTGGCAACCTTCGCAGGAAGCTTCGGTATTATCCTCCGCGAGGGTGTTGAGGCGATCCTTGTTGTCGGCGCTATCATTGCATACTTGATAAAGTCCGGCAACAAGAAGGGCGTTGCAGTCGTTTATATCGGCTCCGCCCTCGGAGTTGTGTGCAGCTTTGCAATGGCTGCCCTGCTCTCATGGCTGAAATCCATCAACCCCGAAACGACGATGTCTCAGGAGATCATCGAGGGCTTCGCGGCGCTGTTAGCGGTTGTTGTACTGTTCTACGTTTCCAACTGGATGGCTTCCAAATCTGAAGCAGCTGCATGGCAGAGTTACATCAACAGCAAGGTGGTTTCCTCGCAGGACAAGGCAAAGAGCGCGTCCGGAAGCATGTTCACACTGGCGTTCACCGCATGGCTCGCTGTATTCCGCGAGGGCGCGGAGGTAATCCTGTTCTACCAGCCCATGCTCAATGAAGGCCATTCGGACATGGTATGGATGGGATTTGGCACCGGCTGCCTGGCTCTGGTAGTTATCTTCGTGCTGATGAGAGTGTTCTCGGTCAAGCTCCCTGTCAAGCCTTTCTTCCTCGGCATGAGTTTCCTGATGGCATTCATGACCGTGTGCTTCCTGGGCGCAGGTATCAAGGAGCTTATGGAGGGCGGCGTATTCGACGACTTCGGTTTCATGCTCGAAAGCCCGGCATGGCTCAGCTGGATACCCTATAACGACGTGCTCGATGTATTCGGTATCTATCCGCTGACCGGTACCATAATCCCGCAGCTTATACTGCTGGCGATAATGGTGGTAACATTCATCGTACAGATCAGACGTAACAACAAAATAAAGGCAGAGGCCGCAAAACAGGGCTGATGTCTGAACCGACCACGGTATTGATCTGCTCCACAAGGGGCAGTAAATATACAACATCAAATTCATTCACAAAAGGAGAAACAACAATGAAGAAGAAACTTGCACTTCCCGTTGCCCTTGCAATGGTGCTTTCTATGGCAGCTTGCAGCAACAACAATGGCAGCAGCACTGACTCTGAGGCTTCCAGCTCTTCCGCAGCTGACAACACCAGCTCCGCAGTAGTAGAGGAGAGCCAGGCATCTGACGCCGGCGCAGCTGGCTTTGAGGAGATCCCGATTTTCGAAGATGAGGAAGTCGGCTTTATGAACATCTCCGCTGTATACTTCCAGCCCGTTCCTATGACCAACGGCAACGAGGACATCGAGAACTTCAACCTCCACCTCGAGTGCGATGTATCCGCTCTCCAGAACGACCTGGGCTTCGGCACCGGCGACTGGGTTCCCTATCTGACTGTTGACTACAAGGTAACAGGCTCTGACGGATCTGACGCTGCTTCCGGTACATTCATGGTAATGTCCGCTTCCGATGGTCCTCACTATGGCGCAAACATCAAGCTTGACAAGGCTGATACATACTCCCTCACATTCACATTCCACAGCCCTGAGGAGAACGGCTACCTTATCCACACCGACGCTGAGACTGGCCCTGGTGGAACCTTCGACGAGTTCTTCAAGGACGGCAACCTGTCCTACACATTTGAGGGCTGGGATTACACTCCCCAGGATTGGAACTAATATCTGAAACCAATCACTTTTCTCCCTAAATATTTATCGTAAACGAAGAGCAGCGCCAGGTGTGGTGCTGCTCTATCGTGGCGTTATGAGTGCAATTTAGTTTGTGTCATTTCTGCCTGCGATGATCCGAGTCAGCTTCGGTCTTCTCTTTCCGGCTGAAGCTGATTCGGATCATTGCAGACGCTTATGTTCTGCAATAGAAGTTCCTAGAAGGAGAAGCAAGGTATGTTATATTATCTGATCACAACTACCAAGGATCTGCTGTTTCCGGCGGTAATCATTGGTCTGTTGTTTGCTTTCATTCCGCAGTCCTCAGGGAAAAAGGGAAAGCTTATCCTGGCGATAGGCTCCTTTGCCGGTCTGGCGGCGGCGGTAGTGCTGGCATTATTGAAAAACCTCACCAAATTCATCGACAAAAATGGCGGAACACAGATATGGAACGTCTGGTTTTTTACAGTTTCAACACTGGCTTTGATCGTGTTCTGTGTATTTTGCATCAAACCCCTACGCCGCGTCACCAAAAGCGCCGGACAGCTTGTCGCTTCGGTTTCTGCGGCCGTTTTGGTGTTTACGCTTTTTGCATACGCCCTGCCCTCTGTCCTGGCTTATCCGTTTAATTTCACGCTTAACGGCGCTTCAGTATTCTCGACGGCGTTCATTTACCGCTTTATAGGCTGGCTGCTGGGCATTATCCTTTGCCTGCTTATCTGCCTGGTCGTACTTAAGACAGCCAGACGCACCACCAGCGGAATGCTCACGTTGGTCGTGATACTCGCACTGGCTGTAAACGGTCTTCAGCAGATCATCAAAGCAATACAGATCCTCAATTCCAAGAGGATTGCATTCACAGGTCACGAGTGGTTCGTCATAGTGAAGCACGCTACGAATTACAGCGATCTCTTCATCTACGCAATGCTTGTGATAGCGCTGATAATTCCGGCAACGCTGCTCTTTAAAAGCGCAAATGTCAACGAACCCTACACCAATCCAGCAGAGCACAGAAAGATCCGTGCAAAGTGGAGAAATATCCGCAGATGGTCAGTGGGTGCCTTATTGTGCGCTGTCATGGTCGTAATGAACCTTACGGTATTTACTGCCATCGAAAATCAGGAGCCGGAGCTTTCCCCCACTGAGCAGTGCGAGGACAAAGGCGATGACCTTTATATTCCGCTTACACAGGTCGAAGACGGACACCTTCACCGTTTCGCGTATACAACTCCCGATAACATCGCTGTGCGTTTCATAATAATCAAGAAACCGAATTCCTCTTCATACGGAGTTGGACTTGACGCCTGCGATATCTGTGGCGAAACAGGCTACTACGAGCGAAACGGACAGGTCGTATGCAACCTGTGCGATGTCGTCATGAACATCAACACCATCGGATTCAAGGGCGGCTGCAATCCTATCGTTATAGATTACAGCGTTTCGAACGGATATATTATCGTACCTAAATCCACGCTGGTTGAACATCAGAACGAATTCAAGTAAAGGAGGGTGCATTATGTTTTTCAGAATGATAAAGGGCGCTTTTGTGCGGCAGTGGAAAAAAATGCTCATGATCGCGCTCACAATCGCCCTCGGCGCGTCGCTTGCCACAGCAATGCTCAACGTTATGATGGACGTCGGCGATAAAGTAAATCAGGAACTTAAAACCTACGGCGCAAATATCACGGTGGTGCCTAAGACTGCCTCGGTCGTAGACGACCTTTACGAGGTCGAGGACGGCGCGAGCGCTTCAAACGGCGCATATCTCCGCGAAGACGAGCTCGGCAATATCAAGACAATATTCTGGGCGTTCAACATAGTTGACTTCGCACCGTTCATCGACACGACTGCGTCGCTTTCAGACGGAAGCGATGTAACAGTAGTGGGCACATGGTTCAACCACCACCTTGACCTGCCGACGGGAGAAACTCTCAATACAGGCGTACAGAGTCTTCGCACTTGGTGGGACATAACAGATGGCAGCTGGCTGGACGAGCAGGAATTCACCTCCGGTACCCAGGGCGCTATGATCGGCGAAACCCTTGCACAGCAGGAAAATATCCATGTGGGCGATACAATAACGCTGACCACTGAGCACGGGAACGAAAGTTTCACTGTCGCAGGCATATTCAGCTCCGGTGACAGCGCGGACGATCAGATATATGCTCCGATGGACGCAGTACAGGCGCTCTCGGATACTGACGGAAAGCTTACCAGCATTGAGGTCAGCGCGCTTACAACTCCGGATAACGAACTTGCCGAAAAGGCAGCAAAGGATCCGAGTTCCCTGACTATTTCACAGTACGAGCTGTGGTACTGCACGGCGTATGTAAGCTCTATATGCTATCAGATACAGGAAGTCATCACCGATTCAGTCGCATCTCCGGTACGTCAGGTCGCTGATTCAGAGGGCGCGATCCTTGAGAAGACCCAGCTCCTTATGGTGCTCATTACCGCGCTGAGCCTGGTAGGTTCCGCGCTTGGAATCACGAATCTGGTAACGGCAAGCGTTATGGAGCGCAGCAACGAAATAGGGCTGATGAAAGCGATAGGCGCAACAAACGGCTCGATTTCCGTGTTGGTGCTGACAGAGATAATACTAACCGGTATCGTTGGCGCCGTTATAGGGTATTTTGCAGGATTCGGCTTTGCACAGATAATCGGTCAGACCGTTTTCGGCTCTTCTATAGAAATGAAACCGTTCGTTATCCCGATAGTTGCCGTGCTGGTTATCGTGGTGACACTGATAGGAAGCGTGCCTGCGATACGAATGCTGCTAAGGCTCCGTCCGGCAGAAGTTCTGCATGGACGTTGATCATAAATCAGCGAGGTAAATTGATATGACAAAACAGAAAATGTTCCTGCGAATGATAACGGCTTCGCTGATACGGCGCCGCTCAAGAATGCTGGTCGCCCTGCTTGCGATAGCAGTTGGCGGAACGATCCTTTCCGGACTTGTGACGATCTATTATGATGTGCCCAGGCAGATGGGCGCGCAGTTCCGAAACTACGGAGCAAACATGATATTCGTGGCTGCGGACACTGATACAGCGCTCACTATGAACGCTGCAAGGGAGGCAGCCACCGTGATAGACGACAGCGAACTTCTCGGAATGACCCCTTACCGTTACGAAACCGTGAGAATCCACGAGCAGCCAATAGTCGCTGCCGGAACGGATATCGAGAGCACCAAGGCGACAAGCCCGTACTGGCACATTGAAGGAAGCTACCCTGTTTCCGGCGAGGTACTTGTCGGGAGCGATGTAGCGGAACATCTCGGACTTGGAGTTGGCGACAGCTTTAATGCAACATATTCGACTGGCGACGACAGCGACTCCGACGAGCCGAATCTCGGCGTTGACATGAAAGTATCGGGCATACTTGAAACAGGTGGCTCAGAAGAAAACTACATCTACATGTCAATGGACGACCTCAACGCTCTCGCAGGCGAAAAGGACAACCTTCAGGTCGTAGAGCTCAGCATTTCCGCGACCCAGGACGAACTGAAAGACTATGCCGAAAAGATCTCCCAGAATTCTGACGCAGTTGCGGCGCGCCTTGTAAAGCGCGTCACGCAGTCCGAAGGCACGGTTCTGACAAAGCTTCAGGCGCTGGTCTTCATCGTTACCGCAGTCGTGCTGGTGCTCACCATGATATGCGTTGCCACCACAATGACCGCAGTGGTTGCCGAACGCCGCAAGGAAATAGGGCTCAGAAAGGCGCTCGGAGCTTCCGATAAAAGCATCATCGGAGAGTTCATGGGCGAGGGACTGCTGCTCGGCGGCTTCGGAGGACTGGTAGGTTCCGTCCTCGGATTTGTGTTTGCACAGATCGTAAGCGTGAATGTGTTCAGCAGTTCTATCACATTCCAGCCGCTGCTCATTCCGATAACAATGATTGTTTCAGTTCTTGTCACCGGACTTGCGTGCCTGCTACCGGTAAGAAGCACTATGGCTATTGACCCCGCTCTTGTACTCAAGGGCGAATGACGATAAAGGAGAGAATGTTATGAGCTTATTGGAGCTTAGAAATATTTCAAAGATCTACGGCAGCCTTAAAGCGCTGGACAACGTGAGCCTTAAGGTGGACAACGGCGAATGGCTCGCAATAATGGGACCCTCCGGCTCCGGAAAGAGCACGCTGATGAATATTATCGGGTGCATGGACAAGCCGACCCTTGGAGAGGTCATTCTTGACGGAAAGGACATCGCCAAGGAAAGCGACAAAGGGCTGACCGAAATACGCCGCGACAAGATAGGGCTGATATTCCAGCAGTTCCACCTGGTAAACTATCTGACTGCCGTTGAAAACGTAATGGTCGCTCAGTACTACCACTCCATACCGGACGAGAAGGAGGCGCTCGAAGCGCTTGACCGTGTTGGACTTGCGGACCGCGCGAAGCATCTCCCGAGCCAGCTTTCCGGCGGCGAACAGCAGAGAGTGTGCATAGCAAGGGCGCTCATCAATCACCCGGAGCTGATCCTCGCAGATGAGCCGACCGGAAACCTTGACGAAGCAAATGAGAATATCGTGCTGGATATTTTCCGGCAGCTCCATAACGAGGGCTCCACTCTCATCGTAGTCACCCACGACCCCGAAGTCGGAGAGGTTGCCCAGAGAATGATCACGCTGGAATACGGCAAAATAAAGAGCGAAGTCGTTAATCAGAATTTCGGCAAGTAAGGAGAACGGCTATGAAAATGAAGATAACAGCATTGGCATGCTGCTCAGCAATGCTGTCAGTACTGCTGACAGGCTGCAGCGCCCCTAACTACACTGACGGCACCTACGAAGGAAAGAGCCAGGTGTACGAGGGCGATGAGGAAGGCAACGGCGACGGCTATGGAGTGGTGACGCTCACCATAAAGGACAACGTCATAACTGCCTGCGAATTCCACACATACGAAACCGACGGCACGCTGAAGGGCGATGATTACGGCAAGCAGGACGGCGAGATAGCCAACAAGGACTACTATGCGAAGGCTCAGAAAGCCGTAAAGGCATGCCCCGTATATGCGGAAAATATCGTCGGAAATCAGCTTGGCGACGTTGACGTTATATCCGGCGCCACGATATCCTACAACGAATTCCGCGAGGCGGTATCAGACGCACTTGCCAAGGCTAGACAGTGAACAGAAGGGGGACGATAACACCATGAGGATACTGAAGCATATCATTGTGGTGCTCGTCGCCCTTTTTCTGACTTTAGGCGTGCCGACCATGTGCTACGTTGATATCCCGGCACTTCTTTCAGGAAATGTTGACGTCGTGACCCACGCCTCAACATACCTGCCGGACACTCCGTCGGGTGAGTTTTTCGTGCTGTTGAACGAAAAGACCCAGTCCGGGTACATAGATCAATGGCGCGAGTTTTTCACTGAGGGCGACTCGGTAGTAATCATGAGCGATATAAACTGCTCTGTTATCGAGGGCGATGTCAATGCTGATCAGCTCGCAGAGCGCTTCCAGGCAAGGCTTCCCGAAAACCAGATGAAGATAAACCGTGAAAACGGTCTGCTGCTTGCTTCGCGGGCGGAAAACAGACTTTTCGACGCAATAGTGATCTCCAGCGAGATGGCACAGATCTACAATATGCAGGATATTTTATCGAAAAGTGGGATAGTATGTATCAGCGTAAAAGGAGAGTAACATGAGAAAATCCAACACGATACTCACTGCGCTGATACTTGTTCTTTTCCTGATCCACGCGGTGCTTGGCAGCTTTCAGATGCTCGGCATCGGCAACACGGTCATGAAGACTCTGTCATGGATATCAGCAGGTCTGGTGGGAATACACATGATCATCGGCGTAAAGCTCACCATAGACACCCTCAGGGCGCAGAAAAAGACAGGGACGGCGTATTTTAAGGAAAACCTGCTGTTCTGGGCGCGGCGCGTCAGCGGATTTGTAGTCATGGTATTGCTGTTCTTCCACTTTACCGCGTTCGGATATTACGTTGGAGAGGCTTACAGGCTGCGCTGGTTTGATACCGGACGGCTCATCACTCAAATTCTTCTTGTAATCACTCTTGCGGTACATATCATCTCCAATGTGCGCCCTATGATGATAGCGCTAGGCATAAAGTCGCTCAAACAGTGGATAGGCGATATACTGTTTGTGATTTCAGTCCTGTTGTTGTTCGCTGCTGTCGGCTTCATAGTTTATTATCTGCGCTGGAATGCGATGTGAGGTTCATATGGAGAGAGTAAATATCATCGGCGCCGGACTTGCCGGTCTGTCCGCTGCAATAACGCTTGCCAGGTCCGGAAAACCATGCGCGCTTATATCATCGCAGGCTTCCGAGCGAGCGCAGTCGGTCATGGCAGAGGGTGGAATAAACGCAGCCCTGGACGTCATGGGAGAGCACGACACAACAGCCGAGCATTTCAGCGACACTATGAAAGGCGGAGTTTTCCTGGCAGACCCGAATGCAGTTGCCGGGCTGACTGACAGCGCGCCGGACATAGTCAGATGGCTGCATGAAATCGGCGTCCCGTTTCAGTTTGAAAACGGCCACATTATCCAGCGCAATTTCGGCGGACAGAAGAAAAAGCGAACCGCCTACGCCAAGAGCAGCACGGGAAAGGCAATAATGACCGCGCTTATTGACGAAGCGAGAAAATACGAAGCAGCCGGGCTTATTGAGCGTTTCCCCCACCACACAGCCGTGGACATATCGGTTTGCAGCGGAAAATGCTCCGGCGCCGTAGTTCGCGATGTTTTCTCCGGAAAGACGGAGCTGTTCCCCGGAAAAGTGATCCTTGCGCACGGTGGGCTGAACGGATTCTTTCCAGGGCAGACTACCGGAACGACCCAGAATACAGGCGACCTTGCGGCTGCGCTTTTCGCACGCGGCATGGAATTCGCAGATCTGGAATTCATTCAGTACCACCCTACCACCGTTCAGATACACGGAAAGCGTATGCTGATAAGCGAGGCCGCCCGTGGCGAGGGCGGACGGCTGTTCACGGAACGCTCGGGCAGTCGATGGTACTTTATGGAGAAGCTTTACCCTGAGCTCGGGAATTTAATGCCCCGTGACGTTATTTCCCGGGAAATGTTCAAGGTCATTCACGATCCGGAATGCGGAGGTTAGGTCTACCTTGACATGACCGGACTGCCGCAGCAGACGTGGAAACACAAGTTATCCGACCTGCGCGCGGAGATCATCGACTATCTTGGCGTGGATCCGGTGGAAGAACCGGTCGCGGTCAGCCCTGGGATCCATTTCTTCATGGGCGGAATATATGTTAACGAAAAGCACGAAACCAGCATTCCCGGAGTATACGCTGCCGGCGAATGTGCCTGTCAGTATCACGGTGCAAACCGACTTGGCGGTAATTCCATGCTCGGCGCACTGTATGGCGGAAGGATCGCGGCACAGAATGCCCTAACCTCCCCTGAACCAGGCGGAACAGCCGGAGAGATACAGGAAGACTGCATTAAGGAACCGGCGCGCCCGTCCGCTGCGTATGAACTGTGCGATATTCTCCTGTCCGGGCTGGGTATAATCCGCAGTGAGAAGGAGATCACCGCTGCCATCGCGGAACTTGAAAGGAAGCTTTCTTCCCCTATTCCCGAAACGGAGCACGACAGAATACTTCTTGGCAAGGCAATGCTGATGTCAGCGCTGGAGCGGCGCGAAAGCAGAGGCGCGCATACGCGCAGCGACTTCCCACAGCGTGATGACGAGAAATTCCAGTGCACGACGGTGGCTTGCCTTAAAAATGGCAGTATATCCGTTGAAATGCGCAGTATTCCCAAAAGGAGGGCGGAAAATGCAGTTCACGCTTGAGATACATCGCTGTACCCGTGAGGATAAGCGGCGGTATGTGCAGATATTCTCTTACTCCAGCGATGATAGTTCAGAAACCGTCGCAACAGCGCTGACAAATCTCAATTCAGGATCCCTGACTGATATCTCCGGGAATACAGCCGCTCCGATAGTCTGGCAGTGCAGCTGTCTTCAGAAAAAGTGCGGAGCCTGCGCGATGGTCATAAACGGCAGACCCGGACTTGCGTGTGCGCGGAAACTTTCAGAATGCGGCACGGAAGTGCGTATAGAGCCGCTTCATAAGTTCCCGGTAGTAGAGGACCTCATGGTCGATCGCAGCATAATGCAGGAAAACCTGAAACTGATGAACCTGTGGTTTGGCGGCAGCGCAGAACTCACAGAGAAAAACACCGAAATAAGCTACGAGGCGTCCAGGTGCCTGCAATGCGGGTGCTGTCTGGAGGTCTGCCCCAATTTCGCACCCGGCGGAGAATTTACCGGAATGGCTGCGGCTGTGCCGATGACGCGGCTTCTCTCCGGACTATCCGGCGAGGAAAGGAAGAACGCCTCCAAAATCTATGCTCGTCATGTTTTTGAGGGCTGCGGCAAATCGCTCGCCTGTCGGAATATATGCCCTGCAAAGATAGACACGGACAAAATGCTGGTGAATTCTAACGCAATAGCGGTATGGAAGAAATTCTTCAGCAAATGAAAGGAAAATGACTATGAAACAACACCGAATTGGTGCAACTGATATCGTACTGCTGGTTATAAATGTGCTGTTCCTTCTGGGAATGCTGTTCTGGTTCGGTCCATGCGACCATGTTAAGGAAGACGGCAGTTTCATGAACTGCCACTGGGCAGGCGTTGTTCTTACCGGGATAGCGGCAGTCATGACGGTTATTTCGCTGGCACATCTGCTGATACCGAATAACGGAATAAAAGCCGGGCTTTCTGCGGCGCTTATTCCCTGTTCGGTTTTTGCGTTCATTGTCCCGGGGAATCTCATCAGCCTGTGCATGATGAACACTATGCGCTGCCGCGCCGTTATGACGCCTGCCGCGATAGTGTGCTCGGTTCTTGTTGTCATCGCGGCAGCGGCTGATATCGTGGTTCAGCTCAGGAGGAAGGCTAAGTGAAATTCTCGAGATATCTTTCAATCAAAAATCTGAAAAGAAAACCTGCGCGCACTGCTGCACTGGTTATTCTCACAGCTTTCCTTGCGTTTGCGATTTTCGGCGGCTCCGTTATAGTTGCCAGTCTGCAAAACGGTCTGTCGAGCTATCGCTCAAGACTTGGCGCTGATATAATCGTGGTGCCGAACCAGGCCCGCTCCAAGGGAACGCTGGACGATATTCTGCTGCAAGGCATTCCCGGTTACTTTTATATGGACAGCTCCAAGCTTGATAAGATACGTTCGATCGAGGGCGTAGAAGTTGCTTCGCCGCAGTTTTATCTTGCCACATCAAGCGCCGGCTGCTGCTCGACTTCGGTACAGATAATCGGCTTCGACCCGGACACCGATTTCCTTATCCAGCCGTGGATACGCGAAAGCTATTCCGGGAGCATAGGCGACTACGACCTTATCGTTGGCGCGAATATTTCAATACCCGTCAGCGGAAAGCTCACGTTCTATAACACGGAATGCCACGTAGCCGCCCAGCTTGATCAGACCGGCACCGGGCTTGACAGCGCCATCTACGCCAATATGAACACCATAAAGGAAATGATGAGGAACGCCAATACACTGGGGTTCAATTACTTTTCAGACGTTGATGTTGACCACGCAGTTTCATCTGTCATGGTGAAAGTCGCGGACGGTTACAGCGTTGAGGACGTCACGGGAGATATAAATATCCATGTACGCCGCGTGGAGGCAACTCAGGCGAAAACAATGGTTTCCAGCATTGCCGGGGGACTTTCGGGAGTTTCTGCCGTGATCGGCGTACTTATCGGACTTGTGTGGATCCTTGCGTTCGTTATTCTTCTTGTCGCTTTCACGATGATCACAAACGAACGTACTAAGGAATTCGCGATACTGCGCGTTGTGGGAGCTTCTCAGAAAATGCTGACCGCGCTTATCCGTACCGAGTCCGTAATAATCAGCGCTGGCGGCGCTGTCATCGGAACCGCGCTGTCCTGCGTCATCGTGTTCCCGTTCAGCAGAGTGATAGGTTCGCAGCTGGGTCTTCCCTACCTGCTGCCCGACGCTTTACAGATATGCCTGATAGCAGCAGGCTCAGTGGCAGCCTCGATGCTTGCAGGAATACTGACTTCGCTGATATCCGGAAACAGAATACGAAGGAACGAAACCGGCTTAGTGCTGCGCGAGGGCGCATAAGGAGGAAAACATGACATTAACCGCAGAGAATATAACCAGACAGTATTTCAGGAAAAGCCGCGGCAGCAATGTTTTCCTTGCTCTGAAAGAAACAGACCTGATTATCGAGCCGGGCAGGCTCATTGAAGTATGCGGACGCTCCGGAAGCGGAAAGAGCACCCTGCTGAACATTCTCGCCGGACTTCTCGCGCCCACAACTGGCAGGGTGATGTACGACGGCGCGGATATCTATGCCATGGAGGACGCAGAACGCTCCAAGTTCCGCAATCTCAACATGGGGATAATACCGCAGGGTCAGACCGGGCTTCACAGCCTTACGGTACT
>ERZ1026862.1713-NODE-1713-length-12481-cov-10.084983_pt1 | contig 12481 bp, 7 predicted proteins | sample MGYA00380161_ERZ1026862 | MGnify/ENA primary metagenome ERZ1026862 (study PRJEB33269, sample SAMEA4719797) | human gut metagenome | biome: human-associated habitat; feature: organic feature; material: feces | place: Cameroon | collected 2013-10 ... | reverse complement strand
ATTTGTTCACTCAGACCAACATCGAAGACTATACCGTCAACTTTGCGCCAGGCGTAGGTTTGAGCAACATGCGACCAGAAGTAGAATTCGTCTGTGTGGCATCGCGCTTGGGTCAGAGGGAGGCTGCAAAAGCTGAGAAAGAGGCAAACCGAGTAATCATCGAGGGTGGTACAAGCTCTGAGGGTACCGAAGAGAACGCGAATCCTGTAGGATAAGCCCAAACAAAAACAGCCTCACCCCCAGCCCCTCTCCAAAAGAGAGGGGAGTAATTACTCTTAATGGCGAAACTTTTAACCAAAAAAACTATTCACTCCCCTCTCTTTTGGAGAGGGGTCGGGGGTGAGGCTGTCGGGGCTTAGGCTCCTTCTTTTTACTTCACCTCAATCTCCACGCTTGCAGGCTTCACATTCTTGTTGCTCTTGTCAACAACCGTGAGGGTGGCAACGCCAGGAGCGGTAGCAGACTGGAGGGTAACGACGAGCTTGCCGCCAAAGAGCTTCATCTGAGGCAGAGTGAACACTTCGAGCGAGGTGGCATCGCCATTACAGATGCCGCGGAACGAAGCTGCGCCAGATACCTCGACCGAGATATTATCGGAAGCGGTAGGAAGCTCGTTGCCATCCTTGTCGACGAGCGAGACTGTGACGTAAGCCAAATCTTCGCCATCGGCAGCAAGCACGGTCTTGTCTGCCTTTAGGGCTACGGCAGCAGCCTTGCCAGCAGTATGGAGGGAGGTTTCGCCCACCTTGTTGCCGTCGGCACCATAAGCCACAACCTTGAGTTCGCCTGGCTCATACTTCACATCGTTCCACATCAGGCGGTAGCGACGAGCGCGAACCTCAGGCTTGTCTGCCATAGTGGCATGCTGCTTGCGTATGCGTCCTTGCGACTTGCCATTTATGAACAGCTCAGCCTCGGGAGCGTCGGTATAGCAGAACACAGGCGTGAGCTTGCCCTCGCGACCAGGCCATGTCCAATGAGGCAAGAGGTGGAGGGTGTGGCTATTCTTGTTCCATTCCGAGCGATAGAGATAATATCTGTCCTTAGGCAATCCGGCAAGGTCGCAAATGCCGAAATAGCTGCTGCGACTTGGCCAATATTCATCATAAGGAGTAGGTTCGCCAAGATAGTCGATGCCGGTCCACACGAACTGACCTATGGTGTAATTGTAGTCGTCCATGGCGAGGAAATCCTCCTCAGGCAGATTGCTCCACGAGCACCATTGAGTGTCGTAAGAAGTCACCTGTCCGTCCTTGTCGGCCTTGGTTACGCCCCACTCTACAGGGAACTTGTAAACTCCGCGCGAGCTAACGGTAGAGGCTGTTTCGGAACCGAGCAAGAACTGCTGAGGCAACTTGCCGATGCAAGGCTCGTATTTGTGTACACGATAGTTGAAGCCCGGCACATCCATGGCTTGGGCAAAGCCCGTGTGGATGGCGTTGTCTGGACGGTCGATGCCCTGAGTGACCGGACGCGAAGGGTCGAGCTGATGGCAGATATCCTGAAGGTGCTTAGCCATTTCCGTGCCGCCCTTCATGCCCTGCTCCGGAATCTCGTTGCCGATGCTCCACATCACGATAGACGGATGGTTGCGATGAGCCAACACGAGGTTTGTCATGTCCTTGTCGCTCCACTCCTTGAAGAATCGGGCGTAGCCATTTTTGCATTTAGGATAAACCCACATGTCGAAACTCTCAGCCATAACCATCATGCCGAGCGAGTCGCAAAGGTCCATCTGCATTTGGCTTGGCATATTGTGAGAGGTGCGAATGGCATCGGCACCCATATCCTTCATCAGTTTGATTTGGCGAATCAAGGCAGCCTTGTTGACAGCAGCACCAAGCGGTCCGAGGTCGTGGTGCAGGCAAACGCCCTTGATTTTTCTCGTCACGCCATTAAGCTGGAAACCATTTTCCTTGCTCACGCTAACCGTGCGCACGCCAAACTTCTGAGTGGTTTTGTCGACCACCTTATTATTCTTATATAGTCGAACCTCGAGGTTGTAGAGGAACGGATTTTCAGGCGACCACGCTTGCGGTTTCTTCATGGTGAGAGGAAGCGTCACCACTCCGTCGGCAGGCACGTCGGCATGGCCTGCAATCTCTTCGTAGCCCTTAGGGTTGAGGATGGCAACTTCGACAGCCAAACCCTCTTGACCCATACCCGCGACCTTTGTAGACACCTCGATTTGCGCCTCGCGCTTAGAGAGCGAGAGAGTGCGAGCGTAGGTAGCCCACGAGTCGATGTTTTCTTTGCCCGTGGTGATGAGAGTTACGGGGCGGAACAAACCTGCGCCAGGATACCAACGGCTGCTCTCTTCGACATTCTGCAGATGCACCTCGATGGTGTTGTCGCCCTTGCGCAGAAGCTTCGACACGTCGAGGCGGAAGGTGTTGTAGCCATACGCCCAATAGCCGGCATATTTGCCGTTGACAAGCACACGAGGCTCAGCCATGGCTCCATCGAAAACGAGCATGGCATGAGGCGGCAGTTGCTTAAGATTTATGGTGGTGCGATAGAAGCCCTGACCTATCCATGGAAGCGCTCCCGAACGACCCGACTTCTCGGTTTTTTGTTTTTCGCCATTCTGAACGATGGCAACATTCTGCAGGTCCCATTTCTTGTCGAATGGTCCGCTAATAGCCCAATCGTGCGGAATGGTTACGCTTTTCCATTCCACGCTATCATGCGAAAACTCCCAATTCTTGATGTCCAACGAAGAGCGTTGCTGGGCATTAGCATTAAGAGCCAAGCAAAGTAGAGAGGCAAATGTAATATGGTTTAGTTTCATAATTAGTTTTTAGCCAAAGTTAGGGATAATGATTAAGTAGCTATTGAAAAAAAATCGGAAACGCGACCCTGCCCTACAAAGAAGGCAAAGCCTCGTTTCCGAAAATATTGTTTATAGATTAGAGACCGAGCGACTTCTTGATAGCCTCGATCTTCTCGTCAGCAGCCTTGTTGCAACGAGCGTAGCAACCGGCACACTTGAACGAAGGATCCTTAACCTCGAGATAGAACTTAATCTTAGGCTCGGTACCTGAAGGACGAACGCTCACCTTGGTGTTGTCGTCGCAGAACCATTGGAGCACGTTGCTTGTAGCAGGCATGTCGAGCTTCTCTACGCTACCGTCAGCATGCTTAGCCTCGAGAGCCTGATAGTCTTTCCAAGTAACGACCTTGCTGCCACCCAACTCCTTTGGAGGGTTAGCGCGGAAGTCAGCCATCATCTGCTTAATCTCGTCGGCACCAGTCTTGCCAGGGCGAACCACGTTGACTGTGAACTCCTTGCTGAAGCCATAGTCGGCATAAATCTGCATCAAGAGGTCGTAGAGAGTCTTGCCCTGATCCTTAGCCCAAGCAGCAATCTCGCAAATCAAGCAGATAGAAGCAGGAGCATCCTTATCGCGAACCTTATCGTATGGCAAGAATCCGAACGACTCTTCGCCACCACCAATATAATCCTGCTTGCCCTCAGAAACAGCAATCTCGCGGGCAATCCACTTGAAGCCAGTATAGCAGTCGCGAAGCTCTACGTTGTTCTTCTTGGCAATCTCGGCAATAACCTCGGTAGTAACGATAGTCTTGACGAGGAAGTCGGTAGGTTTAAGCTTGCCGAGCTTCTTCTTGTTTTCGATGATATAGTAGCAGAACATCATGGCAGTCTGGTTGCCGTTGATGATCATCCACTCGCCCTTGTCGTCGCGGCAAACGATAGCCAAACGGTCGGCATCAGGGTCGGTAGCCACCACGAGGTCGGCATTAAGCTTAGTACCGAGCTTCATACCGAGAGTCATAGCCTCAGCATTCTCAGGGTTTGGAGAAACTACGGTTGGGAAGTTGCCATCAACAACCATCTGCTCAGGCACCACGTTGATGTTCTGGAATCCCCATGAGCGCAAGCACATAGGCACGATTACGCGACCTGTGCCGTGCATAGCCGAGTAAACGATGTTGAGGTCTTTCTGACGGAGGATAACATCCTGGTCGATCATGGCAGTATGTACGGCTGTCATGTAGTCGTAGTCCATTTCGCCACCAATAATCTGAATCTTATCCCAGTTAGCCTCAAACTTCACCTGTTCGATAGTAACCTTGTTTACCTCGTCGATGATTCCCTTGTCGTGAGGAGCCAAAACCTGAGCGCCATCGCTCCAGTAAGCCTTGTAGCCGTTGTACTCCTTAGGGTTGTGAGAAGCTGTTACGTTGACACCAGCCTTAGCGCCAAGCTGACGGATGGCGAACGAAATCTCAGGTGTAGGGCGCAATCCCTCGAAGAGATAAGCCTTGATGCCATTAGCCGAGAAGATGGCAGCCACGGTCTCAGCAAAGAGACGAGAATTGTTGCGGCAGTCGTGACCTACTACTACCGAGAGGTTTTCCTCGCCTGGGAACGCCTTGAGAATGTAGTTGGCAAAGCCCTGAGTAGCCATACCAACAATATATTTGTTCATACGGTTTGTACCTGCGCCCATGATGCCACGCAAGCCACCTGTACCAAATTCAAGATTCTGATAGAAAGCGTCGATAAGTGCCGACTTATCTTCGTTGTCAAGCATAGCCTGAACATCCTTACGTGTCTCTTCGTCGAACGAAGGTGACAACCATTGCTTTGCTCTTTCTTCGCATAGAGCAACAAGTTCTGAATTGTTTGCCATAGTTTTAATGTTAATTTTATATTGTTCTTTTCGATTTTCTCGGTTTGTGTTTTTACGTTAACCACATAGTATCTGCAAATTTAGGCAAAAAATCTGAATAACAAAATAAATTGATAATAAAAATTAGTTAAGGGTGGCAAAGGGAGGGGAAAGAGAGGAAGCGAAAGGAAGCGAAAGCGACGCAGCCGAGCTGCGACGAACGCAACCCAAGGGGCAAAGGGAGAAAAAGCCCGCTACGACGAGGCGCAACGGGCTATATAATATAAAAGGTGGAGCTTAGATTTTAGCTTACCTTAGATTGAGCTTAGAATCTGCTTTAGCTAACCTTATCAAGCTTCTTGATGATAGAGAAGATGAAAATGGCACTAACGAGGCAGATAGCTGCCAATACGCCCCAGATGATAGGCAACGAAACGTTGGCACCCCAAAGCAAACCAGGAATCATTACGAGCTGGTTGCCGATGGCTGTGGCTGCAAACCAAAGACCCATCATAAGACCGGCATACTTAGGAGGAGCAACCTTGGTAACGAAGCTGATGCCGATAGGCGACAACAAGAGCTCAGCAAAGGTGAGCACAAGGTAGGTAGAGATGAGGAGGTTGGCGCTAACGCGTGCTGGGTCGGCACCCTGCTCAATAGCCTGAGCCTGATCCATAGGAGCAAGCAAGCCCAAAGAACCACCTATCATGATGCAGAAAGCAATAGCGGCAACAAGCATACCAAGACCAATCTTGCGAGGACTTGTAGGCTCTTTGCCCTTGCGATTGAGCCATGAGAACAAGGCTACGCTAACAGGAGTGAGGGCTACAACATAGCAAGGGTTGAACTGCTGGAAGATAGGAGCCTTAACGTCTACTACGCCATCGAGGCTCACGTACTTATAAGCAAGGAATGCAATAGCAGCCAAGATTATCAAGCCCGAAATGCCTCTACCCTTCATGGTCTTGCTCTGAGCAATACCAAACGCACCATAGACGATGAAGATGCAAGCCACGAGGTTGGTAACGTCGAATGCCATAGACTGAAGACCTACGGATGTGGTCTGAGTGTAGTCGCGAGCAAAAAGAGTAAGGGTGTTACCATTCTGATGGAATGCCATCCAGAAGAAGATAACTACGGCAAACACGAGGCAAAGGCAAACGATGCGCTCTTTGGTTTCGCTCTTAGAGAGTTCAGGCACGTTGGCTGCAGCATTATTGCCAGCCTTGTTGTCTTCGCCTGCAAGCACATGGCTATAGGTGCCACGGAAAGCATAATAGATGGCGATAGAAACGATAAGGCTCAAGCAAGCCACGGCAAAGGCATAATGATAAGAGTCAGCCTCAGAAACGCCAAGCGACTTCTGTGCCCATTCCATAATCTTGATGGCTGCTGTTGGAGCAAACATAGCACCAATATTGATAGCCATATAGAAAAGGCTGAAACCGCTATCGCGCTTGTCGGAATATTCAGGAGCGTCGTAGAGTTTACCAACCATTACCTGGAGGTTGCCCTTGAAAAGACCTGTACCGAAACTAACGAGCAATAGAGCTGCGCCCATGGCGATAACGGCTGTGGTGTTGGCTCCGAGAGGAACAGAAAGCAAGAGATAGCCGATAAACATGATAACGATACCCGATGTTACCATCTTACCAAAACCAAACTTGTCGGCTGCAGCACCTCCTATAACAGGAAGGAAGTAGACCAACATGAGGAAGGTTGAATAAATACCACTTGCAAGACCTGGTGCGAAACCGAAGTTGGCCTGCAAATACAATAAAAAGACTGCGAGCATGGTGTAGTAACCAAATCGCTCTCCTGTGTTGGCTAAAGCCAAGGCCCAAAGACCTTTAGGTTGTCCTTCGAACATAATTTTGTCGTTTAAGATTAGTGATTATTACTGAATTTATTTTATATTCTCGTTTTTAGTTCTCACGATATCGAAGAGATAGGTTAGCTTGACGCTAATGTTGTTGAAATTGCTCGAACCGAAATAGTCGCGCTTAGAGTCGCCATAGATGTTGCCAAGGCCATAATAGTAGCGACCCTCGAGAAGGAAATGACCCACGCGAGGAATGCTAAACTCAAGACCTGCGCCAGCAGCAATTCCGTAGTCGAACTTGTTTTCGATAGCCATGGTGTCTTGTGCGCAAACTGGGTTCACACGGTCTGCCATGTTGCGGTCGGAGAAATTGAAGTTGGTCTTGGTAGTCTCGCTCAAGCAATAGCCAAACTGCGGACCAAGGTTTACGAAGAAGGCTACGCCCTTGCGCTCCCTACCCCACGCCAAATGTGCCATGACAGGAACCTGGATGTAGTTGATGGTGCGTTGATATTCTTCGGGCAGCCCTGTTGTGGAATTTATCACGGGCTGGTCGTTGACATCAAGAATATCTTCTTTCCATCCCATCTGGCTATAGTTTATTTCGCCATAAACGGAGCAGATGGTATTAAAATATTTCTCACATACATACCTCGCAGACAAACCGGCAGTAATGCCTCCTAATTGTGATTGCGACACCTTAGGGGTGAACTTCACGCTCGACATGTTGTAGCCGCCATTTACGCCAAGTGAAAAGTCGTTGCGATGAACGCCTATCTGCGCAAAGGCAAACGTAGGCAACAGCATGAGCATCAAGATATAGGATAATTTCCTCATGAAATTTTTGAATTACCTCTTAATATTAATATGTTATCGATTCCAATCCTCCATCGAGCATATAATGGATTAGCATGAAGCATTTGTTTTGCCATCCACCCTCTTTCTTGCTTGGCGAATAGGTTCGCTCAAACGAAAGTGGAGTTTGCAAAGGAAACTTGACCTGCTGACTACGATAGCCTACGAACTTGTTGCCAAAAGCCTTCAATCCGCGCACAAAGAACTGGCAATGGTCGTAGCCTGTAATGGCGAAACGTGGTTGCGCATTCTGCTGCATAGGTTCGCCAAACCAACGGCTATATGAGCGCTCAAGGTTGATGGTATTGGCATTAACAGGATTATAATAGAAGGTGGTTGGAATATAAGTATTAAACTTATGGAAGTTTGCAGACTGATACTTAGTATACATCAGCCACTCAGTATAGCCGAAGAGGGAGATGCTGATGCCAGGCACGTTGGCTACGAGTCCGTTAAGCTTTGCTATTGCCACGTTGAGCTCAGGCGAGCGACCAGTATTCAAGATAACGATATTTGGTTTGGTACGCGAGAAAGCCTTGAGGAACATCTGCTCTGAGTTGCTGAGATTGGTAATGCTAAACTCTCGATTCTCTCTCTCCAACTTGTTGCGCAAACCGAAGGTGAAAACACCCTTTTTGCTTGTGCTGTCGTTGCAATCTACAAATACCGCATGATGGTTAGGGAAACGCTCTATGAAGGCATTTATGGCAGCATTATTTTGTTCGTCGTGATTCTGATAAACCTGATAGATATTGGTGTTGTAGCATACGTCGCTACCGCTAATAGAGAAAGGTATGACGAGACGTATGTCGTGCTGCTTGCAGAAATCGCCAATAGGTTTAACCTGATGAGTATACAAAGGACCGAAAATTACGTCGCAATCGGCTGCACCAGGTTGGCTGAGCAACGCATTCACGTCGCCATCAATAGGCAGATTCCACGCCTTGACGTCGGTAGAAATACCCTCACGCTTTAGCGAGTCGCAAGCCATAAGGATGCCACGATAATATTCTATCATTCTGCGTCCGTCGCCATCTACATTATGCAAAGGCAACATCACACCAATTCTTACATTCTTGCTCACCTTGGCTGCAGGCTTGGCAGGTTGCGGTTTGGCAGGGCTTGGCGATTGGGCGAAAGGAATAAAGATGGTGTCGCCCTTTTTGAGTTCATAACCCTCGGTTTTCATCACGGGGTTAGCCTCGATAAGTTCAGGAAGAGTGATGCCATATTTGCGCGAAATACCAAACAAAGTATCTTTCTTCTTCGCCTTATATACGTCTTGCCACTTATTCACTTGGGCGTCTGCGCTTATTGCCATGAATAGAGCTACTACAAAGAGTAAAAGCCTCGAAATATGTTTCATATCCAATAAAATTGATTTATTCAAGTGCAAAAATACAAAAAAAGTGTGGTTTAATCAACTTTATTAGTTATTTTTGCATGAATATAAGCATTGAATATGAAAAAGAGAACGATATTTACATTACTTGCTGCGTTTTGCATGCACTTGGCGGCATGGTCGCAAACCATTCCTACCATAAATCCGCAGTTTACTTATACCGACGACGAGGGACAGGAACAGACCACCACAAGTGCCTCGGAATCGGCTCCGCTCGTTGCTACTTTCACTTCGGGCACAGAAAATGCAGACGGATGGGAAGCTCACTACGAATGGCATTTCTATAAGGACGGTAAGCGAAACGAGCCTTATTTAATAAGGTATGACGAAACTACAGATTATACCTTTACTCAGGCTGGCACACATTCCGTAGAGCTCTACGCCATCTTCACACAAGGCACAGATACCGTGGCTTATACCGAGGAGTATTGGACCTCGGAGGGTTCGCCTCTGTCAATATCAATTTCTGAGAGCAAGCTCAATATGCCTAACGCTTTTTCGCCTAATGGCGACGGCATCAACGACATCTATAAAGCCAAAGAGGGCTACCAAAGTATTGTGGAATTCCATGCCTACATCTTCAACCGTTGGGGACAGAAACTCTACGAATGGACAGACCCCGCAGGCGGATGGGACGGCAAATACAAAGGCAAGGATGTGGCGCAAGGCGTGTACTATTGTCTGGTGAAAGCCAAGGGCGCAGACGGCAGAAAATACGACATCAAAACGGATGTAAATCTGCTTAGAGGATATACAGAAAACGGAACCAACAGCAACGAATAGTTCAGGTAGAGAAGAAACAAAGAAAGAGAAGAAACATGGAAAAGATTGAAGTTTTTGGAGCTCGCGTACACAACCTTAAGAATGTTGACGTGGAAATGCCACGCAACTCGCTTACCGTAATCACGGGACTCTCAGGCTCAGGCAAATCTTCGTTGGCTTTCGACACTATCTTTGCCGAAGGACAACGCAGATACATAGAAACTTTCTCTGCCTACGCTCGCAACTTCTTGGGCAACATGCAACGCCCTGATGTTGACAAGATTACGGGCTTGTCGCCTGTTATCAGCATCGAGCAAAAGACCACCAACAAGAACCCTCGTTCTACGGTTGGCACGGTTACGGAAATCTACGACTATCTGCGTTTGCTCTTTGCGCGTGCTGCTGATGCTTATAGCTACGCAAGTGGCGAAAAGATGGTGAAATATACCGAGGAACAGATTGCACAAACCATTCACGAGGCTTATCTCGGCAAGCGCATCTTTATCTTGGCGCCTCTCGTCAGACAACGCAAGGGTCACTATCGCGAACTCTTCGACTCCATGCGTCGCAAGGGCTATCTATATGCAAGGGTGGATGGAAAGATTGAAGACCTGGTAGAGGGTATGAAGGTTGACCGCTACAAGAACCACAATATCGAGGTGGTGATTGACAAGATGCAGGTGAAGGAAGGCGACAACGAGCGACTTGCCAAAACCATTCAGACCGCCCTCAGACAAGGCGAAGGCACCATGATGATTTTGGATAAGGATAGCGGAGAGATTCGCAACTTCTCGAAGAAACTCATGGACCCCGTTACCGGAATTGCTTATGGCGACCCAGCCCCAAACATGTTTTCGTTTAACTCGCCCGAAGGTGCTTGTCCACGATGCAATGGCTTGGGTGTGGTCAACGAGATTGACATGGCGAAGGTGGTGCCTGACGATAAATTGAGCATCCACGAGGGTGCAATAGTTCCTTTAGGAAAATACAAGAACCAGTTGATATTCTGGCAGATAGAGGTTATACTCAACAATTATGACTGCACCCTAAAAACTCCTTTCAAGGATATTCCTGCACAAGCCGTCGACGACATCATGTTTGGCTGCATGGAGAAGGTAAGAATACCTAAAGAGAAGGTTCACACGTCGTCTGATTATTTCACCAATTATGATGGCGTGATAAAATATCTGAAGACGATAATAGAGAACGACGAGAGCTCTGCCGGACAGAAATGGGCTGACCAATTCTTGGCGATGACGGAATGTCCGGAATGCCACGGCATGAGACTGAAGAAGGAGTCGTTGGCTTACAAACTTTGGGACAGCAACATAGCCGAAGTTGCCAACCTCGACCTCATAGCGTTGAAGGAATGGCTCGTGGCGTTGCCTGAGCATATTTCTGAAACTCAACGCAAGATAGGAAGCGAGATTCTGAAAGAGTTGACCACGAGGGTTGACTTCTTGCTCGAAGTGGGTCTCGACTATTTGTCGCTCAACCGACAAAGCGCTACCCTTTCGGGTGGAGAGAGCCAAAGAATAAGGCTTGCCACCCAGATTGGCTCGCAACTCGTCAACGTGCTCTACATACTCGACGAGCCAAGTATCGGACTTCATCAACGCGACAACTGCCGACTGATAGACAGCCTAAAGCAGCTTCGTGATCTTGGCAACACGGTATTGGTGGTGGAACACGACCGCGACATGATGTTGGCTGCCGACTATATCGTCGACATAGGTCCGAAGGCTGGACGCAAGGGTGGCGAAGTGGTGTTTCAAGGCACTCCGCAAGAGATGCTTCGCCAGCACACGCTCACGGCTCAATATCTGAACAACGAGATGAAGATTGAGGTGCCGAAGGAGCGACGCAAGGGCAACGGCAAGAGTATCATCATTCGTGGCGCAAGGGGCAACAACCTAAAGAATATCGACGTGGAATTTCCTCTCGGCAAGCTGATTGTGGTGACGGGAGTTTCGGGCTCGGGCAAGTCGACCCTCATCAACGAAACCCTGCAACCTATCCTTAGCCAACATTTCTATCGTTCGCTCAAGAAGCCGATGGCTTACGACAGCATCGAGGGATTGGACAATATAGATAAGGTGGTGAACGTAGACCAAAGTCCGCTCGGCAGAACTCCACGTAGCAATCCTGCCACATATACAGGCGTGTTCTCCGACATTCGCAGCCTCTTCGTAGGTCTGCCCGAAGCTCAGATTCGTGGCTACAAGCCTGGTCGTTTCTCGTTTAATGTGAAGGGCGGACGATGCGAGGCTTGTGGCGGAAATGGCTACAAGACCATAGAGATGAACTTCCTGCCCGACGTGATGGTGCCTTGCGAGGTTTGCCAGGGCAAGCGCTACAATCGCGAAACTCTCGAAGTGAGATACAAGGGAAAATCTATTGCCGACGTGCTCGACATGACGATAAATCAGGCGGTAGAGTTTTTCCAGGCTGTGCCTGCAATATTGCAGAAGATTTCAGCCCTTCAGCAGGTAGGATTGGGCTACATCAAGCTCGGACAGTCGTCGACTACCCTCTCGGGAGGCGAAAGCCAACGTGTGAAGCTGGCTACAGAATTGGCTAAGCGCGACACGGGCAAGACTCTCTACATCCTCGACGAACCTACTACAGGTCTGCATTTCGAAGACATTCGCATTCTGATGGATGTTATTCAGAAGCTCGTGGATAAGGGCAATACCGTAATCATTATCGAGCACAACCTCGACGTCATAAAACTTGCCGACCACATCATCGATATCGGTCCTGAGGGCGGAAGAGGTGGCGGACAGGTGCTCGCAAACGGAACGCCTGAAGAAGTAGCGCAGTCGAAGAAAGGCTACACGCCACGATTCCTGAAAGAAGAATTGGAAGAAAGGGGTTAGGGTCATATGTTGACTTAATGGAAATATCATGAGGATGAAAGATTGGGGTACTATAAAAAATGTAGCCCATAAGACTTGCCTGGAAGGCAATACACATCGGCTTGCCGATGTTGGTAACCGGGGG
>ERZ1026862.1712-NODE-1712-length-12493-cov-6.882055_pt1 | contig 12493 bp, 7 predicted proteins | sample MGYA00380161_ERZ1026862 | MGnify/ENA primary metagenome ERZ1026862 (study PRJEB33269, sample SAMEA4719797) | human gut metagenome | biome: human-associated habitat; feature: organic feature; material: feces | place: Cameroon | collected 2013-10 ... | reverse complement strand
TTTCTGTTATCTGTTATTCTTTTCATGTTATTTTTAATAAGCATGCGGTTAAAAGAGAAATAAGCCTGCTTCTCTACTGACTATACTATTATGGTTCATCCGAAATGTCGAGTGAAAACAAACGTTATGAGAAATGTATTCCGCAGATACTAAATTGTAAGCTTTGAGAAATTCGGTAACTTTCCCATAGAAATTCGATAACTTTCTATTTTTTATGTTTTCACTCAATATTTCGGATGGCTCCATTTTATTTAACTCATTAATCTTTCATATAAACCTTGCGAGTCTGCTTTCCGTTTCTGATAATGTATATGCCGCCACGCACAAGTTTCTCATCGGAAACCTTTCTTCCAGAAAGGTCATAGACTTCGGTAGAAGCGTTTGTTGCAGCTGTATTCATCTCAGAGATGCCGGCTCCGCTGTCCCAGTTTGCTGTTGTGGCATGGCTTTCGCCAATGTTGTATACAGCAGCCACCTTGTAGACGTCATTCTTGTCTGCCGTGTAGTTGGCAGTGTAGGTGGTTTCAGTGACAGGAGTTGCGGTAATAAGAGCATCGTTGCGGTATACGTTGTAGCCGGTCAGACGCAGGTCACGTGCAGCCTTACGGTAAGTGATGTCGTCGAGGAACAGTATATACTGGTCTCTCGAAGTACATCTGATAGCGAAATAGCGAGTACCTGCAGGCAGGTCAGCAGTGTATTCCTTCCATTGTTGCGGAATGGCGATAGAGGAACCTATCTTCTTGAATGAAGAAATCTCGGTGTCTGTTGTAGAGTACAGCACCTCTATCTGCTCCTGAGTGCCATAGTAGCTTGCGTCAGGACTGCAAGCCCAGAACTTGATAGTCTGTTCTCCGTCCACCTCTGGTGAGATGAGCCAGTCGTCATTGTCGTTGTATCTGCCGGCACAGAAGGCAGCAGCCACTTGATTGCCTGAATGGGTAGGGAAGTAAGCCGTGTTTATTCCAGCCTTTGTAGGGTTGAAAATCTGGTAAGCCATAGGAGCTGCCACATTGTCATACTGTACATAGTTGCCCGTTCCGTCCTGTATGCCCACCGTCGGTTGTGCGTCACCGTCAAAGAGAGTCCATTCTCCGAAGTGTGAGATAGTGAATGGGGCATAGGATTCAAAGTCTTCCGTTACGGTCTCTGCCTTATTGCCCTTGTCCAGACAAGGAGGCTCGCTCCATGAGAGACATACTGACGCGTTGTTGTCTTTTGATGTAGCGATGACTTCCTTTACGTAAGGTTTGCCAGGGAGTATGCTCACTACGGCATCCTTAGTAGCGTTGTCTTCAGCAACCTCATCGTTGTCCCATACCACTACAGCCTTGTAGATGCTGGTCTCCGGAACGTCAGCATTAGGAACATCAGTGAGAGTAATGTCTTTATAGTCCTGCGATGCTAATGGTCCATACTCGTTTGTCTGTATAGCCTCGCCGTTGCGATAGAGAACGACTTTGAACTTTTCAGCCGTTTGTATACCCTTGTTTTCTACGCCGAGAGATATGCTTATCTCATCGCCGGCGCATACCTTATCGTTCTCGATGCTTATCTCGTCAATGGCGAGATTGCTTTCCAGAGGGTCGTTGATGCTTATCTGGTCGAGATACATCGGCACGATGGAGGCGAGATTCTCCGGCTCGTGGCCTATACCTGTGAAGGATAGCTGTATGTAGTCGTACTGCTTAAATGCAGAGAGGTCGTATGAGTAGTCTTTCCATTCGCCTCCATTCTCTTCAATCTCAGTGTCGTTAGGCACAAACTCAGAGATGATGTTTTCCTTTCCGTCGGGAGTTACAATAGAAGTCCTCAGGCTATGAGTAGCCTTCATCATGTTGTATACCCAGAATTTCAGTTCCGGCTTTCTTGAGTCCTTGAGAGAAATCTTCGGACTAACCAGTCTTGCCGTTGAACCCTCTGTAACGGTAGAGAAGGCAGCAAGACCCATATCGGCATCAGAAGCATCGGCGTAAGAGCCGTATTGCATAAGGTCCCACATTGCAGTCTCGCTGTTGTATGTACACCAAGGTCCTTTCTGCATCTGTCTCTTAGGGAATGATTCTGCAAACGGCAAAGAGTACGGCTTACCGATGAAAAGAGTATCTGTTGTTGCCTCTAAGCCTATACCTTGTGCCGTCTCAGGAGTAATGGTATACCAGGCAAGTCGCTGTACGCCATCCTTCATGGTCATCTTCTCCTTGTATTCGGTGGTGGTTACCGTGGCATTGCGCAGAGAGCTGCCGTCAACGTTGCCGATATTGTATTTTATGTTGCTCAGGTCGATGGTGCCGTTGTGTATACCTGTTGTAGGAGCATTCCATGAAACAGAAACATTACCTTCGTCATCTGCCGTAATCTTAGTGTTCGTAACGGTTGCCGGAATGTCGTATCCAACGTAGGTACTTGTCTCCACACTTGCGCCGCTGCCATGTCTGTTGGCAGCAGTGATGGTGTATTTCACCGTTCCGTCAGTGTCAGGAGTGTCCTCAAAGGCGCACGACTCGCCAGGGGCAACGTTGCTGAATGTCTTTACTGTGGCGTCGTCTCTCTTGACGGTTATAGTCTTTATGTTCTCAGTAAGAGCCTCACCGATCATGTTCTTTGACGGAGCAGAGAACGAGATGTTCACTCTGTGTTCAGCACCTATGGCAGAGGCTTTGACATTGTCCGCCGTGGCAGGTGCCTTGGTAGAACCGATAGTCGTCACTTTGAGGTTATCGATAGTGAGGTAGCTGCCCTCGTTGCTCTTGCTTATGTTGTGGATACCGATATGGCATACACCGTCTTTTGCCGGAACGAAGGTGGCAGAGTATGTCTTCAGTTCAGCATTCTCTATAGCTGTAGTAGGCAGAATGGTCTGCGTCATGGCAGAACCTTCATCCATCTCTCCGGCACATATCTGCATCAGTTCCTTGTATCCTTCAGCATCAGTCTTGGCATCGATGCTGACTTGGTATATGGAGTCTTTGCTCAGATAAAAGGCAGGAGTGATAAACCAGTCGTTGTTTTCCGCCATAGATTCGCTGACACCGCATATCATACTGTCGCCGAAGTACTCCCATGTGTTGCCGTCCTCGTTCATGTCTTCAATGACGAAGGTGCTGACGGAAGCATTGTTCTCGAAGTCTTGAGTATATGGAAGCACGAGGAAAGAGCCGACCATGATGTACTGTGTGCTCACCGTCTCGCCATATTCTCCTTCCACCTTAGCCTTTATGTCGTAATAGTAGTTGCCTATCTGCAGGTCTTTTGCACTTTCGTCGGTGTAGGAAGTTGCCGTACCTTCATATACGACCTTGTTGTCAGGCTGTCGTGTTACGGTGTAAGAAACATCGCTTGGATTGTAATATCCGTCGTGGTTTCCTTTTACCGGTGCTGTCCATGATATTACAATCTCGCCATTCTCTTTCTTTTCAGCCTTAGGACTGCCAGGATTCACCACATCTCGTCCTGCCCAGAAATCATAGAATACATTCTGGCTTCTGCCGTTCTGTGACTTCACATACGCCTTGAGATAGTGCATGCCGCGTGTCATTGTATATGGCAGCGACACAGCGTTGCCGGCTTTTGCTTTGCCGGAAGCTATTTCCTGTTCGTCGAGTTTTACGGTATATGACAGGTCTCCTTCCAGACTTGAACCGTTGACGGTCTTGCTTGGCATAGAGAAAGTAACATTTCCTGATAGAGAACCGTTCTGATAGTCACCCTTGAAATCAGCGGGGGCTGCGGGAGCGTTACCCTCCGTATAGGAACTTGTAGTATAGATACCCGTAAATTCGTATCGCTCAGGAATGGTGGTTAGTGTGGTAACGGCGCCAGTAGAGAGGTTAACCTCGCATATTTCCGGACTTTCGTTGGTGTAGTGGGGAGTCATTGCCCAATACATCTTACCGGAAGCATAGTCGAAGGTTGCACTTTGTGCATACTTGATAGTCTTGTTGGTCTGACCGATTTCCGTAAGAGCTCCGGTTTCCTTGTCAATGCTGTAAAGCATGCCATATCTGCCGATACCATATATCTTGCCCTCCCGGTTGCAGGCAACGGCCATAAGCTCCTCCTTCAGGTTTGCAATCTTTGAAGAGAAACCAGTTACAGGGTTAAATGTTCCGAAGTAGTAATCGTCCTTCATAGGGTCAACCCTGAAGCAACCGAAGATCTTGTCTGTTGTAGGATCGTAAGCCAAGTCAGAAGCAACACTGCTATAAGTGGTAATCTTCTTTTCGCTCACCAGCTTCCAGTCTTTCTCCACATCAAAGATACGGAAAGCCACTGTTCTGTCTGTTTCGTAGGGAGTATAATCCACGAGATAATAATGACCGTCAACATAAACGCCACCGCCATACGCCTTGATCTTGTTGTCAAGTTTCACTTGGCTGAGAGCGCTTGCGTTGTTGGCAGGCAGGCTATACACTCCATAAGGAGCATTGTCGCCCATGTCCTCCCATAGGTGTCCGAACACTACACTGCCATATATCGTAGGCTGTGTCTGTCCGTAGGCAGCAGTGCTGCCGATTGCACCGAGTGCAAGGGATAGTAAAAATGATTTCATAAACTATTTGTTTTTTTAATGAATAATGCTAAAACATAATAAGCGGATTACAGACGCTATATGGTCTGCAGTCCGCATTGTTGAATTCTGTGTTATTTAACCAGTACTTTATATGTAGCGTCAGCCACACAGACGATATATAGTCCGGCTGCCGCATTGATATGTTCAGAGCAGCGGGCAGTAAACTGTGCCTTCATACTTCCGTTGGCAGTATACACCTTGACCGCTTTTCCTTCAGCTCCGGCAATGAGTATTGTTCCTGTCTCACCCTTTACCACAACATCGTTTGCACCAATCTCGTTGATGCCGGAAATGAATGTCACAGTGGCTGTGTTGGATGGCATAGACTCTCCCTTGTCGTAGACGGCTGTTATCTGATAAGAGTATTTCTCATTGTCTTTTGCCGTAAGGTCGCTGTAAGTCTCTGTGCTTACGGGTTCGTCGTTTACCTTCATATCATTGCGATAGACATTATATCCCTTGAGAGCTATTTCCTCAGGCTTTGCACCGGCTGCGGTGTATGTTATGTCGTCGACAAGCAGGGCGAACTTATCGTTAGAGATGCAGCGGATGGCAAAATATTTACTGCCTTCAGGCAAATCAAACATATACTCGTCCCAGCTTGCTGCATTGTAGACATCAATCGTTTCGTCAATCTTGTTGAAACTTCCGATATTCTTGTCGGTAGTAGAGTAGAGCACTTCCATCTGTTCCGGGGTAGCAGACGAGAGACCAGCCTTTGCAAAGAATCTGATGGTCTGTGCTTCTCCGTTCAACTCCGGAGATACAAGCCAGTCATCGTTCTGCTTCTTTGTCAAGCCACCGTCGGAAGAAGCACATGCAAAGCTGACGAGCATCTGGTCTCCGCTGTGTGGGTCCCAGCTTGCAAAAGGTATTCCCGCTTCCTCAACATTAAACACCTGGAATGCCATAGGCTTGCCGGCATTCTTGTATTGTAATGGGCCGAACGACTCATTGAGAGTAATCTGTATGGTGTTCTGTTGGTCGCAGTCGTATGTAGTCCAGTCACCATATCCGTTGATGGCGAATGCTTCGTAGTTGTCAAACGTATCAGTGGTGGTCTGCAGGTTGCGGTTCTCCAAGTCAGGAGCTGTCCATGCGAGGGCTACACCATCCTTCTCAGATGTAGCCTTGAGGGCTGTTGGAGTAGGGTAGTCAGGCATCAGTACATTCACTACGCTCTTGTCGGAAGTGTTGTTGTCAAGGATATTGTCCTTGGCGAAGTCAATGACTGCATAGTATTCCGTCTCTTCAGCATCGAACACCGTAGCCTTGGCATTAAGAGTTACGTCTTCCACCATGTCTGCATCAATGTCATTACCGTTTGTGCGGCACACCTCTTTACCGTTTTTGTAAAGTACGATGTTATAGTCGCCGGCATTAACCTTGTTTGAACTGTTGTTGCGGAAACTAAAAATGACAGGCATCTCCTCGTTCGCCTTTACCTTCTCTTTAGTGGAAATGGACATTGCCATGAGGTCGTTGTCAGCATTTTCAACGATGGCAACATTGTCATAGGCGAGGAAGTCGTAGAGGTCTATCACAGCCTCTCCCTCAAAGCCGACACGGATATATTTGCTGTCTTTGTATGGAGAGAGGTCTATAGTGAAGCGATGCCATCCCTTTTCATACTGGTCAGAAGAAACCTCAAGGGCGTTGATGAAGTCCTTGTAGTCTTTCTGTACGCTCACTCTCATCTTCTCTCCCTTGCCGTTCATGTAAGCCCAGAAGTTGAGAACTGGGTTTGTCATCCTGCTTATGTCCACCTTTGGAGACTCACTGCGTACAGCTTTTCCGGATTTCTCGGCAGAGAAGGACTGCATGCCGCCGTCATAGTCTTGCGGTTTCGTTATTTCAGATTCCGACATGGCGTAGCACCAAGCCTCGCCAATCTCACCATTTGTCATAGTAGTAATCCAAGGACCGCTCTTCATGGTGTTGCCTTTGAACGATTCTATCATAGGAGCCTCTATGGATGGTCCGCCGATGGCAACAACAGTTTTCTTGTAGTCGCTGCTATAGCTTATGCTGCTTGTAGCATACACGGTGTAGCCGTTGTATGTCTGTTTGCCGTTCTTTATAGTAAGTTGGTCTTCATAGTGGTTTGTGTTTCTGAGGCATATCTCGTCAGAAGAAAAACCGGCAGAGATATAGTATGTAATGTCTGACGGGTCGATATATCCTCCATTCACGCCCTCTGGAGTGTCCCATGTAATATGTATGAGACCTTCCTTCTCAGAGTCTTCGTAGGCACGCAGGTTACGTACTGCACCAGGTATGTCGGTTCCTACGTAGACCTTTTTCGTAGCCTCGAGTCCTTCTTCATTATTGCCGTTTACAGCACTTATGGAATAGGTACACAGTCCTGCCGGAACGCTTGGGTCGTTGTAGCTTGTCTTCTGTCCGGGTTGTATATTGGTAAGAGTAGTAATCAACTCACCATTGCGATAAATCCTGATGCTTATATTACCGGTGAGAGGGTCTCCGCTGAGAGATTTATCAGGAGCCTTGAATGATATGTCAGCCGTCGTAGCACCCTTTTCCCCAGGGATGACAGTAAGGTCGGTTGCTGCATCAGGGGCTGTTGATGGTATCTCGCTAATGTTCAAGGCATCAACGTATAGGGTACTGACATCTTTATCGCTAATGGCATGGATGCCGAAGTAGCGAAGTCCGTCCTCTGTAGCACGGTAAGTGCCGGAGAGCGTGCGGCGACGTGGTTTGTAGGTGATGTCCGTTGGACCTATTACCTCAGTCGTCATGCCTTCGGCAGTAGGGGCATTACCCACGGAAGCGGCAACACGTTCAGTAGGATAGCTGTTTGTAGCATCGAACGAGAATTTGTATACAGCGCCTTTCTTTGCGTTGAAAGCAGGAGAGATAAGCCAGTCGTCAGCGGCATTTTCGGTATTGAAAGCGTAGGCTGCCATATTGAGGTAGTCGCTGAATTGCCATGTCGTGCCGTCGTTGTTGGCATCAACCACGGTCATCTTGTTGAAGTCAGCAAGAGAGTTTAATTTGTTTGTGTAAGGTAGCGTAACACTTGCTTCAGTTTCTTTAGCCTGGATCTTTGCAGGCAAAAGAATACTATGCTGTGCCATTGCTTCTATTGTTGGAGATGTTAGAAGGGCCATTGTCATAACGGCCTTTGTAAAAGACCTGAGTCTTGTTTCTTTTTTCATAAAGAGCATTTATTAATAAATATATATCTTATGCAAAGATTGTGCAAATCGAATACAATCAAGTTCTACTTGAATTGTTGATATGCCGCCAATCTTATGCAAAGATAAATTATTTTTATCATGTACTTTTCTTTTTTGTGTATAATGTTTGTAATAAAGGAAAAATATATATAAATGGGACAATAAAAATCTTTCAATATCCTATAATTTATATACTTTTGTGACGTTATGGATAAAATCACTTACAATACGATAATTGCAACGGTATTGTTCTTGTGTATCGTGCAGAATGCTGCTTCGCAGCGACGCTGCATCGTTGTTTCCGCAGATACAAGACTTCCGGTTCGCGACGTTTCCATACGGTGGGACAACAATGAAGTTGTCAAATCCGCATGGGATGGACGTGTTGTCGTTCCGGATAAATTCGACAAGGCTGTCTTCCATCATCCAAAATATGAAACACGGGTATTGAGGCATGAAGAGATGACAGACACTGTATTTATGCTTCCTTCTGCAAGGATGCTTTCCGAAGTCATCATATATGGCGAGCGCAAGCGTCGTCCTGACTATGCCGGAATCGCTGCCGTTGACCGTCAGCTTATTGCCAACACACCGTCAGGGGGAGCCAATCTGCTTGGATTGTTAGAGCTTGTGGCACAGCCCTTCATAAACAAGATACAACGCAACAAGGAACTCAAGAAAGCACGCAGGAAACAAATCCTGGATAACTACTGATTCTGACGATTATTAAGACAAATTACCCTTTGGACCACAAATAATTCGTAATTTTGCATTTCAAAGAAATAGATTCAGAAATGCAAAAAGACAATACTAACGATTACTTGCGGCTTCATACCGGAATATTGCTTGCCGGCGCAACGGGAATTTTCGGACGACTTATATCATTGGCGGAACTGCCTCTGGTATGGTATAGAATGGTTATTGCCGCTTTGGTGCTTGCAGTGGTGCTTCGTATGAGCCATAAGGTCAGTGTGCCGTGCAGAGCGCATATGATGAGAATAGCAGGATGCGGCGTGCTGCTGGCTATACACTGGGTGCTGTTTTATGCAAGTATAAAAGCCTCCAATGTGAGCATTGCCGTGGTTTGCATAGCCCTAAACGGATTCTTCACCGCTATAATAGAGCCTCTTACGGGCCATCGGCGCATGTCTGTGCGGGAGATAATGCTGAGCATGATAACGCTTGCCGGCATATTGCTGATTTTCGGACTTGACACACGCCACCGCACCGGCATAATAATCGGTGCGTTCTCCTCGCTGTTCTATACCCTGTTTTCCATTGCAAGCAAGCGTGTACAGCAGAACACGGGCCATTCAAGCAGTACGATGCTCCTGTATGAACTGCTGGCAGGGTGGGGAGCCTTGACGATAGTGCTGCCTGTGTATGTGGCGTTCTATCCCTCGGCAGCGCTGTTGCCTGCAGGAGTGGACTGGATCTATATACCCGTCTTTGCCTCTGTCTTCACCATAGGGCCTTTCCTTACACAGCTTCAGGCATTGCGCACGATATCTGCTTTTACGGTAAACCTCAGCTATAACCTTGAACCCTTGTACAGTATAGTGTTGGCAATGATGCTTTTCGACGAGGGACAGGAGCTGAATGCCTCCTTCTGGGTCGGCGTATTCCTGATAATCCTGTCGGTGGTGTTGCAGACTATAGTGTCAAGGAAGAGACGATGAGGTATATCTGTTCGTCCTTCTGAAGGCATTCTTCATCCAACTGTATTACAAAGCTGTTACATTTGTTTTCTGGCGCAATAAAGGAAAATCCTAATGGTTATTACAAATAAACGATGTAATGATTATGAGGATTTTATTTCTTATTGTTTTTCTTTCGGCAAGTGCAGGATGCTTTGCCCAGGCTGATACGTCTCGTGTTGTAACAGACTCTTTGGTTTCAGACATGACGTTTTCTACTCCCAAGAAAATGACTTTCCTTGACAAGTTGCCACACGGAAAGCTATTCAACTCCACTTATATCGGAGTGCCGCTCATCATAGGAGGACTAATAGAGAAGCATCAGGACACGAAGTTCCGGAAACTGAGAAACGACTTCATGCCACGCTTCCACCGTACGTTGGATAATTATACGCAGTTTGCTCCCGCTGCCGTTATGGTTGGAATGAAGGCTGCCGGTGTGGAAAGCCGTTCTTCGTGGGGAAGAATGCTGCTTAGCGATGCCTTCTCCGTAGCGCTGATGGCAGGGACTGTGCAGGGACTGAAGAATGCAACGAACGTGATGCGTCCGGATGGTTCCGACAATCACAGCTTTCCGTCGGGACATACTGCCACGGCTTTCATGACTGCTACTATGCTTAACAAGGAGTATGGATACAAGAGTCCGTGGATAGGAGTAGGGGCATACAGCGTGGCAACGGCAACAGGACTGATGCGAATGGCGAACAACAAGCACTGGCTGAGCGACGTGATGGTGGGAGCCGGCATAGGAATAATGGCTACAGAGTTCGGCTATTGGCTTGCAGATCTGATATGCAAGGACAAGGGACTGAACATAAAGAACAGGGATGTGGCTGACGATGAGTTTGATGTCCGGCACAATTCGTTTCTTGGTCTGTATATGGGCTTCAACCTGCCGCTTAGCAAATACGACCTTGATGAAGACAATGTGTTCCAGACTTCAACGGGAACGACGATAGGATTGGAGGGAGCATGGTTCATAAACCGCAATATCGGTATAGGCGGAAGGGCTTCCTTCTCAAACCTTCAGTATATCGTGAACAAGAACGATGCGCCAGACAAGACTTTCAATTACTTCACGGTAATGGCAGGACCCTATTTCTCGTTTCCCATAACACACCGCTTCTCGCTGGGCAGCAAACTTGTAGGTGGCGGAGTGTGGTATCCGAAGACGACAATAAATAACATATCTGTAGGAAACAACCATGGCTACTCGTGCGGTACTGGATTATCCTTGAAATATGATGTGCGCAAGCATCTTTCCGGCATAATCTTTCTTGACTACAACATACAGGCTCCTGCCAGCCATGGCAGCAGGGAGTATATGCACATAATGACCCTGGGGGCAAAGGTGGCTTTGCGCTTGTGATGAAGCTGTGCTTACAAGAAAGTTTTTCCGTTTGAACACAAATTTTAACCACTTAAACCTGTTATAGATACGTTTGCACCGTAGAAACGTGAATAACATTTGTGTACACTAAATCTTTTTGTTATTTTTGCACTATGCTTAGTTGCACTCGGCAAATTGAGAGAGAGTTCTCTTTATGCTGGTTTGCAAAGTATTTGCAATGCCTTCTTGAGAGGAAAAAGCCAAAGACAGATTATTTACAATATAACAAAACAAAAAGAAAGGAAAAGTATGAAAATGAATTTTAGTGATTTCTTTGTTAGAATGAATAAGACAGCCCTCGTGTTTGCTACAGCGGCTGTATGTGCATTTGGTGCAGTATCATGTGGTGATGACGGCGATGATGACGATGCAGGCGGAGGTGGTTCTACTGCAGGCAACACGGAGTCTGGTGTGATACAGACCCCGACGGGAGAAAAGAAGCGTGTGGCTAAGGCTGGACAATACAGCTATTCCTACAATAGCGATGGCACTTTGGCTTCGTTCTTTGACGGTGATGTTACATATAATGCGACCTATAAGCCATTTACAATGACAGGTCATTACAAAGGCAGTTATATAGAGCAAACGACTTCTGATGTCATATCTCTTAACGGCAAAGGCTATATATCAGGACTGAAACTATCGGTAGAAAATATCGATAGTGAAGGGAAAGATGTATCAAGCGGAAACGTTTCTTTCAGTTATGACGGTAATGGCCATCTGACACATGTCGTTGCTAAAGGCAGTGGCTATTATACAGAGGAAGGAAAGAAGTATAATTATACCAGCAAGAGTGAATACACATATACATGGGAAGGTGGAAAACTGTTGAAGATGGTTTACAACTATTCTGATGGATACGAAAAGGAGTCTTCAACTGTTGAATATACTTACGGAAGCAATGCGAAGCAGAACGTTACATGCCAGTATGTTCCTGCATTCATTGATGATGATATGATTGCAGCATTCTTCTATATCGGCTATTATGGAAAGGGTCCGTCTGTGTTGCCTACGAGCTGCAAGGTTACAAATAAAGATGACGAGTATTCAGATACAGAGAACTATACCTGTACTTACACTCTGAACAGCGACGGAACGGTCAACACGTTTACTGGTATCGAGAATGGTACAATGGTTTATGGCAACAGCGCATCTGCCGGTTCCAAAATCGCCGCAAAGCCGGCAATAATGAATAAACCGGCAAGGGGACTGTACAAGGGACTCTTCAGAAGAATCGGAAATAAGTAAATCAAGAGTTCTGGTTTAGAAAAAAACATTAGAAGCAAATTACACAACAAGCACGCTTAACCCCATAGCTTTTGTGTCGTATCTACATGAATTTCTCCATAACTCTTAGGGAGGTATTTTCAGTACTTACGGAAGATTACTGCAGTACTTCCGTAAGAGTACTGGAAAAGTTCCGGATAAGTGCTGGAGTCAAAATGATATGATTTTGTACTTCTGAATATGTTTTTTATGTTTATCCCATCTGTTGTTTGAAAGACGAGATAGTGCTCTCTTTTTCCAAAATAACTCACAACTTTGGTTGGTATACTGAAGTTGTGAGTTTTTTTTGCTCATCCGATATTTGGAGTGATGTAAACAGGAGATTGTTTGAAACTATAGCTAC
>ERZ1026862.1708-NODE-1708-length-12501-cov-4.607504_pt1 | contig 12501 bp, 9 predicted proteins | sample MGYA00380161_ERZ1026862 | MGnify/ENA primary metagenome ERZ1026862 (study PRJEB33269, sample SAMEA4719797) | human gut metagenome | biome: human-associated habitat; feature: organic feature; material: feces | place: Cameroon | collected 2013-10 ... | reverse complement strand
GCTTTCAAAATGTGAAACTCGTTTACAAAACGGGAATCTCGGATGACTATTGAGCGGGTTTCTTTCTTTTTTTACAGAAGACTCATCGTTCATGTCGAAAAAACTGTAATTCATGTCATGAAAAGCAAAAACTGGTTCAATATTGGTATAATTAGAGTCAGATTTTAATACCATAGGGGCGAAGGAGGAACGCTTATGAAAAGAATGAAGGAAGTAAAGCGATGGATATGTATGATGCTGGTGCTTGTGATGTGTGTAACCATTCTGCCGGAGAACGTGCAGGCAGTTACCGTGAAATCAGGTTTTACCATGGATCTGGTAGATTTGAAACGGTCGGGAGATATTAAATGCTTCGGAAAGGTCGGAAAGGGAGGCGCAAAATTTCTTAATACGGTAGTGGAAGCACCGGAAGGCGCGACCGTTTATATAGAGGAAGACTTCCATATTTGCTCGGGCAAGTACGTTTATCAGGTGTACTATGAGGGCAGAAATTGGGCCGTAGAAGCAAAAAGAATAGAGGGACTGACAGAGACCGCTCGTGGAACCGCGCATGCAACGTATACAAAAAGAAGCAAAAAAAATGGGATAAAGGTAAAAAAGACTGCTTTGGTAGGCGATGTCATGGATCCCCTTCATTATTACTTTATCTATGCAAAGCCGAAAGCAACAGACAAGAATTGCATCGGTTTCGCTGCGGTTGGAACAGGGATACAGGTGATCAACGAGAATTATAACTCGGAGTGGGCTGAAATTTTATGGGGAAATTACAGCGTCGGATATATAAAAAAGGATTGCCTCAATTATGCGGATGGTTATCTGGCAGGTCTTGAAATTCGGAGTCAGCAGGATGTAAAGCAGGCAAAGAAAGCAAAACTGACTTATAAAGGCATTTTGAAAGATTATGACAAAGACCTGAAGAAGAAGGAATTCTGCAGACTTGCGGTCAACTGGTATAAGGCAACCGGTCATGCGTTGCCGAAGCAGAGCAAGAAATCTCCGTATACGGATACAAAGGATCCTTATGTTATTATGGCACATCAGCTTGGAATTGTGAAAAGTACTTCCAATAAGAAATTCCGGCCGGATAAAATGCTGACAAATAATCAGTATAATGAATTGGTAAAAAGACTGCTCAAAATCACAAAGAATTCAAAGGTGTACGACTATATGAATACCTATAGCTCAGATTCAACGGATGAAGGATGCGGTGTTTCCAGAGAAACGGTGTTACGTAATTTCTACCGGTCATACAGGATGCTCCAGAAGAAGAACTATCTGGTCGGGGGCGATGATTGGCGTTATAGTGAAGTTACCTATACAATTTCACCGGTAAATAATCCGACTGTTTGTCTGGATGTCTTTGAAGCAAAAAATGACGTCGGAGCTGAGATAGGATTATATTCTAAGAAGGGAAGTAAGAATCAAAAATTCCTTATATATTATGTTAATGGTTTCACAACGATCAACAGCTTATCCTCACAAAAGACAATGTCCGGATCACGCGACAAGGTATATCAGGACAGAATATGGTATGAACGTGAAAAGATGACGATCGAATACAATGATGACGGAACTGTATGTATTCAAAATGGAGAGGGTCTGTATCTTGACATTAAGGGTGGAAAGGCGGTCAGCAATGCTCATTTGTGCTTTGCACCAAAATCAGATAGCAGTACGCAGAAATTTGTATTTACTTTAATTGAAAGTGAGACTTAAAATTAAGGATAGAAAATAAAAAAATAAAAACAGGAAGAGAGATGGATATGAGAGAAGTTAAGAGAAAACAATCACATTTACGAACCATAATCTGAATGATGTTAGTGCTTGCGATGGTTGTGACCATTCTGCCGGAGAATGTGCAGGCGGAGATGGTAAACACACCCGGGTTTACATTGGATCTGACGTATCTGGAAAGACCGCCGTTGTTTAGCGCTATCGGAAAGGCTGGTCCTGGGGGAGCACTTGTGATAGGCACTTCAATCGTCTTGCCGGAGGGAGAAGACCTGTATATATTAGATAGCAGGCAAGCCTGTGAGGGCAAGCAGGTAGTCCGGGTGTTCTATGAAGGAAGAGTATGGAAGGTCATCGGTTCAGACATTGTAGACTTGAAAGATTCGAAGTTTAATGGGGTGTATTTTTTAACATGGTACGATGAACAAATGACGGGGAAGAAGCCTAAAGTCAAAAAGACCGTTATTGCGGGAAACGTCATGGATCCCGAGCATTATTTTTTTATCTATGCCAAGCCGAAGGCTACGGCCGAAAATCGCATGGGTGCTATCCTTGTGGGGGATGGGGTAAAGATCGTCAAAGAAAAGTATAATTCGAAATGGACTCAGGTTTTATGGCGAAAAAGTATCGCATATATGCAAAGGAAGGATCTTAATTTTGCGGATGCTTATCTTGCAGGTGCAGGCAACGGAAATCAGCAGTACATAAAACTGGCAAAAAAAGAAAAGATTGCTTACAGTGGGATTTTGAAAAACTATAATAAAAAAGCGACGAAAGCAGAAGTCTGCAGACTGGCTATGAACTGGTATCAGGCGACCGGTCATAAGCTGCCTAAGGTAGGAAAGAAATCTCCGTATTCCGATACGAAGGATCCATATGTGCTTATGGCTTATCAACTTGGAATTGTGAAGAAGACTTCCGACAAGAAGTTTCATCCGGATGAGAAAATCTCGCGGAGTGATTGTAATAAAATCTTAAAAAATCTTGTCAGCGTCGCTAATGCACCTCAAAGAGCATACCAAAGTGGAAAGATATCCCAGGGCAGCGCGAACAGAAAAAATGTGATCACTGCATTTTATCGGGCATACAAAGCAAGTAAGGAAAAGGATTATCTGATGCCGGGTATAAGGTATGCCGTTTCGCCGGCAGACAATACAAAAGTTTGTCTGGATGTGTTCGGAAAAGAAAGGTTAAGCGGAGCAGAGATCGGATTGTACACTAAAAACGGTGGCAGCAATCAGGTATTTCTCTTCTATAACGTCAATGGTTTTTCAGTGTTGTACAATGATTACAGTTCACACAGACTGACCGGAACAACAGGACAGGTGTATCAGGCTGGCAATGGGTATGACTGTCAGAAGCTAACGATTGAATATAATGATGACGGAACTGTATGTATTAAAAACGGAGTCGGAATGTATCTGGACATTCAGGACGGAGTTGCTGTGAGCGGTGCACATTTGAAGTTTGCACCAAAGTCAGGAAGCAGTACGCAGAAATTTGTATTCAGTATAGTCGAGTAGCAGAAATAATGGTTATAGCACAAAGTGCTTCGCGGAAAGTTACCGCGGAGCACTTTTTTCTGTCCTTCTATCTGTTAGCCTTGGGAGGAGATGAAAAAGGACGCTTTTTTGAAAAAAACAAAAAATATCCTGCGACCATACGAGATAGCTGCAGGAGGTAGAAAATTTCATATTTTTATGATATAATAATTTACAGGATTATTTGAGACTATTAGTTTCTCGCCTACCGCCTCGGTACTTGAGCATAAGAAAACGACCACACAGGAGTATTCCTACTCTTGTATGGTCGTTATTTCTTTTGTCACCGCTTGAAGACGTCACTCAAAATCTGTTTTTCTACAAATCCCTAAGTGAAGTCCTCTTTATGGCGCACCGCTCTTTTTTTAAAGAAATCGAATCATTTAGTTACATTTTTTGACGACCCGCTCGTACATCGCGAACATGAGAAGTAGTGCTGCAAAGACATAAAGAGGGAGCAGTGCAATGCTGATATTGTTTGCAATAATACCAAAAAGCGGAGGCATCACAGTGGTTCCAACGTAAGCAGCGGCCATCTGCACACCGATAACGGCCTGCGATTTATCGGCACCGAAATTGGCGGGCGTGGAGTGGATGATACTTGGATAGATCGGAGCACATCCGAGTCCGATCAGGATGAAGCCGCACAGAGAAATTATGGAACCAAACGGTAGGAACAGAGCGATACATCCAAGAAGAATGATCACCTCGCCGAGACGGATCATCTGTGTATCGTTCAATTTCATGGTAATGAATCCGCTCAATGCCCGTCCGATGGTGATTCCTATGTAAAAAAGTCCGGCGAAGGTAGCTGCGGTCTCCTCCGTCAGCCCTTTGTGCAGAACCAGATAGCTGCTTCCCCACTGACCGGTTGTCTGTTCAATGGCACTGTAACAGAAGAATGCGATCATAATTTCCTTTGCTCCGGAAAGGCGAATGATCTCACGGAGTGTAAGAATATGGTCGGAGGATGGTTCCTCATCACAGGATGATGACACCGTATTATTTTTCTTCCAAAGGGGCAGACTGATAAAAAGAATCGTGGTCAGCACGACCTGAAGGATTGCAATATAGCGATAACCCATGTTCCAGGTCTGTCCGTGCGAGAGCGCAAGTCCCATGATGGAAGGACCGAGTGATGCGCCGATTCCCCACATGCAGTGCAGCCAGCTCATGTGACGACTTGCATAGTGTAGGGCAACATAGTTATTGAGAGAAGCATCTACGCTTCCGGCACCGAGTCCATAAGGAATTGCCCACAGACAGAGCATCCACATGGAACTGCTGATGGAGAAGCCCAAGAGTGCGATCGCGGTAAGAAGCACACTGAGTGCGGTCACCTTGCCGGTTCCAAGCTTCTTGGTAAGGCGGTCGCTCATAAGGCTTGAGACGACCGTTCCGGCAGCGATGATCATCGAGATGATTCCCATATAGGAGACCGGGACACAAAATTCCTGATACATGATCGGCCACGCGGAACCCAGTAAGGCATCCGGAAGCCCCAGACTGATAAAAGCCAGATAAATGATTGCAAGTAGTAGTTGAAACATGTTTGTATACTCCTTATTATATTACTTATAGTAGCGGATTGCGAAACTCCCCCACCGGAGCAAGCCACCACAGGAGTTTCGTAATTGTATAATACTTATGGAGATTAGGATAACATCACTTAGGAGAAGTTGCAATTCACTTTTTTATAGGAAGTTGTAGTGATTTTGGAGGAAAAGTATGAAGGATTATATTTTGGAAGTCTGTGTAGACAGCGTGGAATCGGCACTTGCTGCCAGGGCAGGCGGGGCAACGCGCCTCGAATTGTGCGCAAATCTTGTGATTGGAGGGACAACACCGGGGTATGCACTCTTTGACGAGGTAAAGAGAGAAACGGGACTTCCGATTCGAACATTGATCCGGCCGAGATTTGGAGATTTCTTATATACGGATTATGAGTATGAACAAATGATATATGATATCAGGCATTTTTCGAAAGAAGGTGCAGATGGAGTTGTGATTGGAAGCCTGAATGCAGACGGAACGCTGAATGAGGCGCAGATGAGAGGCATGATCGAATCGGCAGATGGATGCAGAATCACGTTCCATAGGGCTTTTGACGTGTGTGCGAACCCAATCGCTACGATGAGGACGGCAAAGATGCTTGGAGTGGACACAATCCTGACATCGGGGCAGGAAGCAGATGCATATGCAGGAAGAGAATTGCTTTACGAGCTTGTGAAGCTTGGCGAAAAAGAAGCGATAACGGTTATGGTCGGGGCAGGAGTCAATTCCGGCAATATCGTGCAGCTTGCGAAGGAGACAACGGCGCATGCCTTTCACATGTCAGGGAAGAAGGTGCTGCCAAGCGGAATGCAGTATCGCAATGAGCGGGTGCATATGGGAATCGAAGGAATGAGTGAATTTGAAATCTATCGGACCGATGCAGAAGAAATACGTAAAGCTGCGGAACAATTACATTCTATTAATGAAGATTTCTATCAATAACAATGACTGTTTTCTATTGTCACAGAAACACTTGCGGGTGTATGATCCAACTATCCCGATCGATGATAAGGCGATTGTCGGAATGGGACAATATAAGAGAGATTGACCGACAGGAGGAATATAAGATGGTTAAGACAACAGTAGGCGTAGACGGTATGATGTGTGGTATGTGTGAGAGTCATGTCAATGAGGCTGTCAGACGTGCTTTTGAAGGTAGTATCAAGAAGGTGACATCTTCGCACTCGAAGAAGAAGACCGAGATCATCTCGGAAAATGCGTTAGATGAAGAAAAATTAAAGGCTGCCATAAACGCAACCGGATATACTGCCGTATCGGTTGCGCAGGAGCCTTATGAAAAGAAGGGCTTCTCTCTCTTTGGAAAGAGAAAGTAACCTTGTTTTGATTTAGTTTAGAATGTTGCCGTCAACAGAGATAGTGACAACGTGCCACGGAAGAAACTTGCCGGAATTCTGTAAGGCGGTGCGGGCAGCCTGTTCAAGACCGCCGCAGCAGGGAACTTCCATGCGCACGATCGTTACTTCCTCGATATTGTTTTCACGGATGATCGCAGTCAGCTTCTCACTGTAATCGATGGCATCCAATTTCGGGCAGCCGATGAGTGTGACGTGACCACGCATGAAATCCTGATGCATATTCGCATAGGCATAAGCGGTACAGTCTGCGGCAATCAGAAGCCTGGCGTTCTCATAGAAAGGCGCATTGATCGGGGCTAGCTTGATCTGGCATGGCCACTGGGCGAGTGCGGATGTCATACGCTCTGCCGGTGCAGCGTTTCCTTCAGAAGCGTGGCTTAAAGTCTTCATACGCGTGCCCGGACATCCGGAATGTGATGCTGCTTTGAGCTGCTTGTTTTTAAGGACAGCATCCTCATCATATGCGGCAGCTTCCCGTTCTACGAATGTGATGGCTCCGGTCGGACAAGTTGGAAGACAATCTCCGAATCCGTCGCAGTAATCGTCGCGGAGCAGTCTGGCTTTGCCATCCACCATGCCGATCGCGCCTTCGTGGCATGCATTGGCGCAGGCACCACATCCATTACATTTTGTCTCATCAATTTCGATAATCTGTCGTTTCATATTATAAAATCTCCTTTTGCTTAATTTCATATCAGAATAGTTCGTGTTCTTTGACACTGTATCCACAGTATAGTAAAATGACAATAGAAAAGCGGTTGTTATAACAACGAAAAGAGGGATTATGGACAAGAAAAGAATTCCATTGTTACAGAATCTGACGGAAGAGGAACTTGCGTCTATCGAACAGACAGCAGCAACGAGCGAGCAGCTCTTTGAAAAAAATGAGGTAATCTTTCATGCGGGGGAGATGATCCGGGAGATTGGTATCGTGGAGTCCGGAAGTGTCCTGATTGAGAGTAACGACTTGTGGGGAAACTGCAGCATCCTAAGTAAGATCATGCCGGGACAGGTGTTCGCGGAGTCCTATGCCTTAAGTCAGACAGCGATGATGGTCGATGCAATCGCAACGGAGAAGACGAAGGTGTTCTTTTTAAATACTGCAATTGTTTTGAATCCGGCGAATGCCGGTAAAACATGGCAGAGTAAATTACTGCGCAGCATGCTTGCGATGACTTCACACAAGAATATCACGCTTTCGAACCGGATATTCTGCACGACCCCGAAGACAATCCGGGCAAGACTTGCCACGTATTTTGCCCAGCAGCAGGTGCAGGCAGGAGGTCTTTCGTTTGATGTTCCTTTTACGAGGCAGCAGATGGCGGATTATCTGAATCTTGATCGGAGTGCACTCTCAAAGGAGCTTGGAAAGATGCGGGATGAGGGCATGCTTACCTTTGACAAGAATCATTTTGTTCTTTCTCCGGGAGAGGATTGGGATGTCGGCTGATCAGAAACGCGCAACCGTTTGAGTGATATTGCTTTAAAAGTGTATAACTGCATAGAAAATATGGAAAAGTTAACAATAGACAGATGTTGTTAAAGTTGATATAATAGTTCCATGAAGGAGTGATGAAGTGAGATTTGTTTATTTCGGAGCTTTTCTTGTAACACTGCTCGTACTTATTTATACAATTAAAAAATCATATATGAGTCAGAAGAATATAGCAAAGACGCTGCGCAGAGTATTAATTACTGCTGTTGTTGCAACGCTTGCCAATATTGTTGTCATTGTCTCGCCGTCTGAAACTGTCTGCATGCTTGCATACAGTGTTTTTTGCGTGGGAATGAACTGGGTTATGTACTACATGATGGCATTTGTGATGGAGTATACGAACAGTGAGAATCTGATGAAGCATGGTCCTTATATTTTTGGGACTTTGTTATTTGTGGATTCTGTATCGATGGTGTGTAATTTCTTTACCCATCATGCTTTTGTGGCGAGGGAGATACTTTTTGATGATGGAGAAATATTTTATCAGCTGGATTATAAGCTTCCGTATCATATCCATCATGGCATTATAAATCTTCTGATTGCGCTTGCAATCATAAGTCTTGCTGTCAAGATTGCGAAGACACCGCGGATTTATCGGGTTAAGTATATTTCGATTCTGGTCATTCTTGTTCTGGTTGGACTGGCGGATACTCTTTATTTATTTTTTGGCGGAATCATTGGTATATCGATCATAGGTTTCTCGGTTGGCGGAATTTTAGTTTATTATGTGTCTGTCGTTTATATTCCGAAGGGACTTGTGGACAGACTTTTTTCTATGGTTGTCCATGACATGATGGATGGTGTGTTGTTGTTTGATATGGACGGCAACTGTATTCGGGTAAATGAGAGTGCAATCGAATTTCTTGACGAGGATTTCCGTTTGGAACCGGAGAGTGCATATGAAATCTGGTATCAGAAAGAAATGAATAAACATTCCGATGAGAACGGCAGGGACACGGTTGTAAAGGTGAATGGTAAAACACTGTATCTTCGCATTTTCTTTAAGAGGCTTCTCGATGAAGATGGTGCGGCAATCGGTTCGTTTGTTGATATCAAGGATCGCACCAAGGAAGTGAATGATCTGCAGGCGGAGCGCTACCGCGCTTCACATGATTCGCTGACGGGGCTGTATAACAAAGAATATTTTTACGAGAAAGTGCGTAAAAGACTGGATGAGCAGCCGGAGGAAGAGTTTTTACTTATCTGTTCGGACATCGGTGACTTTAAGATGGTGAATGACGTATTTGGCACGGAGAGTGGTGACAAAGTCCTGATACGCATTGCAAAAGCCTTACATAAATTATGCAAACAGGATCAGATCTACGGAAGAATTGACAATGATGGTTTTGCTCTGCTGATGAAGAAATCGGATTATGAGGAGGAGTATTTCCAGACGGTTCCGCAGACGAAGGTCTACATTGAGAAGAATATTGAATATCCGATTCGCCTCTATCTTGGAGTATATGAAATTAAACAGAAAGATCTGCCAATATCCGGCATGTGTGACCGTGCCAAGATGGCGATCGCAACGATCAAGGGCAATTATCAGAGACGTCTGGCGTATTACGATGAAGCGCTGCGCCAGAGTTTGTTAAATGAGCAGGAGATTATGGGAGAATTGGATGAGGCAATCGCGTCCGGTCAGTTCCAGATTTATCTGCAGGCACAGGTAAACGGTGACGGAGAGTCGCATGGTGCAGAGGCACTGGTGCGTTGGATTCATCCGAAGAAGGGATATCTTCCACCATCTGCATTCATTGATATTCTCGAGAAAAATGGAGCAATCGTAAGACTTGACCGTTATGTTTGGAAATTGGCCTGCCTGAAACTGAAAGAATGGACGTCTGAGGGCAGAGAGGATATGTATTTGTCGGTGAATATATCGCCGAAGGATTTCTATTTTGTGGATATCTATGATACCTTTACGAGTCTGGTCGAGACATATGGGATTGATCCGAAGAGACTGCATCTCGAGATTACGGAGACATCCGTAATGACGGACGTTGAGCAGAGAATCAAGATCATTGAACGCCTGCAGGCATACGGATTTATTGTTGAGATGGATGATTTTGGAAGCGGATATTCTTCCCTCAACATGTTAAAGGAGATTCATGTCAATGTACTGAAAGTGGATATGGTATTTTTACGCAAGACGACAGAGGTGGAACGAAGCAGAAAAATTCTTCGCACGATCATTTCTCTTGCACAGGAACTGGGGATGGAGACAATCGTTGAGGGGGTCGAGACGAGCGATCAGCTTGAGTTCTTAAAATCCATAAGCTGCGATATCTTCCAGGGATATTATTTTGCAAAACCGATGGAAGTCACACAGTTTGAGGAAATCTATATGCATAAGAAGTAAGTAACATGAAAGCAGAGAGAGATTATTTTTTTGACAATGTTAAAGCAGTATTAATATTTTTGGTAGTACTTGGGCATTTCCTTCTTCCGATTCACGAAGAAGGAGTCCTGGTACTCATCAAGCGGCTGATCTATGTGTTTCATATGCCGCTTTTTGTATTTGTGTCAGGATATTTTTCCAAGAGAATCTATAAGGATGGAAGATTTAATTTTAAGAAGATCCTGTATCTGATCAAGGCATACATTGTGTTTGTAATCGCAATTCAGGCGGTCTATGCGATCAGTGGATTCCGAAGTTTCAGCGAGATTAATTTCTTCAGTCAAAGCGGAGCACCGTGGTATCTGTTTGCGATGATCGTGTGGTATCTGATGATCCCGTTTGTGCGAAATTTAAAACCGGTTCCAGTGATTGCGGTCAATATTGTATTGGCACTTGTCGCGGGATACTTTAAGAATGTCGGTGACTTCCTGTGCCTGTCGAGAATCCTTGTGTTCGGACCGTTTTTCTTCCTCGGGTATTATATGGAGCAGCCGCTTTTAGAGCGGGCGCTTCGACCGGAGTACAAGAAAATTGTGACAACTGCTGCACTATCGATCTGTGCGGGAATTCTTCTGACAGGAAAGAAAATGCATGATGAGCTTGGCATGGTGTATGAAAATATATCCTACTATGAACTGGATCATATGTGGGAAGGACCATTTGTCAGACTGATGCTGATGATTGCGGCGTTTGTGATCTCATGGGCAATTCTTTTTTATGTTCCGAGAGGTAAGACAGCAGTATCCTTTATCGGACAGCGGACAATGCCAATCTATATGCTGCATCGTATTCTTCGTGACATCTTAATGTTTGCCGGAATCTATGAGTATCTGGGGGATTGGGGATGGTTTGCTTTGTTTGTGCTGATCTGTCTGAGTATCAGTGTAATCTATCTGTTTGCGAACCGGCATGTGGTTGATACAATGAATCGATTTCTGAAGCTTCATGCTTTGGGACGGATCTTTCAGCGAGGCGGACAGGTTTAACGGATGTGATGTATTTGGGCGTGTGAACTGTTGGAAAGAGAAGACGCACATACAAATTATAATGAAAATGATAAGAGGCGATGATTCTTCGAGAATCATCGCCTCTTATATCGTTTTATGTAGATTTATTTTGTATTTTTCTCGATGTTCTGCTTCATCATTGCACGAACTTTCAGTGGAAGACCAAAGAGTGTGATGAATCCGTCTGCATCGTGGTGGTCATACTGATCACCGGTTGTGAAACTTGCAAGCGACTCGCTGTACAGTGAGTATGGGGAAGTTGTTCCGGCTTTGATGATGTTGCCCTTGTATAACTTGAACTTAACTTCACCGGTAACAACGTCCTGTGTGGACTCTACGAAAGCCTGGATTGCTTCACGAAGAGGAGTAAACCACTTTCCTTCGTATACAACCTGTGCAAGCTTGTTACCTAAATCCTTCTTGGTTGCAAGTGTCTCACGGTCGAGAACTAACTCCTCAAGCTGATCATGTGCTTCCATAAGGATTGTTCCGCCAGGAGTCTCATAGACACCACGGGACTTCATACCTACGACACGGTTCTCAACGATATCAATGATACCGATTCCATGCTTACCACCGAGACGGTTGAGCTCACGGATGATGTCGGAAACCTTCATAGCCTTTCCGTTTACCGTCTTTGGAACACCTTTTTCAAAAGTCATGGTTACATATTCCGGTTCGTCAGGAGCCTTCTCCGGAGATACACCAAGAACAAGAAGGTGATCATAGTTTGGCTCACATGCAGGATCCTCAAGTTCGAGTCCCTCATGGCTGATGTGCCATAAGTTGCGGTCACGGCTGTAACTCTGGTCAGTTGAGAATGGAAGATCGATTCCGTGTGCCTTACAGTATTCAATCTCAGATTCACGGGAATCCATTTTCCACTTGTCATCACGCCAAGGAGCGATGATCTTGATGTCAGGAGCTAAAGCCTTAATACCAAGCTCGAAACGGATCTGGTCGTTTCCTTTACCGGTTGCACCGTGGCAGATGGCTACGGCATTTTCTTTTCTTGCAATCTCAACGAGCTTCTTTGCGATTCCAGGACGAGCCATTGAAGTACCTAACAGATATTTATGCTCGTATACAGCGCCTGCCTGTACACAAGGTACGATATAATCGTCGCAGAATTCATCAACGATATCTTCGATGTATAATTTGGTTGCTCCGGATAATTTTGCTCTCTCTTCGAGGCCATCTAATTCTTCTCCCTGTCCGCAGTTGATGCAGCAGCAGATTACTTCATAACCATAATTCTCCTTTAACCAAGGAATGATCGCGGTAGTATCAAGACCGCCTGAGTAAGCTAATATAACTTTTTCTTTCATAGCTTTTGTCCTTTCTTATGTTTTTTTCAAACTAATCTCAATATACAACATAATAGGAGAATACGCAA
>ERZ1026862.1707-NODE-1707-length-12503-cov-15.105238_pt1 | contig 12503 bp, 9 predicted proteins | sample MGYA00380161_ERZ1026862 | MGnify/ENA primary metagenome ERZ1026862 (study PRJEB33269, sample SAMEA4719797) | human gut metagenome | biome: human-associated habitat; feature: organic feature; material: feces | place: Cameroon | collected 2013-10 ... | reverse complement strand
CCGCCAGAACATAGAAAAGCATGATGCTCCATGTCCGCTTCTGTTTTAATATGGATGATATCTTCATTTAGATGGGATATTTGGTTCAAAGTTATATTATTTTTCTTAAATCGAGCGGAATGTATGGGATTTGTTGTCTTTATTGTCTGTTGCCATTTTATCAGTCTATATTATCTTCCCTGAGAAGGTCCATTACTTCTACTTCAAGCGGTGCAGAAAGCTCTGTCAAGGCTTATTCTTTCATTTTGCAAAGATAATCATTTTTTCTGAGAATCTATCCTTTTTCTGCTGTTTTTTCTCTTTTTTCGCTCCCACGTTTGTCGCATTCGCTCCCACGTTTGTCGCATTCGCTTCCATGATTGTTGCATTCGCTTCCATGATTGTCGCATTCGCTTCCACGTTTGTCGTATTCGCTCCCACGTTTGTCGTATTCGCTCCCACTACGAAATTTGTGTGAGAACATCATCAAAAAATACAGAATCCCTATAGAAAAAGCGTTCACATTTTGGGCTTTTCTGTCACAAAGGGTTCACCGTTTTACGTCATTTGTGACGTTTTCGTGAATACCTGTGAAGGGAGGGTTCACGCCCTGAATCCCCTCTGTTTATCGGACTTTCGGAGCAGATGTGAAGGGTGAACCCTCGTTTCTTGCTTTATACGCATACGCGAAAGAAAATAAATAAAGAAAGAAAACAGCAGTATGGGTAATGCCATTAAAACATATAAAAGAATATATATATATTATTATAGACGTTCACGGCTTCACGCAAAGGCCTCGCCCGATAAGTTATTCAGGCCAGCCAATGACTAACAGAGATTTCCCGGTAAGTCATTGAGCCGTCTCAGTGACTTACCGGGAAATGGTAACTATTATGCTGAACTCAACAGTCGCAAATAAGCGCCACACACCCTAAAAACTGCCATTTTGTGTTTGGTGCGAAAAGAAAATTTGACAAAAAAAACGGGAAAATGCGCATAATTCATGAATAAACATGAAGAAAAACACAAAATCGATGTAAAAGAAAACGAAAAAAGTGGAGAAATGAGGGGATTTGCTACCCCAAAACAGGGGATGCGGGGCAAAAAATAGGGGATTTGGGCACTCCCAAAAAGGGCGCATCCCCTGTGGATGCACTTCGCAAAACCCGACCAAATCCACAACACAAAAAGTGGATGAAAACAAAAATTACTACCCTTTTTGAACAGTTATTACTACCAAAACTGCTGCCGTGCCGATTCATTTCAACATTTATATATAAACAACGCGAGAAAAATGGTATAAAGTATTAATAATAAGGGGGATGCGAGAAAAATGGATTAGAAAAAGTGCTTCTAATCCCCAATTTTGTTTTTTGCCCGGCATAACGGCAGTATTGGCAGAGGGCAAAAAAACTTTCTTGAAAATGCGGATTTCTCTTAATTTCTTTTGTATTACGATATTTTTTGTGTATCTTTGCAAGATAAACTGATAAAGAAATAAATGAGAAAGCGATTCATCCACATATTATGGGCTTTGTTGGGTACAGGCATCCTGTTTTGTATCCTGGGCTTTGTAGCCGTTTGGAATGGTTTGATAGGCTATATGCCCGAGATAGAGGACTTGCAGAACCCCATCAACCGCTTTGCCACACAGGTGTATTCATCTGACGGCAAGGTGTTGGGAACCTGGAACCTGAACAAGGAGAACAGAATCGTGATACCTTACGACAAAATGTCGCCCCACCTCGTAGAGGCACTCGTTGCCACAGAGGACGAGCGCTTCTATGAGCACTCAGGCATCGACTTCCGTGCCCTGGGCCGAGCCATCGTGAAGCGAGGACTCATGGGACAAGCCAATGCCGGAGGAGGCTCCACCATCACCCAGCAGTTGGCGAAGCAGTTGTATAGCGAGACAGCCAGCAGCACCGTGCAGCGCTTCTTCCAGAAACCCATAGAGTGGGTGATAGCCGTCAAGCTGGAGCGCTATTACACCAAGCAGGAGATCATCGCCCTCTATCTCAACTACTTCGACTTCTTGCACAATGCGGTGGGCATCAAGACCGCTGCCAACACTTACTTCAACAAAGAGCCCAAAGACCTGACGGTGTGCGAGGCAGCCACCCTCATCGGACTCTGCAAGAACCCCTCGCTCTTCAACCCCGTGCGCTATCCCGACCGCTGTCGGGAACGAAGAAACGTGGTGTTGCAGCAGATGGTGAAGGCAGGCTATATGAACCGCTCGGAGTACGCCAAGTATTCTGCCGAACCCCTTACCCTCGACTTCCACCGTACCGACCATAAGGACGGCACAGCCACCTATCTGCGCGAGTTCCTCCGCCAGTATATGACCGCTAAGCGCCCCGTGCGCTCCGACTATCCTTCGTGGAACAGAGTGCAGTTTGTCATCGACTCGATAGCCTGGGACACAGATCCCCTCTATGGCTGGTGCAACAAGAACTTCAAGAAGGACGGCACACCCTATAACGTCTATGCCGACGGTCTGAGAGTGTTCACCACGATAGACAGCCGTATGCAGAAATATGCCGAGGAGGCAGTCTACAAGCATGTGGCAGGCTATCTGCAGCCCGCCTTCGACCGTGAGAACAAGCCCAAGCCCAGTGCTCCCTTCTCCGACAAGCTGACGCCCAAGCAGATACGCTCCATCCTGAACCGATCCATCACCCAGAGCGAGCGCTACCGCACCATGAAGGCGGCAGGCTATTCGCCCGAGGAGATACATGACGCCTTCAGAAAGAAGGTGGAGATGACCGTCTTTACCTATCATGGCGACATCGACACCCTGATGAGTCCGCTCGACTCCATACGTTACTACAAGGGTTTCCTGCGTTCGGGCTTCATGAGCATGGATCCCAAAACGGGAGCCGTGAAAGCCTATGTGGGCGGTCTCGACTATACACACTTCATGTACGACATGGTGAGCCTGGGACGCCGACAGGTGGGTTCCACCATCAAGCCGTTCCTCTACAGTCTGGCGATGGAGAACGGATTCACCCCTTGCGACATGGCACCCAACCGTCAGCAGACCTATATCGTGGCAGGCAGACCCTGGACACCCCGCAACGCCAACCATTCGCGCTATGGACAGATGGTTCCGCTGAAGTGGGGTCTGGCACAGAGTAACAACTGGATCAGCGCTTATCTGATGAGCAAGCTGAACCCACAGCAGTTTGTGCAGCTGCTGCGCGATTACGGCATCAACAATCCCGACATCCATGCCTCGATGAGTCTCTGTCTGGGTCCTTGCGAGGTGAGTGTGTCGGAGATGGTGAGCGCCTATACCGCCTTTGCCAACCACGGCATCAGGACCTCGCCGCTCTTTGTGAGCCGCATCGAGGACAACGAAGGCAATACGATAGCCACCTTCCAGCCCCGCATGAACGAGGTGATCAGCGCCGACAACGCCATGAAGATGCTTACCATGCTGATGGGCGTGGTAGACCAGGGTACGGCGGGACGACTGAGATACCGCTACAACATGGAGGGACAGATAGGAGCGAAGACGGGAACCACCAACAACAACAGCGACGGATGGTTCATTGGCTTCACACCGCAGTTGGTGACAGGCTGCTGGGTGGGAGGCGAGGACCGCGACATCCACTTCGACTCCATGAGTATGGGACAGGGAGCCACGATGGCGCTCCCCATCTGGGCCATCTTCATGAAGAAGGTTTATGCCGACCCAACGCTGGGCTTCAGTCCGATGGAGAAGTTTGACATTCCTGCTGACTATAATCCCTGTGCGAGTCAGACGGAAGATGAATTCGGTGAAGAAGGCATCGATGAAGTTTTTGAATAAGCAAGCATCCTGCAATGATGGCAATATAGATGAGGCCTAATTGCAGGATGCTTATTTTTATCCCTTCTATGCAGGCTCCCGGCAGCATGACTATCAGCTGCAGGGCATGCTGGGTGGCAGAGGTGGTGAGGCTCAGCAGGTATGCGAGTCCGCCCTGCAGCAGGGAGAATCCCGGCAGGAGGAAGAACGAGAGTAGCAGCGACAGACTGACATAGATGATGACCGTGGCAGCGGGAATGGCTACAAACGAGCTGAGTACGGAATAGCAGGCGATGTTGCCGAAATAATAGCACACCAGCGGTGTGGTTCCCACCTGGGCAGCCACCGACACCGCCACCATTGCCCATGCCCAGCCCAAGGGCTTGCGGCGGGTGACCGAGGCAGGCAGAAGGCTGTAGATGGGCTTGTAGAGCAACAGGATGGACAGCACGGCGGCAAAGGACAGCTGAAAGCTGATGTCGAAGAGGTGGAGAGGCTGGATGATGAGCATCACGATGGCAGCGAGAGTCAGGTTGCTCACAGCCGTCGAGTTGCGTCTGGTGAGCAGGGCGAAACAGTAGATGCTGATCATTGAGGCAGCCCTGACGGCACTGGCAGGCAGGGCGATGAGGAACACGTATGCCCAGATGGCAGTCACGCTGATGGGTACGGCGATGAGCCGCCATCGTTTTCTGCCTCCTGCCAGGAGGATGAAGAGCTGAAAGATGATGCCGATATGCAGTCCGCTGATGGCCAGGATATGGCTGGCACCCGAGGCCTTGAAGGTTTGTCGGGTGTCCTTGCTGAGGCTGCCTTTCTCGCCCAGTGTCATGGCGGTGATGATGGCTTGCTGCTGCGATGCAAGATGCTGGCTGCCAATGCGTTCTGTGAGTTCGCTTCGCAGACTGAGAGCCTTCAGGCGGGTGCGGTCGAGCGCCGACAGATGGCTGTAGGAACGCGTCGCTGCGGGTTGCCGGTTCTGCTCTTCCTGCAGAGAGGTGAGCAGGGCGCCAGCTATCAGGAAGGCGGCGAGGATGAGGAGCGACTTGTGCAGCTCGTTCTTCACCAAGATGGCGAAGGCAGAGGCGGCGAGCATGATGAGCAGCCAGTAGGAGGGAGGAAGGGTGACGACGTGGAAGTGCGCAATGACAATGCCCGACACAAGCATCAAGCAGAGAGCCTGAGTGGGGCACGAATTGAAGAACTTTCGCCTTCTGAGGACTGTCTTTGCACCAGAAATCTTCATTTAATCTTTAATTTCTGCAAATATAGGAATTTTTTTTCGTCTAAATGTAGTTTTTTTTGTAATTTTGCAAAGTTTTATAGAATACAATAAAAATCATTATAATGAACGTTTCATACAAATGGCTTAAAGAATACGTCGATTTCGACCTTACTCCCCAGGAGACAGCGGACGCGCTGACTTCTTGCGGTCTCGAAGTCGATGCTTTGGAAGAAGTACAGTCCATCAAGGGTGGACTGAAGGGTCTTTACGTAGGTAAAGTGTTGACATGCGAGATGCATCCCAATAGCGATCACCTCCATGTCACTACTGTAGATTTGGGCAAGGGCGAGCCCCAGCAGATTGTATGCGGTGCCCCCAACGTGGCAGCAGGACAGAAAGTCATCGTAGCCGACCTGGGCTGCGTGCTCTACGACGGCGACAAGAGTTTCACCATCAAGCGCAGCAAGCTTCGCGGCGTGGAGAGTCTCGGCATGATCTGTGCCGAGGACGAGATAGGAGTAGGAACCTCTCACGACGGCATCATCGTGCTGCCAGAGGATGCTCCCGTAGGTCAGCCAGCAGCAGAGTATTATCACTTGCAGAGCGACTGGCTCATCGAGATAGACATCACAGCCAACCGAGCTGATGCCCTGGGTCACTGGGGAGTGGCACGCGACCTCTATGCGTGGCTGAAGCAGAACGGATATCAGACCAGTATGCATCGTCCTTCGTGCGATGAGTTCGTTGTCGACAACGAGGACCTGCCTATCGAGGTGGAGATTCAGAACACCGAAGCCTGCAAGCGCTATGCCTGTGTGAGCATCACCGACTGTGAGGTGAAGGAGAGTCCTAAGTGGCTGCAGGACAAGCTGAACATCATCGGCTTGCGTCCTATCAACAACATCGTGGACATCACCAACTATATCATGATGGCTTACGGACAGCCACTGCATTGCTTTGATGCCGACATGGTGACAGGACATAAGATCGTGGTACGCACCCAGCCAGAGGGAACCAAGTTTGTGACCCTCGACGGTGAGGAGCATACCCTGGGCGAGCACGACCTGAGCATCTGCAACGCCGAGGAGCCTATGTGTATCGCAGGTATCTTTGGCGGTAAGGGTTCGGGAACCTACGACACCACCAAGAGTGTGGTGTTGGAGAGTGCCTACTTCCATCCAACATGGATTCGCAAGAGTGCCCGCCGTCACGGACTGAGCACCGACGCCAGCTATCGTTTTGAGCGCGGTGTAGACCCCAACGGACAGATTTATGCCCTCAAGCAGGCTGCCATCCTCTGCAAGCAGTTGGCAGGCGGAAAGATCAGTATGCAGATCAAGGACGTATATCCAGAGCCTATCCAGGATTTCCCTGTGCGCCTGAACTATGAGTATGCACACCGTCTCATCGGTAAGGAAATCGGTGCAGAGACCATCAAGAATATCGCCACCTCATTGGAGATGAAGATTGTGAAGGAAGACGCCGAGGGCCTCGACCTCCTCGTTCCAGCCTTCCGTGTTGACGTGCAGCGTCCTTGCGACGTGGTGGAGGACATCCTGCGTATCTACGGATACAACAACGTGGAGATTCCTACTCAGTTGAAGAGCTCGCTCACCGTACAGGGCGAGGAAGACAAGCACTACCACACCCAGAACATCGTGGCAGAGCAGCTGGTAGGCGAGGGCTTCATGGAGATACTGAACAACTCGCTCACCAAGGCAAGCTATTATACCGACTTCGAGCTCAACGCTTATCCCGACGAGCACACCGTGAAGGTGATGAACCCTCTGAGTGCCGACCTGGGAGTGATGCGCCAGACCATGCTCTTCGGTGGACTGGAGAGTGTGTCGCGCAACATCAACCACAAGAGCCAAAACCTGAAGTTCTTCGAGGTGGGCAACACCTATTTATATAATAAGGAGAAATGGGATGCCGAGAATCCTATCAAGGGCTACAGCCAGGAAGGTCACATCTCGCTCTTTATCACCGGTAAGCGCGTAGAAGGCAACTGGGCTCATGCCGACGAGCAGAGCAACATCTACGAGCTGAAGGCTGTGGTGGAGAACATCCTGCGCCGTGTGGGTATGCCACAGAACAATGTGGTGCTGAAGCACAGCGACAACAATATCTTCTCAAAGGGTGTGCAGTATGAGACCCGTGCCGGAAAGGTATTGGTAGAGATGGGTGTCCTGAGCCTGAAGCTGAAGAAGGCTTTCGATATCGAGCAGGACGTGTTCTATGCCGATGTGCACTGGGACAACCTGATGAAGGCCATCAAGAAGGTGAGCCTCACCTATACCGATATCAGCAAGTATCCTTCTGTAAGCCGCGACCTGGCACTCCTGGTCGACAAGAGTGTGGAGTTTGAGCAGATAGAGATGATCGCCCGTCAGACAGAGAAGAAGCTCCTCAAGAGTGTGGTTCTCTTCGACGTGTATGAGGGCAAGAACCTGCCAGAGGGCAAGAAGAGCTACGCAGTGAACTTCATCCTGCAGGACGAGGAGAAGACTCTCAACGACAAGCAGATCGATGCCATCATGAAGAAACTCATTGCCAACCTCACAGGCAAGTTGAATGCTGAATTGAGATAATTTTGGAGTTAACTCCTTCACATCATATAATAAGTATAATAACAAAACATATTAAATTTTATTCCAATGGGAAGAGCATTTGAATATCGTAAGGCTACAAAGCTGAAAAGATGGGGCCACATGGCCAAGACATTTACTAAGTTAGGTAAGCAGATTGCAATTGCAGTAAAGGCTGGCGGTCCAGAGCCAGAGAACAACCCTACCTTGCGTGCTATCATCGCCAACTGTAAGCGTGAGAACATGCCTAAGGATAACATTGAACGTGCCATCAAGAACGCTTGTGGCAAGGATACAAGCGATTACAAGGAGGTGACTTACGAGGGATATGGTCCTCACGGTGTTGCCATCTTCGTTGACACATTGACAGACAACACCACACGTACCGTAGGTGACGTGCGCTCAGTGTTCAATAAGTTCAATGGCAACATGGGTACCACAGGTTCACTTTCTTTCCTCTTCGACCACAAGGCTGTGTTCACCTTCAAGAAGAAGGAAGGCATGGATATGGACGAGATGATTCTCGACCTGATCGACTATGGTGTAGAGGATGAGTTCGACGAGGATGAGGAGAACAACGAGGTCACTATCTACGGTGCTCCTACAAGCTTCGGTGACATCCAGAAGCACTTGGAGGCTGAGGGCTTCGAGGTGACCGGTGCTGAGTTCACCTATATCCCTAACGACCTGAAGGACGTTACTCCTGAGGAGCGTGAGACTATCGACAAGATGGTGGAGAAGCTGGAGGAGTTTGACGATGTTCAGACCGTCTATACCAACATGAAGCCAGAGGTTTCTGAGGAGGCAGAATAATATTACGCCCTGATAGGCGTTGCTTTTATCGGCACGCCCTGAAAGGGCAGAAGCTCATAGCCCAGGGCATCGCCCTGGGTTTTGTGTTTATTTCACTATGCGCCCTGTAAGGGCAAAAGCTTTAAAATAAGGAGAAAACATTATGATTAATTCTAACAACGAAAATCAGGATAAGTTGAAGAAGGTGACCTATCAGACACACGGCACCTGTTCAAAGTACATCTGCATCAGTGTGGATGAGGACGGAACTGTAAGGGATGCAGAGTTTATCGGCGGTTGTGACGGTAACACCAAGGGCGTATGCGCTCTGATAAGAAACATGAAGGCCAAGGACGTGATAGCCCGACTGAAAGGCATCACCTGCGGCAACAAGCCAACCAGTTGTCCAGACCAGTTGGCTACTGCCCTTCAGCAAATGGGATATTAATTTAGCATGGCGATATGTTCAAGCTTTAGTACTTGAACGTATCGTCCAACAAAATTTTCTGGGGATTGGAAGCCGAACGGTAGATGAAACGGAAGGAGAAGTGGGCTTCCTTATAGCTCTTGAGCGCCGGGTTGTTGTCGAGTGCCTGTTTCTGCAGATTGTGCAGTTTGTTACGGTTCAGGGCTATCGCCTCGGCATTGTCAGCTTTGTTGCGCAAGCTGAGATAATAAATATAAGTGCGTGAGTCCTTGTCAAACACAGCGCTGTCGGTACGGCTGTCGTTGATGTAAGGGGTGGGACATACCTTCTCTGTGTATTCGCGGGCTTCGCGTACAGCCCTGTCTTCCATGCTCTCAGTGCATGATGCCATGAGGGCAAAAGTCATGATACCGAATAAAATCTTTTTCATCTTTTTTTCTTCGTTTTTGAATTTTGTCACAAAGTTACTGCAAAATTCGTAATCCTGCAACATTTGACCCTGATTTTTCTGTCAGAAGCTCTAACTTCTCTAACTTCTGAACTTGCTAAAGTTGAGTAAATGCGAAAAAAAAGCGCAAAAAAATTGGTTTTCTCCTAAAAATAAGGTAATTTTGCATCCTAAAGTATAAATATTTTATGGAGAATATCAACAAAATACGAAATTTCTGTATTATTGCACATATAGACCATGGTAAAAGTACCCTGGCAGACCGATTGTTGGAGAAGACACAGACCATCAAGATCACTGAGGGTCAGATGCTCGACGACATGGATTTGGAGCGAGAGAGAGGTATCACCATCAAGAGCCATGCCATCCAGATGGAGTACAAGGCAAATGACGGACAAACCTATATTCTCAACCTCATTGATACTCCGGGACACGTGGATTTCTCTTACGAGGTTTCACGTTCCATCGCTGCCTGCGAGGGAGCGCTCCTGGTAGTTGACGCCACACAGGGTGTGCAGGCGCAGACCATCTCCAACCTTTATATGGCCATAGAGCACGACTTGGAAATCATTCCTGTCATCAACAAGATAGACATGCCTTCGGCCATGCCCGAGGAGGTGGAGGACGAGATCGTAGATCTCATCGGATGCAAGCGCGAGGAGATTCTGCGTGCTTCAGGAAAGACAGGTGAGGGCGTAGAGGATGTGCTCGAGGCTGTGGTGAACCGTGTGCCTCATCCCGAGGGTGACAACAAGGCACCTTTGCAGGCACTGATCTTCGACTCTGTGTTCAACTCCTTCCGTGGCATCATCGCCTACTTCAAGATAGAGAACGGAACCATCCGCAAGGGTGACAAGGTGAAGTTCTTCAACACCGGAATGGAATATGATGCCGATGAGATCGGCGTGCTGAAGATGGACATGATAGCCCGCAACGAGCTGGGAACAGGCGAGGTGGGATATATCATCTCGGGTATCAAGAACGCCACTGAGGTGAAGGTGGGTGATACCATTACCCATGTTGCGCGTCCCTGCGAGAAAGCCATTGCCGGTTTCCAGGAGGTGAAGCCTATGGTCTTTGCCGGTGTCTATCCCATAGACCCCAGTGACTACGAGAACCTGCGTGCCTCGTTGGAGAAGCTGCAGCTCAATGATGCCAGTCTCACCTTTATGCCGGAGAGCTCTGTGGCTTTAGGCTTCGGTTTCCGTTGTGGCTTCTTGGGTCTGCTCCACATGGAGATCATACAGGAACGACTCGACCGCGAGTTCAACATGGACGTCATCACCACCGTGCCCAACGTATCCTATATGGTATACGACAAGCAGGGCGGCGAGAAAGAGGTGCACAATCCTTCGGGACTGCCCGACCCAACGATGATCGACCATATCGAGGAACCCTATATCCGCGCCACCATCATCACATCGTGCGACTATATTGGTCCTATCATGAAACTTTGTCTCGACAAGCGAGGCGAGCTCATCAAGCAGGAGTATGTGAGTGGCAACCGTGTGGAGCTGCACTTCATGCTGCCTCTTGGCGAAATCGTTATCGACTTCTATGATAAGCTGAAGAGCATCTCCAAGGGATATGCTTCCTTCGATTATCACATAGACAGCTTCCGTCCTTCCGACCTGGTGAAGCTCGACATTCTGCTAAACGGTGAGCCTGTGGATGCCCTGAGTACCCTGACCCACCGTGAGAATGCAGTTGCCTTTGGTCGCAGAATGTGTGAGAAGTTGAAAGACCTGATACCCCGTCAGCAGTTTGACATCGCTATCCAGGCTGCCATCGGAGCCAAGATTGTGGCACGCGAAACCATCAAGCAGGTACGTAAGGACGTTACAGCCAAGTGTTATGGTGGTGACGTAAGCCGTAAGCGCAAACTGTTGGAGAAGCAGAAGAAGGGTAAGAAGCGTATGAAGCAGATCGGTAATGTGGAGGTGCCACAGAAGGCATTCCTTGCCGTATTGAAACTCGACTAATCATTTCAAGTAAAGATAAAAGCTATCAAGCAACATAAATCAAGGAGGTAGAATAATGAATGATTTAAGGACGATTACTCCCAAGCGTGATATTGCCAGGGAGTTGGCGCGTAAGTACAGTACGATGACTCACGACGAGCTCGACATCCTGGAGGGCATCCTGGAGCCAGTGAAATACGGCAAGGGCGAGATGATCCTTACGGAAGGTGAGGTGTGTCGTGGTATCTCTTATATCGAGAAGGGTCTTGTGCGCCAGTTCTATAATAAGAATGGCAAGGAGGTGACTGAGCATCTGGGCGTCGACCATACCATCTTTATGTGTATCGAGAGTCTTTTCAAGGAGGAGCCTACTCGTCTTCAGGTGGAGGCTCTTGAGGCTACCCTGGTTTATATCTTGCCTAAGTCGAAACTGGAGGCTGCCGCCATCCGCAATGTCAACATTCAGATGTTGTATCGTAAGATTCTGGAGGAGAGTCTCATCCAGTCGCAGGTTCATGCCGACCTGATGCGTTTCGAGACTGCGCCCAACAAATACAAGCGTCTGTGCGAACTGAGTCCTCAGGTGGTGTTGCGTGCTCCATTGACTTACATTGCCAGCTATCTGCAAATGACTCCCGAGACATTGTCCCGCATCCGTTCGGGTGTGTTGCTATAAAGATGTAATAACCAAAAAGTCCTGCTTCACAATGATGAAGCAGGACTTTTTGGTTATTGAAATTTCGCATATTTGCCCCACATGCCCTGAACCAACGGTCACCGACCGAAGGTAAAGGTCAGAAGCTCACAGAAGCAGCACGCCCTGAACCAACGGTCACCGACCGAAGGTAAAGGTCAGAAGCTCACAGAAGCAGCACGCCCTGAACCAATGGTCATCGGCCGAAGGTAAAGTTTTCTATAAGCAGCACGCCCTGAAAGGTAGGGTGTTCAAAATCCGCATCAAAATTTGACTCACTTTTTGCGTATTTGAGCCTGTAAATCATTGATAAACAACCAATGTTGTATAAATGAAATGAGCAGTTTTCGGATACTTCAAAAAAAACGGCATTAAAAAGCAAACGCTATCTCATTGATTGATAATATATTAAGTATATTTTTCGTTCAATATTTGAGCCAGTTTTTGAAACCTATTTTGAACACCCTACCTGAAAGGGCAGAAACTCTTAGCCCAGGGCAATGCCCTGGGTTGTTATGTTCGCAAACTTGTCGCCCTGAAAGGTAGGGTGTTCAAAATTCGAATCAAAAATCCGGTATAAAAAATGGTGTTAT
>ERZ1026862.1706-NODE-1706-length-12506-cov-5.685728_pt1 | contig 12506 bp, 10 predicted proteins | sample MGYA00380161_ERZ1026862 | MGnify/ENA primary metagenome ERZ1026862 (study PRJEB33269, sample SAMEA4719797) | human gut metagenome | biome: human-associated habitat; feature: organic feature; material: feces | place: Cameroon | collected 2013-10 ... | reverse complement strand
TGAATTCTTGCACTTTTTATGTCAGATTTATATCTAAATTTTGAACACCCTACCCTACAGGGCGCATTGGTGTTTGTGATACTTTTACCCAGGGCGGTGCCCTGGGCTATGTGCTTCTGCCCTCTTCGGGGCGTGTTGCTGTGACTTTTGAGGCTCCCTCTTTTTTATTTAATATCCGAAAATCTCTTCTGTAGAAATTCGCTTGATTGGAGCTATTTTCTCAAGAGACTTGATGTCAAGATTCTTCTCATCGCCGAGTATGAGATAGCGCCACGGCTTGCGTGCCATGTTTTCGTTTTCAAACTTCACGATGTCTTCGAGAGTCAATGTAGGCAACTGCTCGTAAACCTTGCGACGCAGGTCGTAGTCGATGCCACGCTGCTTGGCTGCGAGATACGAATAGATGATGTCGTCCTTGGTAATACGCTCTGAAGCGATGCGCTTTATTGTAGCCTGCTTTGCCAGTTCGAAGGCAGCAGGAGTCTGCGGCAGAGTGTCGAGAATGTTGCTGAACACGCGGATGCAGTCCATCATCTTGTCGTTTTGTGAGATGATGTAAGTGAAAGCGTAGTTAGGATTGCCCTTGCGACGTGGTGTGGCGTAGTTGGCAAATGCGCTATAAGCAAGTCCGCGGCTTTCGCGCAACTCCTGGAATACGACTCCGTTCATGCCACCACCGAAGTACTCGTTGAATACTTCGATTTTAGCTTCGTCCTCCGGGTTCCACTTCTGTCCTTCGTTGTGATACTGCACCATATATATGTTCTTTGCCTCGTAGGGTGCAATCCATATCTCGTTGGTCGGGGTCTGCTGCATAGTGTATGGACGACCTGCAGGAACATCAGCCGGCGATTTAGCCACAGCATGATTCTTGTCGATAGTGGCTACGAGCTGCTTCTCGCTCAGCGGACCGTAGTAGACGATGCTGTGCTTGTAGTTCTTCAGATTGCCAATCATGTCGACGAGAGTCTGCGGATTGGTGTTAACCAATTCGGCGCTGTCGGGTATGTTGCGGAATGAGTTGTAAGCACCGAATTCGCCATACTGCTGCAGAGCACGGAAGTTTGCCTTCTGGCTGAGCTTGTTGTCGCGACGCGACTTGAGTTCCTGCTCAACAAACTTGCGGTAAGCGTCGCGGTCGACCTTTGCGTGGTTGATGACGTTCTCCATAAGGGTCATAGCCTCTTGCATATTGTCGCCCAATCCACGGAGTGAGATTACCATATTGCTATTGCTTACGCTAATGTTGTACTCGCATGCCAGCTGATAGAAACGCTCCTGCACCTGCTTTGCCGACATCTTGTCGGTGCCAAGATAGTCGAAGTAGTTCTTGGCATAAGGCAACCACTTGTTGGCTTCTTCGCCCATTTCGAAGTAGTAAGCCAGGTTGAATAGCTGGTTCTGCTTGTTCTGAATGTAGTAGACGGGCAGGGCACGCTTGGTCTTGGTCTGTGTGAAGTCGGTCTTGAAGTCGAGGAATCGCGGCTGTATAGGCTCCACCTTCGAGTCCTTTATCTCCTTGACGAATGTGCTCTGCATGTCGCGGTTGGTAGGAATGGCTGTGATTGACGGTTTGTCAATCTTCTTCTGCGAGGCGTCTTCGCCCTGCTTCTTGTACACGATGGCATATCCGTCGGTGAAGTGTCGGCGTGCGAAGTCTACAATCTGCTGCTTGGTCATAGAGGCAATGCGGTCGAACTTCTGTACCTCAGTCTGCCAGTCGCGTCCGTTGACGAATGTGTTGACATAAGCGTCGGCACGCTTTTCGTTATCGTCGAGCGATTGCAGGAATTCGAGCTTCATATTGTTGACGATAGCAGGCAGCAGCTTGTCGCTGAACTCGCCCTTCTTGAGCTTCTCGATTTCGGCAAGGATGAGGCTCTTCACCTCGTCAAGGCTCTGACCCTCGTTAGGCATTCCGACGATGATGAACTGCGAGTAGTCGCGCATGGCATAGTTGAAAGCCTGAGCAGCCTGGCAACGCATGGGCTGATTGATGTTAAGGTCGAGCAGTCCTGCCTTGCCGTTGTTCAGAATAGACGAAATCACCTCAAGCGTATCGTTCTGCAGAGTTGCTGCGCCATCCATCTTCCATGCCATCATGATGTTATCAGCCTCTTTGCCTATAACGGTTGAGCTGGCAGGCGATGTGAGATTCTGCTGTACTGGGAACTGCGGATAGACAACGTTGTTGCTCTTCTTCCACGAACCGAAATACTTGTCGATAGTAGCCACTACCTTGTCGGGGTCGAAGTCGCCAGCCATACATATTGCCACGTTGTTGGGCACATAGTAGTGGTGGAAATAGTTCTTGATATTGGTGATTGATGGGTTCTTCAGATGCTCCTGCGTACCGATAGTGGTCTGTGTGCCGTATGGGTGGGTAGGGAAGAGCAGCTTGCCTATGGCTGCAAACTCCTTGCGTGAGTCGTTGGTCAGCGAGATGTTGAACTCCTCGTACACAGCCTCCAGCTCTGTATGGAAACCGCGGATGACCATATTCTGGAAGCGGTCGCCCTGAATGCGTGCCCAGTTCTCCACCTCGTTCGACGGAATGTTCTCCACATAGCAAGTCACGTCGGTAGAGGTATAGGCATTGGTGCCGTTGGCTCCTATTGACGACATCAGCTTGTCGTACTCGTTAGGGATGAAGTACTTGGCTGCAATCTGCGAAACAGAGTCAATCTCGTGATACAGCACTCGGCGCTGAGCCGGGTCGGTTACTGTGCGGTAGTGCTCATATCGGCGCTCGATGTCGTCGAGATAAGGCTTCTCCTTAGCATAGTCGGATGTGCCGAACTGGTGGGTACCCTTAAACATAAGGTGCTCCAGATAGTGGGCAAGACCTGTAGTCTCGGCAGGGTCGTTGCGCGAACCGGTACGTACGGCGATGTACGTCTGGATGCGCGGCTGCTCCTTATTTACCGACAGATAAATCTTAAGTCCGTTGGGCAGGGTGTAGATGCGTGTCTGCATCGGGTCGCCCTTAACGGTCTCGTAGTTGTAGGCAGATGCTTTGGAAGAAAAACAAAGTCCCAAAGTCAATACTGTAAAACTAAATAAATGCTTTATTTTCATACTTTTGATATATATATTATAGTATTTCAATCCAAGAGGTATCAAATCCAATAGATTCCAATGCTTTCTCTTGTGGCAGCAATTCTGGCTTACGAACTTTAAATTTCAACGCATCGTCAGGGACATGTGAAATTATAGTAAATTGTGAGCCATGTGGTTGCCATACAAATTGTTTAATGCCAGTGTGCTTGTTTATTCCTTCAAGATTGCTATTTGTATTTTCTTTCCATTCAAAATCGGAAATATTAAAATGCTCAAGATACTCTTCGTAGAGAGTGAAATTTGTCAATTCGTCATTGCGAATAAGCACACTTACTCTAACACGTGGATAATGACAGAGAGCGATGTCTACCCGCGAATTCCATATTGACAAAACTGCTTCACCTGTTTTTTGTATGTCATCATGAGGGTCTTCTATTCCATACGAATAGTCAGGTGAACATCTTCCACTTATCAATCTTACAGCCTGTGAATTGAATGGATTTGTTGACTTTACTGTTTTCATTGACCACGCTGTTTTGTCTTTGGCTACATCAACTATACCAATGGGCCGGCTAAGATGTGTTCCTTCTACTGCTTTGGCAAAAATGTCTCCCCAGTCGTTTCCGGTAAGATCACGTCTACCTGTATACATCATGTACACAATATCAGCTCCAAGTTTGTTTATAACATCCCTTGGTACTTTGTTGATGGGATATAGTTCTGTTATGAGATTGCGTGAATCTCTTAGTTTTGGCTGTTTCATATTAGTTTTATCATTTTTTGTGCAACGGCACGTATCATAGGAACTGCAACGCTGTTTCCTGTCTGTCTGCGTATTTCAGAATGTGGCACAACTATTCTAAAACTCTCAGGAAATCCCTGAAGGCGTAATAATTCTCTTGATGTCGGACGTCGATAGCCGTTAATTAATAAATAATTGTAGGATGCTCCAGTACGTAGAGCGCAAGCGTATGGTAAGACAGAAATATTCCCCGATTTATTCTCATGCCATATTGACGGGTAAAATACTTTTTTGTCGGCAACGCTTTTCATTCGTTTTTCGCGTATCATATCTGAAGCCATTAGTTCTGGTGCAACTGTTTCTTCTGGCTCTAATATATCTGCAAGATTGTATGGCATTTTTTCAAAATCGAAATTAAAGGCCTCTGATGCTTCCTTGTTTAAGAAACCGACTATTATGACCCTTTCGCGTTTTTGAGGCAAGCCGAAATCAAGAGCATTAAGAATTTTCCATTTTACATAATATCCCAATTCTGATAGTGTTTCCAAAATAACTTTAAATGTTTTCCCTTTATCATGTCCAACAAGTTGTTTTACATTCTCTAACAATATAGCTTTTGGATGATGGTGGGCAAGAATTCGTGCTACCTCAAAAAACATAGTACCTCGTGTGTCTTCAAAACCACGCATCTTACCCATTATTGAGAAAGCTTGACAAGGAAAGCCTGCAAGTAACACATCATGAGAAGGAATGAAATCGGCCTCAATCTTTGTTATGTCTCCAAATGGAACTTCTCCAAAATTGCCAGTATAAGTTCGACATGCTGCAGCATCCCATTCCGAAGAAAACACACATTTGCCTCCTAATTCAGTAAATGGTAATCTAATACCACCTATTCCGGCAAAAAGATCGATGAACTTAAATTTTGAATTTACTTTATTATGAAAAGGAACATCTTCCCATTCTTTGAAAATATTTAATTGGTACGGATTCTCACACAACATGTCTATTTCTTCTTTGGTTGCATTAGAATCTAATGAGTGTATATATTCCCGAAGGCAATAATTGGCCTCTTCTTTTTCTTGATAAGATGTAAAACCTTTATTGTTTAAATAGTGTGAGATTAGAGCCATACGGTCTTGTTCAGACCTTTCTCCATATATTCTTATACGATAAGTGCAGTCGTGCTTTTTGTGCACGACTGTCTCTTCTGGGTATCTTTCTGTTTCGAATTTTTCTTTTGTCATTATTACATGTATAATTTCTGGTTTTCGAAGTCCACCTCCTTGTCAAGCTGTTCGTTGAAGTTACGGAACACTTCCTCTTCAACGTCGCCCAACTTATATTCCTTGGCAGCGTCCTTCTTTATTTCGGCTATCCATGCCCGTCGGGCTGTGATATAGTCGCTCTTGACGCGCTCCACATTCTCCTCTGTAAGCGATGTAAATCCGTAGTAGTCCATAATCATGCGATACGACCATGCCCAACGATACTCAGAGTACATGGCATTAATCTGTTCGAAACGTTCGGTCAGAGCCTCAGTCGTGTCGATGTCGCCTGATATTATGTCATCAATAATGCGTTGTTCTTCCGATTCGGGCAGAAGCAGACCGGAGATGTCTGTCCACGATCCTGTGCCGACAGTTGTGGTAGGTTCTACAGGAGCATGGCGTTTCAGCACGGCACCCATATATATGCGTAGAGCTATGTCGTAATATTTGATGCCCTTGCGTAGCGATGAGTTCTTGATGACATATTCGTGATAGTTGTATGTCGAAACGTCTTCGCCCGAAGCTTCGCGCAGGTCTTCCAGTATTTTCTTGCCACGTAGAATCTCGCCTACGGTAAAAGGCGACAGCCAGTCGAAGTTGACTATGCTCTTGCGGGTGCTGTCCGGTCGCATGTCGCGCTTGGGCCATTTGCGTATGTCGCGGTATAGGCCTACTGTAGTGAGGTTGCGTCCAGGCACGAGATACATGGTGTCGTTGTAGGCTATGAGATAAGAGAAGGGCAGCGAGCGTGTGTCGGGATGATACATCAGTTTGCCGAAGCACACAGAGAAGGCACCTATGTGTGCCGGCATCAGTATGTAGGCACCGCTGGCTGTCTTGGTTCCGCGCTCCAGGGTGCCGTAGTGCATGGGTCCCATCTTATAGGCATGGTTGGAGAAGTTGGTGGCTGAGCCAGCGTTGTAGAACGAGAACTGTCCGCCAATGAGCAGCGAGCTCTTGTGATGTGATGCTGTGAACGGACCGCAGAATGCTGCGCACGCCTCGCCGTTCGACATATACGAGTTGGCGAAGAACACGCTTCCAGCTGCCGTAAATCCGTTGCTCAGCTTGCACGCCTCGCCAACGAAGCAGTCTTGCATCTTCACGCTGTTGATGATAGACGATCCGTCGCTTATGATAGAGTTCTCACAAATCACGCCTGTACCTATATATACAGAAGCGTTGCTGTTGCTCATTATGGTGCAGTCGCTCAGTCGCGACGCGCCCGAAATCTCGCAGTCGTCGTATATTACGGTATTGGTTATCTCCTTGGTGTTTACTATCTTCACCCTATTGCCTATCGTAGCCATCTCGGGCGATGTACGTTCTATCTCCTCGCGTATGAGTCGGCGTATGGCATCCTTCAAAGCACGGTTGTGGAAGTGCTTCACCATTAGCGCAGCCACCTGACTTGTCAGACCATGATAGAGTATCAAGTTGCCTTCGCCCACCTCGTTGAGTACCGAAATGAGGTTGCCCTCGCCGTATGTGGCTCCGTCGGTAGTCTCCATGGTGCATACGTTTGAAATGATGCAGTCGTTGCCAATGACGTAGTTGTTGATAAATCCCGAGATGTTCTCGATAAGGCAGTTGTCGCCAATAGTCACATTACGCAATGTGGCGTTGTTCACGCCTGAGTGTTTCATGAAGCCGCGGCTTACCTCCACGTTGTTGTTGAATGCTCCGAGGCTTATGTCGCCGTAGAACATTACACGATGGAAGAAGTTGGGCTTGAAATCGTCGCTCACTTCAATTCGTTGCCAGTCCTCTGCCCAGCAGCTATTGGCTTGGAGAGCTGAGATTTCGTTGTCGGTTAAGTTTCTTTTTCCCATGTCGTTTTGTTCTAAAAGATTATTATGGTGTGGTGTTGCCTCCTTTTATTCCACCTCATACAAGAAGTCGTTGTACGGATATTTCTGTACGTGCAGTTCGCGCACCTTCTTGTATATTGTTTCGCGAAACTCGTCTATATTCTCCTTTTCCTTTGCCGATATGAACATGCAGTTTTCGTTGAGGCGTGCCATCCAAGTGCGCTTCAGTTCGTCGAGTGTGATGTTCTCCTTAGTGGCAGGAGTAAGGTCGTCCTCCTCCTTTTCGGTCCACGAATAGTTGTCAATCTTGTTGAACACAATCATCGACGGCTTGTCGGCACAGCCCAAATCCTTCAGAGTATTCTCCACTACATTTATCTGTTCCTCAAAGTCGGGATGTGAAATATCTACTACGTGTAGCAGCAGGTCGGCTTCGCGCACCTCGTCGAGTGTCGACTTGAACGAGTCGACCAAGTCGGTAGGCAACTTGCGTATGAATCCTACTGTGTCAGCCAGCAGGAAGGGCAGATTGTCAATCACCACCTTGCGCACAGTAGTGTCGAGCGTAGCGAACAGCTTGTTTTCGGCAAACACCTCGCTCTTCGACAGCAGGTTCATGATGGTCGACTTGCCCACGTTGGTATATCCCACAAGAGCCACACGTATCATGCGTCCGCGGTTCTTGCGTTGTGTAGTCTTCTGCTTGTCTATTTCCAGCAGTCGTTGCTTTAGCAGGGTGATGCGGTTGAGGATGATACGGCGGTCCATCTCGAGCTGCGTCTCACCCGGTCCACGCAATCCCACACTACCCTTGCCGCCACCCGAACCGGAGCCGCCTCCTTGTCGTTCAAGGTGAGTCCACAGTCTCTGCAGACGTGGAAGCATATAGCGGTATTGCGCCAGCTCCACCTGAGTCTTGGCGGCAGCCGTCTGAGCACGCATGGCGAATATGTCAAGAATGAGCGATGTGCGGTCGAGAATCTTCACGCCCAGCTCCTTCTCAATGTTGCGTATCTGTTTGGCAGAGAGTTCGTCGTCAAAGATAACCATTCCCACGGGGCGTTCGGCATCTTCCTCGTCCTTGATATACTGGGCTATCTCCTCCAGCTTGCCCGAACCCACATAAGTAACCTGGCTCGGTCCGCCCACGCGCTGCGTAAACCGCTTCACGGTAACTGCACCAGCTGTGTCGGCGAGAAATTCCAGTTCGTCGAGATATTCTTTGGTCTTTGCCTCGTCCTGGTCCTTAGTGATAAGTCCGACGAGTATGGCGGTTTCCGCCTTAACTTCTGATATTACAAATTCTTTCATCCAGTATGTATAATCTTTTAAAATACAAAATTATACAAAATACTTCACATCCGCAATTTACTGAATGTCAATTTGCTTTGCGCCCTTGAATTTTTGTTCAATAATAATAAGTGTAGGTTTAATTAAGATAGTAGTTGCGGCATCTATGGCTTGTCTGTGCAGATTTTCAGTAGATTGTTGGGATACATATAGTTCAGCTTGCGTAGTTTCGAAAAGCAGAAGCAGTTGTTAGCTTCAAACACGCTTACTACCATTTCCGTACAGTAAAGAGCATTGGGAGTGGTATGGTCGAATTTAAAATCGAAAGGCACACAATTCCTTACCAACGTTTCCACCGATTGTCTTATGGCAAGAGTGTCGGCTGTGCATGGAGCCTTCCTTGCATATATACAATACGAACCGTTGTTGCGCAGATATTCCTCGGGTGTTTCAAGCACTATCTTCTTAGCTACTGTCGACGCATGTGCCAGCTTCACACCGTCGGCATATCTGATGACAAGGCCGCAATGAGAAGGTGTCGAGTCTGCCACCTCGAACGATGTAGAGCCCGACAGCGCCCTTACCGCCACCGACTCCCACGAATCGCCCACGCTGAAGAAGATGTCGCCCGTACGGAACATCGTCGTGTCCGGCATTAGGTATGGTGGGCGTTTAAGCCAGCACACGCATATCCATACTGAGGCAAGTAGAAAAATAAAAGCGCACCCCCATATTGTGATACAGAGGAAGCGCTTGATGTTTTTGTTCATTCGTCACGTTAGTTTTTGGTGAACATTTCAATACGGCATACGACAACGCCCAGTACGCCTGTCAGCATATATAGCCAGCTGCCCCATGCAAGATTTGCGCCAGAAGGCAGTGCTAATGCAAACAACAGGCACAGAACAATGCCTGCCACGAAACAAAGGGCGCTGAAGTTTTCAGCCAGTTTGCCTGTCAGTTTCAGGTCGACCGATCTGCCTAAGGCAACGAACATCGGAGCCAGTAGCACGAATATGGAAAGGAATCGTGCAAATCCCAGTCCGCTACCTTCAAACAGCAGTTTCAGTCCGCCGATTTTAGCCTTCCCAATAATGTCTATAGCCGGGCAAAACCCAAAGAGGACGAACATTAGGATTGCGAGAGCAATCACTATTGTTTCCTTGTGTTTCTTTATTGTCATTACGAATTCGTCCATAATGTTAGTTTTTGTATCGGTGTATATACTATTTTGCACGCAACAATTCGAGCTTGAAACTCTTCACGTTTTTGTCGCTTTCCAAATCCGATTCGTTGAATATGACAGACTCGAATTGAATAGGCGTATCAGCCTTTATAAATATCTTTCCATCAACATTCTCTACAGCGATGTTGCCTATTCTGTTTTTGTTGATTTGTTTTCCTTCAGCGTCGTAACCTACAATATTGACAGGCTCTTGATTCATGACATAATCAACGTCGGTGTTTATGTCAGCAGCAGCCTTCGCCTCACCGTTTACTTTGAATGAAGGAATCAGCCTTGACTCGCTATGGAAATCTTTAAATTCCAATGAGATGGGACTCGTAACGCTGAACTGGCATTCTGCAATTTCAATAGGTTTGCCATCAAGTTCTTTTGCGCTTTGTTCAATCTTGGCTTTCCATTCCTTGTTCAACTTCTCCGATTTTTCAATCAATTCCTTTTTCTCGGCTTCCGACTTGATGTTTTCTGCCTCTTTCTCTATTTTAGCCTTTTCCTCAACATATTTTCCATAGTTGTCGGGAAGTGAGCCGAACATTCCTGATGACGAACTGCCTCCTGAGCACGAGAACAATAGTGGCATGAAAATGGCAACAAGTGCCATGAGCTTAATGATTTTCATAATTTTTTTGTTAGTTAAGTGATTAATAATTGTTTTTAGTTTTTTTACTTCTTCATTCATTTACAAAGTTAAACATGAAGAGTATAATTTAAGTTGTCAAACTATCAAATTATCATTCACAATACATAAAATTGATGTGTCAATACGTAAAAATATAATTAACAACTTTCCTAACCTATTGTTACTCAGTCGTTTTCTTGCTTTCGGTATTTGGTGGGCGAAGTATGCTTTATCTTGCTGAAAACTCGTATAAACGATTGCGAACTGTTGAATCCCGACTTCTCGGCTATCAGCACAATGCTCTCATCCGAACTGACGAGCAGCTTGCAGGCATACTCAATGCGCAGTTTGTTTACATAGTCGTAGAAGGTGCAGTCTGCTTCACGATTGAAGAAAGCACTGACGTACGTACGGTTGGTGCCAATAGCCGCAGCAATGTCCGACACCTTAAGATTTGGGTTGAGGAATATCTGTTCTTTGTCAAACAGATAGCTAATACGCTTGCCAATCTCCGACATCTCTGTCTCTGTAGCCTCTGCCGCCTCCGGTGTGTCGGCACACGTGCTGTCCGACAGTTCGTCGAGCACCGATTTGTGTCTGTATATGAAGTAGCTTAAGAACATCCACACCACCAACGAACTTGTCATGTACAGAGCCTCTGTTGCGTAATCAGCACGCATACAATCTACAATCCAAAGCACGAGTATAAACAGAAACGATACGAAGATTACACGGAGCCAGTTGAGGTTTATGTTCTCTGTGTAAGAGAAGCGCTGTTTCAGTTGGGCGTGGTATTTCGGAATGGCGAATACCGTCCACATGGCATAGCCAATGCCGTAAATGGCAGCCTCCAGCACCTCGGCATAGTAAAACACAATGTCGCCGGTGATGGCGAAGAGAACGAAGGGCACTACAAACAGCAGTTCATGAAACACGATGGCACGCCGCGTAATGCTTGTAGGGCTGCAAAGCTCAATCAGCACAAAGGCATATAGCGGTACAGTCACCATATCGGCTGCCGTAGCGAGCATCCAGTTCAGTTCGTCGAGCTCTACAAGCGGCTTGATGAAGAACAGGTCCTTCAGACATTGCACGCCAGTTACAAACATCAGCACCGTGACAAGCCTCGACAGCAGCTCCTTGTCCTTGCGGTAGAAGAGCCACGACATCATGAAATAGAACATGACGCACAATCCGTATATAAAATAAATGGCGTACAACATAATTTTACAAAGATAGCGCAAATTGAAGACACGACAAAATAAAATCGTCTCATTTTTATTTTGCCAGATTTTATTGTTTATTTGCTTGCCTGTTCTGCTTTATTTTATTTACTTTTGCATCGTGTAATAAAACGTTTTACAAGCTAACTTTTTCACTATATGATTATCAACAGATCCTTTTCTTCCTCTTTCTCAAAAGAGGAACGTTTCGGCTCACTCAAGAGCCTTGTTCTTTTGGTGGTTATCGCTATCTTAGCCACAAGTAATACCTATGCCCAAGCCAGCTTCGAGACTATCGATGGCTTGCGCTATCTGATAGATTCCGATGCCAAGACAGCAACGCTCACAGCAAACAATGGTGACCAGAAGTATTCTGGCGATATCGTTGTGCCGGAAAAGGTAAAAGCAAGCGATGGAGTGGAATATCCGGTTACTGCATTTGGAGATAATGCATTTAAGGAGTGCGGCGGATTGCAGAGTATCACAATCCCTTCTTCTGTTACCTCTTTGGGTAACAGTTGCTTTGAGTGGTGTGAGGGCTTGACAAGCATCACAATCCCTTCTTCTGTCACTTCTTTGGGTGAGAGTTGTTTTCATTGGTGTTCTGGCTTGACAAGCATAACCATCCCTTCTTCTGTTACTTCTTTGGGTATTAGTTGCTTTGCACAATGTTATGGCTTAACAAATATTACGATCCCTTCTTCAGTTACTTCTTTGGGTAATAGTTGCTTTTGGGATTGTTATGGCTTAACAAGCATCACAATCCCGTCTTCAGTTACTTCTTTGGGTAACAGTTGCTTTGAGTGGTGTTCTGGCTTGACAAGCATCACAATCCCTTCTTCTGTTACTTCTTTGGGTAACAGTTGCTTTTCGTTGTGTTCAGGCTTGACAAGCATCACAATCCCTTCTTCTGTTACTTCTTTGGGTAACAGTTGTTTTTCAGGTTGTTCTGGTTTAACGAGCATTACAATCCCTTCTTCAGTTACTTCTTTGGGGGAAGGTTGTTTTTCTGGTTGTCCAGGCTTGACAAGCATCACAATCCCTTCTTCAGTTACTTCATTGGGGGATTATTGCTTCTCTGGTTGTTCAGGCTTAACAAGCATTACAATCCCTTCTTCAGTTACTTCTTTGAGAAATAGTTGCTTTTCAGACTGTATTTAGAGCCTTATAACTAACCATAACTTACTATGATTAACTAACCATAAAGTCTTGATTTTCAATACTCTTTGATTTTTAACACTTTCTGA
>ERZ1026862.1698-NODE-1698-length-12544-cov-65.872368_pt1 | contig 12544 bp, 6 predicted proteins | sample MGYA00380161_ERZ1026862 | MGnify/ENA primary metagenome ERZ1026862 (study PRJEB33269, sample SAMEA4719797) | human gut metagenome | biome: human-associated habitat; feature: organic feature; material: feces | place: Cameroon | collected 2013-10 ... | reverse complement strand
GTTTATGCTTTATTAACGAGAAGTTTTCTATAGGGGTGCTGAGTAGTTACAATTGTGATTATCTATGTTAAAAATTATAAGATTTGATTACTTCCCGACTTGCATCTCAGCTCTTTTTCATGAAATATGTCATAATATCTATTTTGCAAATCTTTGTTTTCAAGATATTTAGGTTTGGTGACCTTCATCTGATGAACCCCACCAACTTTTCGATTCTACCAAGCATAAACTAGAAGAAACGGTGAAGGCTACTGATAAGCCTCCACCGTTTGTTACTTTATTTCTTTGCTCTAACGAATATATAACATTACCTAGTTTATATCACCCTAACTTCAGGCATCCTTATCTTAAACTCCGGATCAATATAATGACACTGTTCCTTGATAATACCACGACGATAGACTGCAGGTTGCAAACAATAAAGATCAAATGCTTCTTTATCTACATCCTCCACTTTCTGCCATTGAGGGAAAAGTAGCTTCATGTAAGCAGTAGCAATGCGCTTAATTGCCTTAGAATCTCGAACATCAGACTTCGCCTCAAATTCCACTAATTCATCAAATAACAATCCGTACGAATTCTGAATACGCATAGTATGCATAATTTCTGAAAAATACTCCACGTTGATAGTCCATCCCTTGAATATCATACTGTCATTGACACGAGGAAGCTTCCAACCTTCTATGAAACTATGAAAGCGATCAAGCAAAGCTGATTCCTTAAAGTTATTTGGCAACGTATCAAAATAATTGGGCGAAATTGGCAAACGATTGGCTGACAATGGTATATTACCCATCAACATCAATCCACATTCTGATGTAAACTCATTGTTGTCTATTGTTGTCTTTCCACTTTCCAAGTATGATTTCAATGCTGCTTGAATCTCTGCAGGTTCCTGAAAGATGATGGTTTGAATTTCATCAAAAACGGTGAAGTCATGATTTTTAATAATGCCATTTTGCTGCTTTTGCTTATCATAGAACAACTTGGCACGAGTAACTTTACCACCACTCACAAGCCAACCATATTTCGACAAGTTACCAAATACATATGATTTTCCTGTTCCCTTGGGAGCCAATTCTATTACATTCAGACGAGGCTCTATAAAGATCAACAGACGAGATAGAAACTCCATTTTCTGAGTCATAGAGGTAAACCCTTCTGGATCATATTCCATCGCCGACAATAAAACATCAATCCACTCATTTATGTCAAAATACTGACGAGCTTCACGAAGATATTCTATATCAACAGAACTATAAGGTTTGAATGGCTTAAAGTCAACCATACGAACATGGTTTTTATCACCTTTACTATTATCGTCTGGCAACAAGCAGAGTTTTACAATACCCCATTTCTCGCCATCAACCAATTCACCCGGATGTTTAGCATACACATAATCAGGAATGATTCCCTCTTTTTGCTTAATACCATAATCAGGAATTGCAAACTGCTTTACTCCTTTTATCAAATCAATATAGATAGAAAAACGAGCCAGCAAAGTTACCTCCTTACCTGCTAGAATATCATCCTTAACAGTACCACCATTAGCAGGTATCACCTTATCTAAAAAAGCATTAAGACCTAATGTATCTATCTCACCAGTATTGATATTCAAATATCTTTTCAAAAGATAATCCTTTACAAATGAAGGTAAATTGCGACCTGCAAAGATACTATTAGTTGCCTTAGGATCCTTATATATCGACATCGCAGAGAAATACTGTCTTACTTTCTGCTGTAATTCTTCTTTCATACTTTTCTGTTTTAGAAATCAAACAAATCTTCTTCTTGAGCTGCTTTTTTCCAGAGAATAGAACATCTATCTATCACCTTATCCCCTACAAGCACACTCAATTCACTGTCATTTTCATTAGCTTCAAGTGGAGCTGTCATAAACTCATCCATACCCAACTTTGTCAATGGATATGATTTGTTATTATAAACAACATAAGGAACATCAGAAGCAGACAATCCTTTGATTCTAAGTCTGACTTGCGGATTGACAGTTGTCAATTCTTGTGAAAGAACTACCACACTCCAATGGTTGTTATTTGGATTATTCGAAATCACAAATATTGGTACCATTACTTCTTCTGGTGTACAGCCTCCATGAATACCTTGGTCTCTTGGAACTTTATTGCATAAAGACTTATGATTCAATGCACAAACAGTTTTTTCATCTTCTAAGATAAAATAGTTTTTGTCATTGGTAGCCTTTCCTATTTTACATACTGCCAATCTACCATGATGATCAGAATCAAAACCAGCCAAGTTCAAGCCACCTTGCAACTGTGAGAGATAAGTCAATCCATGATCACTGACTATAGCAATTTTCTTACCAGCATACTTATTTATGATGCCCTCAACCGCATCTTCCACAATCCTCATTTCTGATATGATGGTGTTAGGATAGCGATTACTAGACTGATGCGCCATAGAATCTAAATCACCCACTTTCATTGTTTGGATATCAACGTCAGATAAATGTTGTAATTCTACCTTGTTCACCTCTGTTGTAGTTGGCAACAAAGTTCTTGCTACCATTACTTCATTGAGATAGATATTGTCTTGCTGATGCTTTGCTAAGATAGCTTGAATAAACGGAATCCATTCCACGCCCAAACCATCTATCCAATAATACACATCTATATCATTACGACCAGCCAACAAAAAACGAGTAGTCTTTAGCGATTGATACCAAGTATCGAAAGCCACACTATCTGCATTATGCTCCGAAATTGCAGTTTTGATTTCGTCAGTATAAATGTTACCCAATTTTGCCTTCTTATACTCATCTATATATGAAGAAAGCCACATACAGTTAGGTGTCAGCATAGGTTGAACTTGCATATAGTCAAACAATTCCGGAAAGAAATCTTTGACTTCATTTACAGATATGCATTTCTTACCTAACCAAACTATGGCTAGTTCTTTCTCCTTAACAGTTATACCAGAAAAATATTTAATGGCTTCATGAGCTCCACTCTGCTTGGCAATATTTTCTAATCGATTACCAATAATAACCTCTATACTTTCTGATAGTTGTACATGGTGCTTTGCCGCCTCATTCAAACAGAATCTACGTTCTTCCATCTCTGTCTTAACAGAAGTAATATGCATAGCTATCTCTGTAAACAAATCAGCATTAGTATAATTCGTCAGCTTTGACAAGCAAGCAGTTAAGTACCCGTCAGTTTGATTCATCAATTTATAGCAAGAGCATAGCAACCACCTATCAAAATTACTGCTATGAGCAAACCATATCTTCAAAAAGGATTTATAAGACGTAATCTCATTTACATCAAAATAATGTTGAACGAAAGAACATAAATCGAAATTCTTTGTCAAATCAATCTGTTCTGCCAAAAGTTTCCAATTTTCCTCGTCACTCTCCTGATACAACATATCCCCAAATTCCAAATGCAGTCCCAGTTTCAAAAACTCAAACGCATTCTTTGGACATACATAGCTGAAAGCATTATCTGGCTGAGCAAATTTGGCATTGGCAAAAATTGAATCAGACGTACTAATGATAGTCTTACGCTTATGTACTTCTGTATTCTTCCAAATACTCAGCCATTCACTTACAGAATGTACCACATTGGCTTGCTCTTCAACATGCTTTACTCCATAACAAGAATCATCATCAACAAGAACCATCGTATAGTTCTCCCCTATCGCATTCTCATCATGCAAATGCCAAACATTTATCTGAGTATCATTTTCAAAAGTACTCATTTTACCCTCCAAACCGATAATAGGGATGTAGATTCTCTGTTGATTCTCCACTCCTTCTACAGATGCTTCAATCGACTTCATGGTCTTGATTAAAGCATCAAAGGTATGGCTTGACTGATTATCATAAAATCTAGCTAATTCAGAAAAAGGAGTAATGACGCTATCACGACCACGAAGAGAAATAATATAGTCTGCAATATGCTCACTTAATTCTTGATAAGTTATCATCAAGTCTGGATAATCATGATCTATCCATTTATCCACACTCTGAACCGCAACTCCACATTCTTCAAGCATATACATCACAAACTCAAAGCTATCATGGAAGTTATCAAACAGCACAAAACGGATTGGGTAGCGGTTTGCCGTAGCCGCTCCCAGTCCATTTATATTCTTGTCTTCCTCTACAAGAGACTTCAGTTCTTCAAAGGAAGCTAACGTTTTAAATCTATCGTCATCCAACATGCTTTATTATGATATTAAGGGTTTGTTCATCAGCATTTTCGCACAAGTCTTTCAATAACTCACGCATCATCTGACTAGAAGCCAACGGCATCACTTTTTTAGCAACATCGCTTCGCTTCATCTTCAACTCTTGCGTTTCTCCTTGCGGATCTGCTGCCAGTTTAGGATTCTCTTGTCCATTGCCATCGGTATTCATCCAAGCAGGGGTTGCACCAGATGTTTCACCTTGTTGCGCAGCCGCACGTTTGAACTTTTCTCGCTCTTCCTGATAACGCTTTCCGTTTTCCTCACGAAGACGTTGTTGCTGCTGTGCCAAACGCCAATTCTTGAGAGTATCCTCCACTCCACGTTCCGTCCAAAGTCCAATAGTTCCTTCCAAATGTCCTTCCAGAAATTGCTTGGCCTCAGCAAACTCCGGCTCTGTCATATTGATATATTCCAGAGTCATGACATAATTTTTGAAACCAGTCTCAAAGTTATTGGCAGATTCGAGCAAGAGGTTCCCCAAGTCTATATTGTTCTTCAATCCTTCTGCAACTTTACTCATAAGCTGAGGATTCTTAACACTTTCCGAATCGGTAATTACCTTAATGATCCCATCAATCAGTTCTCTATTCTCGTCAGAACACTCTGGCACATATTTCAATGACCAAAGAGGATAACCAACACTAGCAGAATACTCATGAGTCATGGCCCAACGTGCATCAGTCAGACTACTGACATCAGAATATTTTGGAAGCTTATTCAGCTTAAAGGTCTTAATCAGATTCTTTGTAATAGCACCAGCTTCCTTGCTCTCAAACATAAAGTTGAGCTTTGGAGAAGTCTTACCACTTTCCCAGGCCTTGAACATTTCAACAATATCATCCACCAAATGATTTGCAGTTCTTGGCTTACCGTTCAAATCAAATATCTTACCAGCATACTTACGCATTGCAAAAGCTACCATAGCCATCGGAGCATACGATTGGAACAAGCCAAATGGAGGCATGGTCAACCCTATAAGCTTATCACCCAAATTGAACGACTGATTCTTATTAGTATGATTAAAGACATTCTGAATATAGTCACATACATTTTTCAATGGATGCTCAGAACTTATATCTGATTTCCATTCTAGATTATCATCCACACTATCTTGCAACAAATATTCAACATGTTTAGCTGGACCGCCACACTTGGCAATAATTTCTTCCTTAGTATGGAAAGAAAGCACATTATCTACAGTTGCCTTTACTAAAGATTTTCTCCAGAATGTGTTAGATGAACGTGTTCTAATAATTTCCAAAGCTTCAGGACCAGACGTAAAGATGGCTGGAGCTATAGAGTTATTGATAGTTGAAGCCAATCTCGTACCAGATATTGGCAATTCATCATCACGCAAACAGAAAGTTACATTGCCGCCACGGATTTCTCCCAGCCATCCAGAAATCATTTCACTTGCATTTTTAGCATAAGTCTTCTGCTGATTAGCAAGACCATGCTTCTGGGCACAAGTAGCATTTGCCTGATACTCTATGAATCGTTCATATTCCTTTTCACCCATAGGACTCTCCAATAAAACAAAACAGATATTTTTGAATCGCTCATCCTGTTTGTTCTTATTGATAATGTCTTTTAACTCAAAGATGTCCTGTCGAGTCTTTCCTACCATAAATGCTAAAAGCACTGAATATGAAGTAGCATTTTTTGCAAAATTCTCTATCTTATTGAGCAACGTATATTCATTACTTGTCAAAGAGAAAAACTGGAATTCCAATGGACGCGCCACCTGAGACAAGTTCTTGTTCATAAAATTCTTGGCTGTATCACCAAAGTTAATAACTTGCTCAGCAAACAAGAATGTTGTTAATTTCAATTCTTCCTTAATTTTCTGGATTTCATCTGTTGGCAATGCAGTAAACAGAATTGAGAAATTACCATTTGGCTGACGCTGAATGATACTTTTCTCATTGAAGTAATCTAGAATCTCTCCCACATTATTATATATAGGAGTACCCTCAAAGAGATTATAGATATTTTCCTCACTTGGTGTTACGCTGTCATTGTTGGCGATATTATTCAGTGCATTCAAAAGCAGAATTCCTTTGAACACAGCAAGGTAATCATCACCTTGAGCCTCAACAGCCAAATGATGAGAATTATATTTTTCAGTCACAGCACCAAAACGGGCAGTATCACTTTCAAAATATTCTTGCACATAATCCCAAAGATAATTTGGAGTAACCGTATCTTTGTCTGCGTATGCATCTTCATTGTCAAAAAATGCTTTCACCTCATCACAAGCCAAGAACTCAAATACACTTCGGCTGGAAGAGCCGGCCTCACGAGCAAAATAGGTTGCTAAATTCGCTGTGGAAGGATGAACAGGAAACAAGTTTGCCAAGTCCTTCTGGGTCTGTGCTGGGTCTGTAGAAGAAGAAGCAAATGCAGATAGAAGCTCTTGATGCAAGCTACAGAAATACTCCTGTCGCTGATTATATAAGACCTTGTCAACAATCACAAATTTCTTCGACATAATACGGAATGCAGAAACTGGTTCCATATTATAGATAACATAATGATAACGACCTCTGGTTTGTTCACGTTCTGCTTCTTTCAAAGAATTCAAGGCAGATGGATGAGATAAGAACAAGAAATAAGTATCATTCTCTGGATTCATCATATCCTCGGCAATTTCCTGTAAGATTTTCAAGAGAGGAACACCTAAATCAGAGCGCATAACATCCGTAAACTCATCCCAAATAATGAGCAAGCCATCGTAAACACCTAGACTACGAAGTTCATTCTGAACCTCGAATATCCAAGTTTTCAAATTAGAGTTTTTGATTGGCACATTGATACCCATATTTCTCAGAGCCATGGTAACACGATTCAACACCTCGGTATCTCCATTAGCCAACCTTGTTTTCAGCATTTTCAAATCAGGAGCTACACTCTTTAACACCTCATTGTTTGCAATGAGCATGGTCCACAAGTCAGGCTCGTTTTCAATATGCTGAATATAATTATCAAAATCAGTTTGCACAGTCAGTTTGATACCAGCATTTTTCAATGCTCGTATCACTTCTTTTTGAACCTGCAAAGACAAATCTGCTTCATGAGCAATTGCCTGTTGACCATAAAGATTAACAGGAAACAAACGCTTACTTTCACGAAGTTTCAAAATGGAGTTACGAAGAAGATTGTACTTTTCTTCTCCATATTCTTCATTTACATAACCGACAATATCTTTAACATCATCACAAAGAAGATGTTTTAATACTGCACCAGCATGGCTCTTGCCAGATCCATACGTTCCTGCAACCCATATCGCCTTATGCGAATCGGCATCATTATTTCTTACAGCACTAATTGTCTTCTTCAACAAGTCGTTGAATTGATCATTTGCTATAAACGTCTTCCAGTCATCTGGTCCTTCATTCTTTATGTTATAAGCAGGACGCATTGACCTCAATGTTACTATATCATTATATTTTGTAGCCATAAGCGGTTATTGTTTATATTTTTTCAGTTTAAAATAATCCTCAATTGCTTTTTGTAACTCTTGCCTATATTCTTTCTCTTGAAGAATCTTCCATAAAGACTCATCAAAATAAGCAAAATCAACTTTTTCTTTTAACAACTTTGGGGTTGGTGATTTAATTGGTAAATCTCCTTGCAGATGATAAAAGCCATCAGAATTCAAATGATAAAAAGGATATTTCATAGGGCTTAATACCTCCCCATACTCCATATATAAGCTTTTGTAAATATTTTCCAACTCATCTGTATATCTGATTTTATTCTCCAACAACAACTGCTTCTCTATTGCCTTCAATATAGCCAAGAAAAATATCGGCTTTGCCACTTTTCTTCTTCCTGCAACTATTTGAGTTTTTACAGAGAGAACCATTGTTTTATAGTAATTAAATTCTAAGTTCATTTTATACAAGCATTTGTTCAAGAACCGACATTGCAGTAAGGTCATCTCGAAGCGTAATACTATCCAAGCCCATATTCAACTCTGCAACCAACACTCTATTATTCATAGAATTCAAGACTTTCAATGCTTTAACAAAATCAGCCTGTGAAATACCTAAAACACCCAAAGGACTACTTGTTGAATCTTCTGAGTACAAGTCAGATACTCTCAAACTACGAACACCTTTGATTTCTGCGTATTTATACAGGAAATAGGCTACACCTATAGATGATACTTCTGAACAATATTGTCTTCGCAAGAACTTAGAATCATCAGATGCTCCCCAATTCAGATGCTCTCCCAATGGAGACATATTAATGGTTTGCACTAAAGCTCTAACAGCATTAGCTACTGTTTTTGCAGAAGAATCAGGATATTGCTCGATTATAGAAGTCTCCAAAGATTTACTATCAAACAACTGAGTTGGCTTAATATTATTAGTAAACCAATTTACAATAAACGAGTTATATGATAAGTTCACCGTGATTACTTCCCAAATTTCATCTTGAAAATCTGCATAATTGAGCATTAACAACTTACCCAGTGCTGTCAAAGAATTCTTAGTATCTGTAATTTCAGCATCCTTCAACCAAGCCTTAAAGCCATCTTCTTGTGCAGTTCCAAGACTATTATTTCCCCAAAAATCATCAGGGAAATTAGAAAACTCGGAAAGCCATTCATTTCTAAGACCAAAAGTTTTATACCCCTTAATCTTTGCATTTAATTTTTTATCCATATCAGTAATCATTCTCACACTATCTGCAGCGATACAACCTCTATCATGAGAATTGAAACACTTCAAACAATGAATACATTTATTTTTATCTATTTTAATTTCCGGTGTAACCTGCAAAGCACCTGTAGGACAATCTGCCTCACAAACTTCACAATGTACACAAAAAGCGCTCTTATAAACCAATCGCTTCAATAAAAAACCAAATTGAGGGTTTACACTTGCCCCCTTAACTCTAAATTCAAAAACATTATCCCCTAGTTGGATTATAGAGAAACTATAGAGTCTTTTCCTGTAATTTATAGAACCATGAAGTCTATTTTCTTCTTCACTAATGGTATATTCTCCCAGAGCAAACATCCAGGAAATCAAAGAATTGGTTGGCTGTTCTATTCTCGCAATCAAATCAGTATTGTGCTTTTTAAACAGCACCTTTGCCTTTACAATACCATCACCACCGATAGCTTTTATCTTCCATTTTCTATCTCGCAGGTATGCAGCAGTATCATGAATGCCCACATATTTAGACCAAAAAGAAAGCTTTTGCATAAAAGGTTCTGCACTCTTTGCAAATCTTTGATTAACAACCATATCATCCCACGCTGTAGCAAATGGACAAACCAAACAGCCAACTCGAGCTTTACCGAAACGATAAGCTATATTAAGATCTAAATGATGTTCAAATAAATACAAAAAGATTTCAACAGTATTCCAATATAAAATAGGATGGGCATTATAAACATTAGTATGTTTTCCTTTGCCCTTACGTTGATAAGCACTACGTTTTGAACTTTCTTCAGCACGAACACCATCAAAAGTCAAAATCTTTGCATTTTTATCATCACTTCGAAGCATTCTATACAGCGGAGCTGTTTTCATCACAGAACAACACCAACGATGAGTATCACTAGGTGTACCTATCTTATCCCAATAGTTCAAAACACTATCGTGATTACGAGCTAATGAAAATTTCAAGTCAGGAAACTTCTCCTTATATTGCTTTTGAATCTTATCGTATAGTTCCAAAGAAGGTGGCAACTCATAGCCTGTATCACTATAAATCACCTCAAAATCGGTACTTGGAATTGCACGGGTACACAAGTCAAGTACAACTTGCGAATCCTTACCTCCAGAAAAAGAAGCAATAAACTTGTCTATTTTTGTAGTTTGATAAACTCGTTTTCCTGCATTGTTAGCTTCCTCCAATGGCATAATATCAAAAGAATCACAATCCTCTTTAACAATCGCCATTTTTTTCTTGGTCTTTTTCTCTGCTTTTTGGGCCAAAGCTTCAAAGTCTAAAGTGTTTGCAGATGCAGCCTGTACAGTTTTACGAGCACGGGCATACTGTTCGTATGTCTCGTGAATAAACTCAATCGCCTCACTTTCCAAGAGAAACATCTTATCCTTGTTGCGTTCCAACATGGTATCAATATCGATAGGTTCCAACACCAATTGCTCACCAGCTGGTTGCAAAATGATGGTAGCCGCATCATAAATATTAGCTCCCTTGGCTTCGAAAACCAACTCGCCTTTATAATAATACTGCTTATTGATAGCCCAAAGGAGAGGCTCCTCGCAATGAGGATACTTCCAACCAAGTTTGTCTAACCCTAAGAGATCAAGCTCTTCATAGAACACGGGTCTTGGAGATGTACCCAATACACCTTCTACAATACGTGAGTGCAACCTCACTCCATTCACATCCTTGTCCCATGTTACTTTATACACTTAAGTTTTCCCTTTCTTTTGTTTTTAATCCGTAGAATCCCCAAGTGCGGAAAATGCCTGTTTAAGTTTAATTAGTTCACCTTAAGAAAAAAGCGTGGGATTCGCCTGTTGCCCATCCCACGTGCCGAGGCCTTCGCATTGCCCATACAGTAAGAACGGACAACCGCAGAAAGCCCACGCATGACATATATCATCCCATGCGTGGGCAGCCACAAACAATATATGTATGCGACAACACACGGCAGGGTACAATATACCTACCGTGAACATCTACCGTTGCCTTGTTCTTTGACTGTATTTGTAAGTTGCGAAGTTACGGCACGTCAAAGACAAGCGTCAGATAAACGCTCTATTTCATAAAAGTACACCCACCCGCTCGGCCCTTTGGGCTTTCTGCAAGAGAATGCAACTGCAAAGGTAATGATTATTTTTTAAACTAAAGCATCTTTATTCAACAAAATACAGATAAATTTGTTTTTAGATGCTCAACAACATAAAAAAGCCTCATTTCCGAAGCGAAAATGAAGCATAATATACTACCAGAAGCAAATATAAAATCAAAAGCAGCTACAACAAGACATTAAATCTCACAGGCTCCTCGCCTGTACGTAATTTGTAGTTTTCATAAAGCATCTTCTGCATCTTATCAACATAAGTTTTTTCTGCAAAAAAGTCTCATAGTCTCATTCTTGCCCTCAAAATACCAGTTATCTTTCTGACGATTAACAACTTAACTCCAATGACACTTCTTGAAAAATACGGCAAAAAGTATCATAGAAGTATCATGGAAGTATCATCATATTACGATTGTACAACTAAAAGGCTATGGTTGTACGACTATAAAGCTACGATTGTACAACTATAGGGTGTATAGTCGTACGACTAAACAGGTTATAACCGTACGACTAAAGGGGTTATAGTTGTACGATAATAAGGTGTTGCCACTAGGCTCGACAGAGGTACAGACTGCAGTCAGCAGACCTGCTGACTAGGCTCAGCAGAGCTGCCGAGCCTAGTAGCAGCAATGGAGAAGATACTTCCTTGCACCCAGAATGATACTTTCTCCAGCCTGAGAAGATACTTTCTCTAACCCGAGAAGATATACTTTCCGACTCTAAAAGAAACTCTTTCCAACCCGTTAAGATGCTTATCCCCCGCCTCTTTATTCCTTCTTCCTCAATCGATAGAGCGTAACAGGACCTTCCTTGGTGGCATACATTCGGGCTGCAGGCTCCTCGCAGAGATCATTCAATACCTTGCTGGCATGATAGCGGGTAACGCCAAATTCACGAATCATATCCTTCACCGTGATATAACCCTGCTGCTGACATATCTCCACAATATCGGCAAACTCCTTTTCTGCCTCCTTCGGAGCAGACTTCACTCCCCAATACTGGCGACTGCAACCATTAGACCTACGACGCAACTTCTCAAGAAACTCCTTCGTGGGCTGAATCTCCAAACCGCAGATATCCACCTCGTTGGCTGGAATCAAGTCGCCCTCATGAAAGGTCTTCTTCCACTCATTTCCCTCCTTGTCCTTATGCAGCACCACGCCCAGCTTAGGCTTGACGATAAACATATCGCCTACCCTCACCTCGTTGCCATCCGCCAAGGCTCTAAGCGTCTCATCCTCCAGCGTTTCCAGGGCAGCTATAAAGGAAGAAACATTCATCGAACAATGATCGCGAACATGCTTCTCCATCTTCTCCTGGTCAATGGTGTCACGCTTCACAAACATCGGATGTATCTGATACTTACCGCTTTCGTCCTTCAAGGGCGTGCGATGCTCCAAATAATTGATTGAACCTGTTGCTCTTGCCATATTCTTAGTTTTTTGATATTTCTTTATATCCCCCATCTACTTCTCCGCAAACAAATTGGAGATAGCATAAAGAGGAATGATGTCT
>ERZ1026862.1695-NODE-1695-length-12568-cov-3.781507_pt1 | contig 12568 bp, 7 predicted proteins | sample MGYA00380161_ERZ1026862 | MGnify/ENA primary metagenome ERZ1026862 (study PRJEB33269, sample SAMEA4719797) | human gut metagenome | biome: human-associated habitat; feature: organic feature; material: feces | place: Cameroon | collected 2013-10 ... | reverse complement strand
TAGTCGGAAACCATGTTATTACGGAAAGCCGCAATAACCTTTTCAGTATTGTACAAAGCTGCTGCTTCCAGCTCTGCGGTATGTTTAGCAACCTCAGCTAAGGCTGCCTGCTCTAATGCATTGTAATCAACCAAAATTCTCACCTGATATTTTTATATTTTTTGGCATTGCGCCAATTCATCCTAAGCCTTGGCATCTGCAGCAAGATACTTGGCAAACTGCTGCACCTGCTCCGCGTCCAGACGCACCTTCAGCAGTGTGCCCTCTGCCAGATATTCCTGCTCCAGTACCGTGCCTGCATCATGCAAGCGTCCTACCGCAGCGGAATCGCTGTAAGGCACTAGGAAGCTCTCCTCTACCGCCTTCAGCTTCAGGTTTTCTGCAATCAGCGCCAGCAGGCCGTCAAGATTATAACGTGCCTTAGCGGAAATGCAGATGCTGTTTTCTTCCTTGCTCAAACGCTCTGCCAGACCGGAATCCGGCGGCAGCTTATCAATTTTATTATAAACCGTGATAATCGTCTTATCCTTGGCACCCAGCTCATCCAGAACCTGATAAACAGCAGCAGCCTGCTCCTTATACAGCTCGTGGCTGACATCAATAACGTGCAGCAGCACGTCGGACTGCACAACCTCCTCCAGCGTAGACTGGAAGGCCGCAACCAGCTGATGCGGCAAGCGTTGGATAAAGCCGACAGTATCCGTCAAAATAGCCTGCTGCTTATTCGGCAGATCTAACTGGCGCGTAGTCGGGTCCAGCGTTGCGAAAAGCTGGTCCTGCGCGTAGATATCCGAATTAGTCAGCGTATTCAAAAGCGTAGATTTGCCAGCGTTGGTGTAGCCCACAAGGCTTACCGTAGGCACACTCGCCTTCGCGCGTCCTGCTCGGTGCAGAGTGCGCACACTCTTAACCTTGCCGATGCATTCCTTAATATAGGCAATGCGGTCACGGATGCGACGGCGGTCAACCTCCAGCTTAGTTTCGCCGGGACCGCGGGTACCGATGCCACCGCCAAGACGTGACAGCGCCAGGCCCTTGCCCATAATGCGTGGCAGCGTATATTGCAGCTGCGCCAGCTCAACCTGCAGCTTACCTTCATTAGTATGTGCACGTTGGGCGAAAATATCGAGGATGAGCGCCGTGCGGTCAAGCACACGCACACCCATTGACTGCTCAATATTACGCTGCTGTGCCGGCGAAAGCTCATCGTCAAAAATGCACAGGTCTACGTTCTCCTGCTGCACATAAAGCGCCAGCTCCTGCACCTTGCCGCGGCCGATAAAGAACGCCGGGTCCGGCTTGGGGCGCTTCTGCAGGAATCTTGCCACAACCTCCGCACCGGCAGTATCTGCCAGCTGTTTCAGCTCCTCCAAAGAATCCTCAGCCGTCCAGCCGCTGCTGTTGGGAGCACCGTATTCCATGCCCACAATAATCGCACGCTCGGTTCCCTGCGCCAGGCTCGCACTGCCCGTCTGCTTATCAAGGATGCGCTCCACCATCGCCGCCAGATTTGGGAAGAACACTCCCTCCGCCTCCTGCAGCGTCAGCGGTCCGTAGCATTCCACCTGATATTGCTCGTTATCGTCAATACCGGTAATCATGCCGAAGCTCATCTGCGACTGGCTGATATCCGGCGAAGTAACGCCTACAGCAATCATCGCATCAAAGCGGTTATTCTTCAGCGCGGAAATATCCACACCGCTGAGCAGCGGATTGCCGTTGGGATGAGTATGCACACAGCGCACGCCGCTCAAACGGCTGGCACCGCGTCTGCCCTCAACAGGAGGCAGCTCCACACTCTGATCATTGCCCACCGATACGGCAAGCACCTGACCGTTGCGCGCAACGTAAACACTCACCTCGCGGTTAATAAAATCAGTAACATCCGCCATACGCAAAACCAGCTCGCTAGTCAGCAGCTGACCGCCCTCCAGACGGATATCATAAAAAGTTTTTAATTCTTCAATAACGGAATTACGGATACCCTTCAGGTTGCCGTAAATTTCATTCGCCATGGGTATTCACCTCCAATTGGGGGTTAACTTAGCAATTTGCTTATCGAAAGGCTCCCCTTGGGGAGTAGCTTAGCAATTTTGCTTATTGAAAGGCTACCCTTGGGGGGAGCTGGCGCCCGTCAGGGCGACTGAGAGGGGTTTACACTCTCTGTACTTTTCCCCCTCTCCGTCATCGCTACGCGATGCCACCTCTCCCCAAGGAGAGGCTTGTGGTCTTCTTGCTTCGCAGGCTCAAGCCATGATGACGCATTATACTCGGTCGCCCTTTTTATTATCTTCTTGCCTTCGCCGGCTCAATATTAACCTTATACCCCTTGATAAAGTTCTTGTTCATCGCACCGATAACCTTTTCGGCTACATCCTCCGGTACCTCAACAAAGGTAAACTTATCATAAATATTAATCAGGCCAATATCACGTGCCGGAATGTCTGCCTCGATAGCAATGGTGCTGACAATATCCTTAACCATAATCTTCTGGCTGCGGCCGATGTTGATGAACAGGCGTACCATGCCAGGACGGCCGCCGGTATTGCGCAGGTCCTTGGACAGGATATCCTCCTGCGGAGCCTCCAGAGCCTTAATGCCCTCCTGCATCAGCTTCAGAGCTGCAGCAGCAACTTCTTCGGCGCTGTAATCATCCAGCAGGCTTTCGGCAATCGGCATATAATCATGGTAAGCGTTCAGCTCCAGCACAGTCTGCATCTTGCTGATAATCTGGTCGCGCTGACGCTCGATAACGTTAGCAGCTGTCGGCAGCTGACGGCGTTGGATTTTAGTCTTGACGGTACGCTCAATCAGCTTCAGCTGACGGAACTCACGCGGAGTGATGAAGGTCATAGCTACGCCGGTGTTGCCTGCACGACCGGTACGGCCGATGCGGTGAACGTAGCTTTCCGGATCCTGCGGAATATCAAAGTTGATAACGTGGGTAATGTTGTCAACATCGATACCGCGGGCAGCAACGTCGGTAGCAATCAGCACATCAACAGCGCCCTCGCGGAATTTCTTCATTACGCGGTCACGCTGGTTCTGGCTCAGGTCGCCATGCAGGCCCTCAGCCATGTAGCCACGGCTGGAAAGTGCGATAGACAGGTCATCAACACCCTTTTTGGTGCGACAGAAGATAATCAGCTTGCCGTCGATTTCTGCGTCCAGCAGACGGCACAGGCCTTCAATCTTATCCTTTGTTTCAAAATAATATTGCTCAATCAGAAGTACGGTCAGCTCTTCCTTGGAAATAGTTACATTCTTCGGCGCCTTCATGTACTTCTTGGTCAGGCTCAGAATCGGACGGGGCATGGTTGCGGAGAACAGCAGAGTCTGGCGTTCAGCCGGCAGGCTGCGCATAATTTCTTCGATATCATCAACAAAGCCCATATCCAGCATTTCATCAGCCTCGTCCAGTACCAGGAATTTGATATGGTCCAGACGGATGGTGCCGCGGTTGATATGGTCAATCAGACGGCCCGGAGTACCGATAACAATCTGTACATTGTTGCGCAACGCACGGATTTGGCGTTCAATCGGCTGGCCGCCGTAAACAGGCAGCGCACGCACGCGGCGGGTACGGCCGATTTTGCCTACTTCTTCCGCAACCTGAATAGCCAGCTCACGGGTCGGAGTCATAATCAGCGCCTGAATATGCTTGAAGTCGGTAATTGCCTGCACCAGAGGAATACCGAAAGCAGCGGTCTTGCCGGTACCGGTCTGTGCCTGGCCGATAACGTCGTTACCTTCGAGCACCAGGGGAATAGTAGCGGCCTGAATCGGAGAAGGCTCTTCGAAGCCCATGTCAGTCAGGGCAGTTACAATTTTTTTGTCCAGCTCTAATTCGCCGAACATCTCTTTTTGAATGGTCATTAATTTTTATCCTCCGTATTGTTTTTTTCTTCTAATAATTTATCAATAGCCATGGAAATAGCTGTCTGAGCTATTCTCAGCTTATTTTCTGTTCTTGTCGACATAAAATGGTGCTCCTGACAATATACCACGTCGTCAGTAGCAACGGCAATATATACAAGGCCTACCGGCTTGCCCTCGCTGGCTCCCGGTCCGGCGTTGCCCGTAATGCTCACACCATAATCACTGCCCAGCTGCTTGCGCACGCCCAGCGCCATTTCGCAGGCGGTTTCGCGGCTGACAGCGCCGTATTTGGCCAGTGTATCTGCCTGCACATTAAGCAGCTTCTGCTTGGCCATATTGGTGTAGCTGACGATGCTTCCCAACAGATATTCGCTGCTGCCCGGCACATCTGTAACCAGACTGCTGGCAAGACCGCCGCTGCAGGATTCCGCAAAGGCAATAGTTTTGCCCTGCTTCAGCAGCTCCTGCCCTAAGCAGGCCGCCAGCGTGGCATCATCCACACCGTATATATAATTATCAACGCTCTTGCGTACCTTGGCTTCCATAGCGTCGAGCAGCTTGACTGCCTCCTTGTCATTGGCAGCCTTCGCCGTAAGCCTGATGAGAATTTCACCGTAGCGGGCATAAAGCGCAATCGTCGGATTGGTCTGCGCCATAATCAGCTCGTCGAGCTTGGACGCTACCATGGATTCGCCGATACCGCGCAGATGCAAGGTGCGCGACATGATAATGCCGTGCTCGCTGAAGCGCTGCAGCATTCGCGGCAGCAGCTGCTTTTCGCACACATCCGTAAGCTCGCTCGGAGGTCCGGGCAGCATAATGAAGATTTTGTCCTTATATTCCAGCCACAGTCCGGGAGCAGTACCCACATCGTTCTGCAGTACCTCGGCCCCAATGGGCACATACGCCTGCTTTTCGTTATTTTGCGAAGGGCAAAGTCCCTTCTTGGCAAAATATGCATCTATGCGTCCCCACGTATCCAAATCGAGATAGCCTTCGGTATGACAAACCTCCATCACCATCTCCTTGGTAATATCACCGCGCGTTGGCCCCAGACCGCCGCTGGTAATGATGATATCAGCGCGCTGCATGGCCTGCTCCAGCACTGCGCGCATACGCTCCGGATTATCTCCGACCGTAGTTTGATATAAAACATCAAAGCCTATATTATTCAGCTTGCGGGATAAATACTGCACATTGGTATTTAAAATTTCACCCAGCAGCAGCTCCGTCCCGGTAGTAATGATTTCAACCTTCATCCTGCTGTCACCCTCTCACCGGTTATTCTGACTCTTACAGCAACGCTCTTAAACCAGCTCTGCCACCATTTCATAGGTAAAGCCTTGCAGAATACGCACTCTCACCATCTGGCCTACCTTAAGCTCGGCGGCATTTTCGATAAAGATGTTGCCGTCGATATCAGGTGCCTCGTGATAGGAACGCCCTACCGCAAGAGCGGGGTTTTCTTCATCAAAGCCTTCGACGATAACGTCCAGCTCCTCATCCTCGCGCTCCTGATGGATTTCTTCGGAAATACCTGCCTGCAGCGCCATCAGCTCATGATAGCGGTTTTCCTTAACCTCAGGCTCAATCTGGTTTTCCATAGCGCCGGCCACAGTGCCCTCCTCTTGGGAATACTGGAACACGCCTGCGTTTTCAAAGCGCTGCTTTTCAACAAAGTCCATCAGCTCCGCAAAATCCTCGTCGGTTTCACCGGGGAAGCCCACGATAAAGGTAGTGCGGATAGTAATCCCCGGAATACGCTCACGCAGCTTGGCCAGAAGCTCTTCTACCTGTGCGCGTGTATCATAGCGGTTCATGCTTTCCAGCAGTCTGTCGCTGGCATGCTGCAGAGGAATATCAATATACTTGCACACCTTGTCGCATTCGGCGAAGGCTGCAATCAATTCATCCGTAAAGTTGTTGGGATACAGGTACATAACGCGGATCCACTCAATGCCCTCCAGCTCGTTGAGGTCACGCAAAAGCTGCGGCAACAACAGCTTGCCGGTGAGGTCCTCGCCGTAGCGGGTGGTGTCCTGCGCAACTACAATCAGCTCCTTGACGCCATGAGCAGCAAGGCTTCTTGCCTCTGCCATAACCTCATCATAAGGACGGCTGGTGTAGGGACCGCGCAGCTGCGGAATAATGCAGTAGGAGCAGCAGTTGTCGCAGCCCTCGGCAATTTTGAGATACGCCATGTAATCAGGCGTAGTCAGCATTCTGGGCGGAGCCTGCACATTTTTGCTTTCCAGCTTCTGCAAATGCTTTACGCGCTTGCCTGCCAGCACCTGGTCGATAACCCAACCGATATCGGTGAAGCTGTCGGTGCCGACGATAGCGTCAACCTCCGGCATGCTTTCGAAAAGCTCGTCTGCATAACGCTGGCCGAGGCAGCCTGTCATAATCAGATACTTGCAGCTGCCCTCCTCCTTGTATTGCGCCATTTGTAAAATTGTGCTGATGGATTCCTCCTTCGCACTTTCGATAAAACCGCAGGTATTAACAATAATCAGTTCGGCATCTGCGGGATCGTTGGTAATCTCCAGCTGCTTATCCTTGATAATACCCAGCATAACTTCAGAATCTACCAGATTTTTGGGACAGCCGAGGCTGACCATACCTATTTTCATTCTTTACCTCCAAAACCTGCTGCCCTCACTCTAGCTGTCGGGACAGCAAGCAAGAGCATAAATCACTATAATCTAATCACTATTCACTGATGACTAATCACTAATCACTAATCACTATTTACTGAATCTTACCTTACTGAGCCACTTATTCGTCAGTCCGTCCTGCTTATCAGGCTCCAGATAGCTGCTGTTGAGCCAGATTTTATCTGCATCGGCAGCAGCCTCGTCAAAGCCACGCGGGAACAGGAAAAGATAGCCTGTAGCATTTTCCTGCGCTATCGCCTGCACCTGCTCGCTTGTCAAAAGCCATTCCATAACGGCAATACCCCGCAAATCATCGGCAGTGTTCTTAAACAGGCCTACGCAGAAAAGATTTACCGGCGTACCCTCCTTAGGATAGACAACATAAGCAGGAAATTTATTTTCCAGATATTTAAAAACGTAGCTTTGTCTTGTTATGGCCACATCCGCATCACCTACCGCCGCCATGCGCACAGGTGTAAAGGGAAACTTGGCATATTGCCCGATAAAGCGGTTGATATCGCCTAAATACTCCAGCGATTCATCCTCGCCGAAGCGGTCTGCCAGACCTGCCAGAAAGTTTTGCGTGCTGTTGCTGTCGGATAAATTTTCCAGAGCAATGCGCAGCTGCTCTTTATTCTCCAAATCCTGCCAGCTGCAGATATTGGCCTGGCCGACAGTACGGGCGTACTGCTGGTTGACCAGAAAAACTATCGGATCATAGAAAACGCCGTACCAGCTTAAATCCGCGTCACGGAACTTCTGCGGCAGTCTGTCGCCATCGGCAAAGGCCACAGGCTTCAGCCTTCCCTGACGCTTCAGTCCGGCAAGCGTGCGCTGTTCGGCCAGCACAACGTCCGGCAGCTCACCGCCGGACTTCAGCTCATAAATAGCCTTCAGCTGCAGCTTAGCCTTATTATCCTTGTTAAAGGCATCAACCAGATTTTCAGTAAATTTATTATCAAGCTCGGAATACAGGATAACGGTTTTTGCCCCTGCGTTCTGTACAGGAGCAGGCTGCTCACCGCAGCCTCCCGTCAGTATTCCGGCCAATATCAGCACTAAAAAGATACAACGGATCATCTCATCCCTCCGTTACTATCTGCGGCGCTTATCCTCACGCCTTTTTCCACCGGTACTGCCTGAAGCGGTACTGCGCGCTGCATTACGCGCTCCACTGCCCGCAGTACTGCGGGTTGCATTACGCTTCGGTCCGCGAGATGCGTCACGCTTTGCGCCACGCGCTCCGCCGCGCTGCTCCTGCTCGGTATGCAGCAGGCATTTAGGTCCGCTGCCCACAAGGTCCATGCGGCCAGCCTTCTGCAGCGCCTCCTGCACCAGTCTGCGGTTACGCGGAGCACGATACTGCATCAGCGCACGCTGCATTGCCTTATCATGCGGATTGCGGGCAACAAATACGGTTTCGCCGCTTTCCGGGTCGATACCGGAATAATACATCGCCGTCGCCGCACTGCCGGGAGTAGGAATGAAGTCCTGCACCTGCTCCGGATTGTGCTTGATATCACGCAAAAACTCTGCCAGCTCAATAGCATTGTTCAGCGTGCAGCCCGGATGGCTGGAAATAAAATACGGCACCAGATATTGCGGCAAGCCTATCTCTTTATTTTTTTGCGTAAACATGCGCATAAACTTCAGATAAACTTCCTTGCCGGGCTTGCCCATACGCGCCAGAACCTGCGGCGCGATATGCTCGGGCGCTACCTTCAGCAGACCGCTGATGTGATAGCGACACAGCTCGTCCAGAAACTCCTGCTTTTTATCCGCCAGCAGATAATCATAACGGATACCGCTGCGGATAAACACCTTTTTGACTCCCGGTAAAGCGCGCAGCTTACGCAGCAGCGCTATATAATCGCTGTGGTCGGCATCAATGTTGGGACACGGCTTGGGGAACAGGCACTGTCTGTCCTTGCACACGCCGTATTTCATCTGCTTGGCACAGGAAGGATGGCGGAAGTTGGCCGTAGGACCTCCGACGTCATGAATATAACCCTTGAAGCCCGGAAGTTTTATCAGCAGCTTCGCTTCACGCAGAATAGATTCATGGCTACGCGCCTGAATAATACGTCCCTGATGCGCATGAATAGCGCAGAAGGAACAGCTGCCGAAGCAGCCTCTGCAGCTGACAAGGCTGAACTGAACCTCCTCCAGCGCCGCCACGCCGCCTTTGGCATCGTAACTCGGGTGCCACTGACGCATATATGGCAAATCGTAGATAGCATCCATCTCCTCCATCGTCAGCGGGAAGATGTTCTGGTTCTGTATGATATATTTTTTCTGTCCCTTTTGGACTACAAGCTTACCGTAGAACGGATCCTGCTCCTTGCTCTGCAGCTTGAAGGCTCTGGCAAATTCCTTGCGGTCGTCCTTGATAGCCTTCCAGTCGGGAAGCTCCACATATTCGTCATCGGGCAGAGTGTCGGACATATACGCCGTACCGCGGATGTAATGCATATCCTCGGCAGAGGCACCGCCTGCCAGATAGTCGGCAATTTCCACTACCTGCTTTTCGCCCATGCCGTAAACCAAAAGGTCCGCGCCGCTGCTCTCCAGAATAGAAGGCATCAGCTTGTTTTCCCAGTAGTCGAAATGCACAAAACGGCGCAGGCTAGCTTCAATGCCACCGATAATTACAGGCATATCCGGCCACAGCTTTTTGACGAGCTGCGCATAAACGGCCGTAGCATGGTCGGGACGCTGTCCCACCGCGCCGCCTGCGGTATACTTGTCGACAGCACGCTCATTCTTGGCTGCCGTATAACGGCACAGCATGGAGTCAAGGTTGCCGCCGGAAATAAGCACGCCCAGTCGCGGCTTGCCCAGCTCTGCCAGATATTCTGCTTTATCCCAACGCGGCTGGCACAGCATAGCTACCTTGTAGCCCTGCGCCTCCAGCACACGGCAGATTACTGCCGGACCGAAGGAGGGGTGGTCTACATAAGCATCGCCGCTGATAAACAGAAAGTCAAGCTGCTCCCAGCCACGCTCGGCAATTTCTTGAGCGGAAATTGGTAAAAACTGTTTCATTAAAAACTCCTGAACAAATTATTATTTCTTCTTATCGGCCTTCGCTTCGCCGGCAGCCTGTGGCTGCTGCGGCTCAGCCGGCTTAACCTCAGCCTGCGGCTTCGGTTCCTCTGCCTTCGGCGCAGGTGCGGCTGCAGCGGGCTGCGGCGCTTCCTCTACTGCGGCAGCAGGTGCGGCCTTGGCTTCAGGTTCGGACTGCGGTGCAGCCTCCTCTGCCTTAGCTGCGGCTGCAGGCTGTGCGGGAGCGTTGCGCAGATAGGTCTTGACGGCCACGCCATGCTCGCCCTTCAGGTCAACAGCCTCGCCGTTCACCTTAATGCGGACAACGCCGATATTGCCATATTTGACAATCAGCTTATCCTTAGCCTCGAAATGCTTGCTTTCCTTAGCATGCAGAATGCCGGCAAAAAGCTCCTTGCCGTCGGCACTTGCCTCCAGCCAGCAGTCACCTTCAGCCTCCAGGTCAACGGTAACCTTGTCCAGCACTGCGGGTGCTTTAGCTTCGGGCTTAACCTGCTCGGTCTGCTTGGCCTCATCCTTAGGCATATTTTTAAAATAGTTAATCGTAGCGGGAATAGCAAAATAGCCTGCCGTGAGCACCGCTACCGCTGCTAAGCCTGCCAGACACTGCTTCATCGGCAGCTTCGGCAAACCCGGCATTTCAAAGTGGCCTGTACCGCTGCCAATATCACGCTTATCCTTCAGCTGGATGTTGAGGCGGACCTTTTCCACCTCGCGGATACCCTGGCTGCGTACAGCCTCTGCCGCCATACCGGCAGCACTTGCTTTATATTCATTAACAAGCTCCGGACCGTTCAAGCCCAGATAATTACCGTAGTTGCGGATTATTCCCTTCAGGAAAACCTCGCCCGGAGTCTTGTCATATTCGTCATTTTCTACAGCCTGCAGATAACGGCTGCGGATACTGGTAGCCTTTTCGGCATCAGCAAGAGAGATACCCTTAGCCAATCTTGCTTCTTTTAAAATTGCGCCGACAGTCTTTTCCTTATCATCCATTTCGCCTGCACCTCCGCTTATTCACGGCGCAGGAAGCGTTCCTCTGCTTCCTTACGCGACATTATAACCTCTCGTGGCTTGCTGCCTACGGATTGACCGACAATGCCCAGCTCCTCCATGGTATCAACCAGACGCGCCGCACGCGTATAGCCTATGCGGAAGCGTCGCTGCAGCATGGAGCTTGATGCCTGCCCCATGTCCAGCACAAGGCTCAGGGCATCCTCAAAAAGCTCATCCTCCGCAGGCGCATTGGAGCCTGCATCCTCGGCATTATGGCCTTTATTATCACATTCCAGCTCCTGCTCTGTTACCTCTTCGCTGTAATTTACAGGAATGGACTGCTTAATAATGAAATCTACTATTTTATTCAGCTCATCATCGCTGACGAAGGCACCCTGCACACGCACGGGCTTGTTGTAGCCCATGGGGTAAAAGAGCATATCGCCCTTGCCCAGCAGCTTTTCGGCACCGCCCATATCAATAATGGTGCGCGAATCTGTCTGCGAGGATACGGCGAAAGCAATACGTGAAGGAATATTCGCCTTGACGATGCCTGTAATAACATCTACGGACGGACGCTGGGTTGCCAGAATCAGATGGATACCGGCCGCGCGGGCCTTCTGTGCCAGACGCAGGATGGCATCCTCCACATCAACCTTGGCTACCATCATCAGGTCGGATAACTCGTCGATGATGATTACGATATAAGGCATCTTTTCTGAGGCCTGTGCGTTATAGGTTTTGATGTCACGCACACGGCTGTCGGCAAACGCCTTATAACGGCGCTCCATTTCCGCAACCGCCCAGTGCAGCGCGCTCGCTGCCTTTTTCGGCTCGGTGACAACAGGTGTCAGCAGATGCGGAATACCGTTGTAATTAGACAATTCTACGACCTTAGGGTCGACAAGAATCAGTTTAACCTCGTCCGGGGTAGCACGGTACAAAAGACCGGCGATAATCGTATTGATGCACACCGATTTACCGGAGCCTGTGGAGCCTGCTACCAGAAGGTGCGGCATTTTCGCAAGGTCGGCGGAAATAATATCACCGCTGATATCCTTGCCCAGACCGATGCACAGATGCTCCTTGGCATTGCGTACACTGCCTGCCTCCACAACCTCACGGAAGCACACGGGATCGTTCTTCGTGTTCGGCGCTTCGATACCGATGGCGGATTTGCCGGGAATCGGCGCTTCGATACGCACACCGGGCGCAGCCAGACGCAGGGCAATATCATCCGCAAGGTTCACCACCGAGCTTACCTTCACGCCTGCCGCAGGCTCCAGCTCAAAGCGGGTAACCGACGGTCCGCGTGTTACGGCAACAACTCTGGCGCGCACCTTGAAGTCTGCCAAGGTCTGCTCCAGCACCGCACATTGGTCCATGATGTCCTTCTGATAGGTGGACGGGTCACTGGCCTTCGGCGTATCAAGAAGCTCCAGCGGGGGCAGCTGATAGCTGCTCGCGGCCTGCGCTTCGGGCTCATATGCTGCAGCGGTCTGCTGAGCAGGCTCCGCTGCGACAATTTTATCTGCGCTGTCAAAAATCGTTACGGCCGGCTTCTCCGGTTCAAGCTCAGGCTGCGGCTCCGCCTTGGCAGGCGCTGTAAACGCTGCAGCCTCCTCGCGATAGGTATTGCGGATTACGGAAGCAGGACGCTCCGGCTCCGGCTCCGGCTCAGGCTCGGGTTCAGCAGCCGGCGGCTCCGCATCATCCAGAAAGCGGCTGTCCGGCTCGTAATCATCGTCATAATTTATAATCGGTCTTACAATGACCTCGGGCCTAGACTGCTCCCATTCGGGCAGCTGCACCGGGTCACGCTCTATTTCCTCTTTTAAAGGAGATTTTTCGTAAACACTCTTGTTTTTGGTAAAGCCTAAAATGCTTCTGAAAGCACTTTTCTTCTGCACGCCCTCGTTGAAGGCATCAAATTCGGGGCTGGTATAGTTGCTGATAACGTTATCCGCGGG
>ERZ1026862.1692-NODE-1692-length-12599-cov-3.335061_pt1 | contig 12599 bp, 9 predicted proteins | sample MGYA00380161_ERZ1026862 | MGnify/ENA primary metagenome ERZ1026862 (study PRJEB33269, sample SAMEA4719797) | human gut metagenome | biome: human-associated habitat; feature: organic feature; material: feces | place: Cameroon | collected 2013-10 ... | reverse complement strand
ATACAGCTGCGCCGGTGTGCCTGCGTGTTAATACGCTGGTGACTATACGCGACAAGCTGTTGGCGGATCTGACGGAAATGGGCGCACAGGTGCGTGCTTCCGAATGGAGTCCCTATGGCATTGTGGCAGAGCATCTGCCGTCGCTGCATACACTTTTGGCGGCATTGCCGCAGCATTTTTATATTCAGGACGAAAGCTCTATGCTGGTAGCGCCGGTGCTGGCGCCGCAGCCCGGAATGCGCGTGCTGGATATGTGCAGCGCTCCCGGCGGCAAGGCAACGCACGTGGCACAGCTTATGCAGGATAAGGGCGAGGTTATCGCCTGCGACATCCACGAGCACAAGCTGGAGCTGATTGCCGAAAACGCTGCCCGTCTGGGCATGAAGAGCGTCAAAGCACTGCAGAACGATGCTCTGCAGCTGCGCAGCGAATGGCTGGGCGCCTTTGACCGCGTACTGGTGGACGCACCCTGCTCCGGTCTGGGTGTGCTGCGCCGCCGTGCGGAGGCACGCTGGCGTAAGCAGCGTAAGGATCTGAAGCTGTTCCCGCCTCTGCAGCTGGCAATTTTAAAGAATGCCGCACAGTACGTGAAGGACGGCGGCACGATGGTTTACAGCACCTGCACGATTGAGCAGAGTGAAAACCATTATCTGGTGGAAGAGTTTTTAACGCAGCATCCCGAATGGCAACGCGTGGAGTTTACGCATCCGCTGACGGGTGAGCAGGTACAGGAGCTGCAGCTTCTGCCGCAGAACGACGGCATCGACGGCTTTTATATCTGTAAGCTGATGAAAAAGCAGTAATATAGAGGTAAGAGAATGCAAGATATTTTTGCTTTACCAATAGAAGAATTACAGGATTTGTTTGTGGCGGCAGGACTGAAAAAGTTCCGTGCCAAGCAGGTATTTCAATGGCTGTACCAAAAGTCGGTCTTTGATTTTGCCGCTATGCACAACCTGAGCAAGGCCGATATTGCCGTGCTGCAGGAAAAATTCACCGTGCTGCCGCACAGTCTGGAAATTTTGCGTGAGCAGAATTCCTCCGACGGCATGACGAGCAAGCTGCTTTTGGGCTTGCCGGACGGCAATTCGGTAGAAACGGTTCTAATGCACCATGATTACGGCTACAGTGTGTGCGTTTCCAGCCAGGTCGGCTGCGATATGCACTGCGCTTTCTGTGCCAGCGGCCTGAAGGGTGCTGTACGCAACCTGACGGCGGCAGAAATCGTAGCGCAGGTTTACCTGTTCAACGAGCGCCTGCGTGAGCAGGGAGCAATGGTGAGCAGAGTGGTGGTTATGGGCAGCGGTGAACCGATGCTGAATTTTGACAGCGTTTTGCAGGCGCTGGACTTTCTGCATCGCGAGGACACCTGCAACATGAGCTACCGCAATATGACGCTTTCGACCTGCGGCATCATTCCGGGTATTAAACGCCTGGAGGAGCAGGGCAAGCCGATTAATCTGGCAATTTCGCTGCACGCAGTCAAAAACGAGCTGCGTACGGCGCTGATGCCTGTCAACAAGGGTTATCCCTTCGTGGATGTACTGACAGCTGCCGAAAGCTACAGCAAAGCCAGCGGCAGGCAGATAACATATGAATATATTCTGTTGAAGGGAAAAAATGACAGTCCGCAGGACGCGGAGCTTTTGAGCAATTACCTGCGCTATAAGCAGGCATCCGTTAATCTGATACCGGCCAACCCGGTACCGGAGCAGGGCTTTGAGCGTCCGTCCAAAGCGGCAGTAGAACGCTTTTTGCGCATCCTGCAGAAAAACAGGATTAACGCTACCGTTCGTAAGGAGATGGGCAAGGATATTGATGCGGCCTGCGGTCAGCTGCGGGCTAAATTTGCCAAGGAACAGGAGCAAAAATAATGCAGGTAATCAGCAGAACCCATGTGGGTCTGGTCAGAGAGAATAATGAAGATGCGCTGCTGGTGCGCGAGCCCTCTCTTTTTGCCGTTGCCGACGGCATGGGAGGCTATGCGGCAGGCGAAATTGCCAGCAGGTCTACTATTAAAGCCTTTGAGGCTGCAACGCACAGCCTGCGCCATGAGCAGGAGGAACAGAATATCCGTAAGGTTATGCTGGAGGCCTTTGAAAAGGCCAATACGCACGTTTTTAAAATGGCGGTGAGCAATGAAAGCTATTCCGGCATGGGAACGACGATGACGGCGCTTTATCTGCCGGGGGACGGGCACGGCTACTGCTGCCATGTAGGCGACAGCAGACTGTATCTGTTCCGCAACGACAAGCTGGAGCAGCTGACGCATGACCATACACTGGTAGCAGATTTAAAGGAACAGGGAAAAATCACGGACGAGGAAGCCTTTGTACATCCGCAGCGCAATATTTTGCTGCAAGCCCTGGGTGTCGAGGAAACAGTCAATGCTGATTTCTTCAGCTTCCGTCTGCAGGAGGGTGACAGGCTGTTGCTGTGCAGCGATGGTCTGTCCGACATGCTGCGTGCAGCTGAAATCAGCCGGATTATCGGCTGTGCCGATCCGGAACAGGCTGCAGACAAGCTGCTGGAGCAGAGCCTGGACAACGGCGGACGTGATAATGTGTCCCTGATTCTGATTGATTTAACTACGCAGGGGGAGGAAAGCTGTAATGGATAAAAATGGCAAGACCATCTTGAACGGACGCTATGAGATTATTCGTCCGATTGGCTATGGCGGTATGGCCGAAGTCTTTTTGGCCCACGACCAGCTTTTGGATCGTAATGTAGCCGTGAAAATGCTGCGTGACCAGTTCCTCGAGGACAACGAGCTGCTGGAGCAGTTCCGCAGGGAGGCAAAATCCGCAGCGCGTCTGGTGCATCCGTATATCATCAACATATATGATGTTGTGTCGGAGGGCAGCAACCAGTATATAGTTATGGAATATGTTGACGGTGTTACTCTGAAGGAGTATATGCAGGAGCATAAGCTGAGCCTGAATACCGTTCTGGAAATCGCTGTGCGTCTTGCAGATGCGCTGCAGCATGCTCACAGCCATAACATTATTCACTGTGACATTAAGCCGCAGAATATTTTGATTGATAAAAATATGAATCCTAAAATCGCTGATTTCGGTATTGCTAAAATGGTTACGAACCAGACGATGGTTTATTCCAAATCGGTGATGGGGTCAGTGCATTATATTTCACCGGAGCAGGCCTGTGGCGGTAAGATTACTGCCAGCAGCGATGTCTATTCCTTGGGCATAGTGCTCTTCGAAATGCTTACGGGTGAGGTTCCCTACGTCGGTACAACGGCTGTTTCTGTTGCTATGATGCATGTAGAAAAGCCTGTGCCGCAGCTGAAGGACTACATGGATAATGTTCCCGAGGGCATGCAGGAGATTATGAACAAGGCGCTGGCGAAGCGCTGTGAGGACAGATACGCTAACGCCGGACAGATGCGACGCGATTTGCTGAACCTGAAGATGAAGCTCTTCCCGTTCAGCAGCGAGGACTATCATCAGGAGCTGGGCGCGGTGAAGTCCAACGGCAATGTTGTCGATAGCCCTGATGACGGTGCTACGGTGATTATGAAGCCGGTGCGCAGTGAGCTGCCGCCGAAGCAGGTAACTCCGGCTGTAACACAAGAGCCGGAAAAAATTCAGGAAAAGCAGGAAGCAATGCCTTCCGAAAAAGCAGGGGATGAAAAACCGGTGGTTAAGAAAAAGCTGAATTATACCAAACTGATAGTAATGATTACTGCTGCGGTAGTAGCAATTTCGCTGGTAGCGCACTTTATCTTCAACCGCAACCTGGCGGAAATTGAAGTGCCTAATGTTACCAATATGACGGTTGTTGAAGCACAGAAGCTGCTTGAGGAAAAGGAGTTTAAGGTAGAGCTGGAGGAAAAATACGGCGATCCTGATAAGTTTAAGCCCGGTACTGTTATGGAGCAGTCTCCAAAGGCCGGCGAAAAACGTAAGCAGGGCAGCCTTATTATCCTGACCATCTGTAAGGGTGCGGAGCTGAAGGCTGTGCCTGATGTTACGGGCATGTCGCTGTCGAAGGCGGAGCAGCAGCTGGCGGATGCAGGATTTAAGGTCGGCAAGGTGACGCGCAAGCATGTGGACGGCGACAAAATTGGCGCTGTTCTCAGCCAGTCGCCGAAGGGCCTGGACAAGGCTCCAAAAGGAACTGCCATCGACCTGGTAATCAACGAGGGCGACAAGCCGGTTCCGAATATTATCGGCAAATCCGTTGACGAAGCCAAGGGCATGCTGGAGCAGGCAGGCCTGAAGCTGGGTGAAATCAAAAAGGTTCAGGATGCCAACGCTAAGAAGAATGTAGTTTTGGCCTGCAACCCGGGTGTAGGCAGTAACCTTAACGACGGCGCGGCTGTAGCGATTACTGTAGCTGCCGGCGGCGAAAAGAAGAGCGCCTACGTTGACTTTGTCGTACCGAGCGGCAAGCCTGCCAACGTGCGTATTGTACTGACGGATGATAACGGCACGGCAACACTGTACAGCGGTACACAAAACGGCAGCGTGCGTCTGCGTCAGAAGGTGGAATATGCAGGCAATGCCAAGGTTCAGTTCATCTGTGACGGCAAGCTCATATCTGAAAGGAATCTGTAAACATGGCAGAGCTGCAGGGCAGAGTCCTGAAAAATTATAACGGCTATTATTACCTTAAGGTTGAGGGCGAAAGCGAGCCCTATACCTGCAAGGTAAAGGGAAAAATGAAGAAAAACCGTTTTTCGCTGGCAACAGGCGATATCGCCTGCTTTGAGGTAAGCAACAGCGAAAAGCGCGAGGGGATGATTACCGGTGTGCTGCCGCGCAGAAATTTTCTGCCGCGCCCTACGCTGGCTAATCTGGATTTGTTTGTGGCAGCCTTTGCCTGTGCTGCGCCGGACTTCAGCTTCCTGCTGGCAGATAAGCTGCTGGCGCTGGCAGAGCTGGCGAAAATTCCTGCGATTTTGGTGCTCAACAAGGAGGATAACGCTCCTGCGGGCCTGATTGAGCAGGTAAAGGCTGTTTATGAGCCTATCGGCTATGAGGTTTATACTCTGTCGGCACAGAACGGCACCGGCGTGGAGGCTTTGCGTGAGCGTCTGCGTGGTAAAATCTGTGCCTTTGGCGGACCTTCGGGCGTAGGCAAATCGTCTACCATCAACGCTATCGACAGCAGCGTGGACCTGCGCACGGGCGAGGTTAGCGAAAAAATCGGCCGTGGCAAGCATACTACACGCTATGCACAGCTGCTGCCGTTCGACGAAGGCTATATTGCGGACACTCCGGGCTTCGGCAATCTGCTGCTGGAGGGACTGACCGCCGAAATGGTGCTGGCCTCCTTCCGCGAGTTTGCCGATTATGAGGCAGGCTGCAGGTTCTGTCCCTGTACGCATACGCACGAGCCTGTATGCGGTGTAAAGGATGCTGTGGCTGCAGGAAGGATTTCTGCCAGCCGTTATGAATCATATTTGACAATGTTAGCAGAGGTAAAACTCCTGCAAGAGAAAGAGGGAAGAAAATGATGATTAAAGTTGCTCCATCAATTTTATCTGCCGATTTTGCTTATTTGGCAGATGAAATCAAAAAAATTGAAGCTGCCGGTGCCGACTGGGTACACATCGATGTTATGGACGGCCAGTTTGTACCTAACCTGACCTTCGGTGCTCCTGTAGTGAAAAAAATCCGTAAGGTAACAGACCTGTTTTTCGACTGCCATCTGATGGTAGAAAATCCGGAGAAATACATTGCCGATTTCAAGGCTGCCGGTGCCGACCAGATTGTTGTGCATGTAGAAACCACCAAGCATCTGCACCGCTGCATCCAGCAGATTAAGGCTGAGGGCATGAAGGCGGGCGTTGCGCTAAACCCCGCTACCAGCTTGAGTACGGTAGAAGAAATTCTGCCTTACGTTGATATGGTACTGCTGATGACCGTTAACCCCGGCTTCGGCGGCCAAAGCTTTATTGAAGGCGTAGTGCCGAAGATTGAGCGCCTGCGTGCAATGATTACCGAGCGTGGACTGAACGTGGATATTCAGGTTGACGGTGGCGTTAACGCCGAAACCTCCAAGCTGGTGAAGGCTGCCGGTGCTAATGTATTGGTAGCAGGCTCCTACGTTTACGGCGCTGAGGATACCGCTGCCGCTATTGCCAGTCTGAAATAGTATTCAGAGATTATTGAACAGTAAATAGCGTTCGGAGAATAAGAAAAACCGTCCTTTCCCGCCATCTGCAAAAATGCAGACAGGGAAGGACGGTTTTGTTTTGCTTTTGGCGTTATTTTTTTTCGGTATCGTTGGCTTTTTGCCAGATATACCACACTGCGAGCGAGCGCCAGGGACGCCAGGTTTCCGTAAGCGTATTGATTTTGCCGCGTTTGGGAATCTCGTTCAGATTGAGCATTTTTTGCAGCTCTTTTTTGAAGATAAAGTCGGCACTGGGAACAACGTCCGTGCGGCACAGCGCCAGCAGCAGAAACATTTCGATGGTCCATTGGCCGAGGCCGCGGATTTGCATCAGCTGCTTGGTAATCTGGTTGTCGGTCATATCGTCGAACTTATCCATGGTTACGCTGCCGTTGATCACTGCTTCGGCAAAGCTGCGCAGGTAATCTACCTTTTGCTTAACAAGACCGATGCTGAGCAGGTCTTCGACGGAAGCGGCAAGCACTGCCTGCGGCGTAATGGGATTACCGGTGAGGCCTTCGAGCTTTTTCATCAGCTGCTGGCTGACATCAGGCGGCAGCTGTTGGGCAATAATACCGGTCAGTAATATAGTAAAATAAGCTTCTTTAGATTTTGGCTTTAACGGACAGGGCGAATAACGGTCAACTAACGGGGCGAGCTCTGGAACGTTTTCACGCAGATAGCGGTCACCAATAGACCAATCTGGGGCTTGGCACATAAGCATCCTCCTTTATGTTTACTTTATTACAATATTATAATACGAAATTGACGGTTAGACAAACGAAAAAAATGCGAAATAATAGCAATAAAAGACGTTTTCTATGAGCGAAGCCGTTCAGAAATGTTTTTTCTTTGAATCATGAAGAAAAATAAAAGCAGACGACAAGACAGATTAATATTTGCACTTTTTTCAGTAAAGCTGTATAATTAATCTGGTTGACAATCTATATTTGTAATTAAAATGTAAGGAGACGATGAAATGTCTGAAGTCAGAGTAAGATTTGCTCCCAGTCCTACTGGGTATTTACATATTGGTGGTGCGCGTACTGCGCTGTTTAACTGGCTGTTTGCCCGCAAAATGGGCGGCAAGCTGATTCTGCGTATCGAGGATACCGATATTGAACGCCTGAATGAGGATTCCGTAAGCCAAATCCTTACCAGCCTGAAATGGTTGGGCATCAACTGGGATGAAGGCCCGGAGGCCGGCGGCGAATACGGTCCTTACTATCAGTCCGAGCGCTTTGATATTTACAAAAAATATGCTCAGCAGCTGCTGGACGAAGGCAAAGCATACTACTGCTTCTGCACTACCGAGGATCTGGCTGCACAACGTGAAAAACAACGCGCTGCTAAGCAACCGTTCCGCTATGCACGTACCTGCCGCGATATTCCGGCAGAGGAGGCTAAAGCACGCATTGCTGCAGGCGAACCGTATTCCATTCGTATCAAGATTCCTGCTGAGGGCAGCATCACCGTTCATGACCTGATTCATGGCGAAGTTACCTTTAACATGGACCAGTTCGACGATTTCGTAATTGTAAAATCCAATGGTATTCCTACCTATAACTTCGCTGTTTGTGTTGATGACCATCTGATGGGCATGACTCACGTACTGCGCGCCGAGGAGCATCTTTCCAACACTCCGAAGCAGCTGCTAGTTTACGAAGCACTGGGCTGGGAGCCGCCTAAGTTCGGTCATATGCCAATGATTCTGGCTATGGACCGTTCCAAGCTGAGCAAACGCCACGGCGCAACCTCCGTTGAAGAATTCCGCAGCCAAGGCTATCTGCCGGAAGCTATCATCAACTATCTGACTCTGCTTGGCTGGGGCCCCGGCGATGAACGCGAAATCTTCACTCTGGAAGAAACCGTTAAGCTGTTTGAGCTGGAGCAGATGAGCAAAAAGGCTGCTATTTATGACACCAAAAAGCTCACCTGGATGAACGGCCAATATCTGTCCGAGCTGCCGCTGGAAAAAATTCTGCCGGATGCTAAGCCTTTCTTCGTGAAAGACGGCCTGGTAACCGAAGAATGGTTCAACGATGCTGCCAACGAAGCATACTTTGAAAAGCTGGTAGACGTTGTACGTGTACGCGTTAAAACTCTGCAGGAGGTTGCCGATGCTTCCACTTACTTCTTCAAGGATGTTGAAGAATATGATGAGAAGGGTGTAGCTAAGCACTTCAAGGCAGAAAATATTCCTGTTCTGGAGCAATGCATTGCAGCAATTAAGGCTGATGATGTATATGACCTGGCTTCTACCGAAGCAGCTTATAATAAGATTGCTGCCGATAACGGTCTGGCTCTGGGCAAGGTTATCCATCCGACTCGTCTGGCTCTGACCGGACGCACCGTAAGCCCCGGTATGTTTGACGTTATGGTTCTGCTGGGCAAGGAAAAAACCTTGGCACGTCTGGAAAAGGCTGTTGAGTTCATTAAAAGTTTATGATTGTAAAATAGCGATTGGCGGCTAGTTTTAGCGCGATTGCTTTAATTAAGCAGGAGGGCTTTCTTCCTGCTTAATTTTTACCAAGAGATTCAAGGCTTGGGAAATGTTTTTGGAAAGGAGCTGCAGGCTATGAAAATCCTGTTGACAACATTATTGTGCTTATGTTTATCTCTGCCGGTGCTGGCAGACCAGCAGACTACGGTGCTTACCGAACAGACCTCTGTCGGCAAGGCAACGGCAACGCTGCCCTACATCGACGGCAGTAATTCCGCTGAGCTGGAAAAACAGGCCAACGCTATGGTGCGCGATGCTGCAGCTAAGCTGGTCAAGGAGGTAGGCGGTCAGGGAAGTGTAACCTATAAAGTGATGCTGAACCGTCCGAGTATGGTGAGCCTGCTGCTGGAGGCAGACAACGGCGGACGCAAGGCATATGCCGGACTGAATCTTGATTTGACTACCGGCAAGGAGTTCGAGGTTACGGATTTCTTTGTCGATAATGATAACGTAAAGGCTGCCTTAGGCAATTATGATAATGTGCTCTTCGGCGAAGAGGGCTTGTTTGTGCGCAGCAAGAAAAATGCTGCCTACAGCAGCTTTGTGCCCTACAGGGATGTAGTTACCTCTCTGCGCATCGGCGAAGCGGGACGCTTGCTGCAGCTGGCGAAAATTACCGATAAGGCTGCGGGCAAAACACTGCGTCTGCCTGCAAGCGGACTGATGGCGCTGAAGCTGGACAGCAATCCTTCCACCGGCTACGGCTGGCAATTTGCCTGCAGCTCACCGGCAGTAAGCAAGGTAGGCAGCTCGTTTACCATTCCGCGCGGTGATGAGGAAAGAATGGGTGCGCCCGGCGTTGAAATTCTGGTGTTGGCGGTTACCAAGCCCGGTACCTATAATATCCGCATGGATTACAAGCGCTCTTGGGAAAAAATGAGCCTGCAGAGCTTTAACTTTACCGTTATCGCAGAATAAGCTAGAGGATGTGTTTATGGAAAAAGCATCAGTTTCTGTAAAAATATATAATAGTACCTATGCATTAACGACCTCTGCTTCCGAAGAACAGGTGCTGAAAATAGCAGCAGAGGTAGACAGAAGAATGCAGGAGCTGGCAGAAAGCAAAAAGCTGCTGCAGACAGATAAAATCGCCATCTGGACGGCGCTCGATCTGGCTGCAGACAGACTGGAGCTGCAGGAAAAATGCGTTGCTCTGAAACAGGAAATGCAGCAGCAATCCGTGGAAGCGGAGCAAAAAATGCAGGAAAAATGCGCTGCGATGGAGCAGGAGCTGCAGCAAAAGTGCGCAGCAGCAGAGCAGAAAATGCAGGAAAAATATGCTGCGCTAGAGCAGGAAATGCAGCAAAGAAATGCTGTGCTGGCAGAAGAGCTGCAAAGCCTGCAGGCCAGATATGACAGACTGCTGGCAGCAGTGCGTGAAAGGTAGATAACATATGGAAAAGAAAACAATAGAACTGCTTGCTCCCGCAGGCAGCTGGGAAGCATTGGAGGCAGCGGTAAACGCCGGCGCCGATGCTGTATATATGGGCGGTAAAGCCTTTGGCGCACGTGCCTATGCCAGCAATTTTGATGAAGAGGAAATGGCGAAGGCGGTGTATTTTGCGCATATGCACCATGTGCGCCTGTATATTACCGTCAATACTTTGGTTGATGACAGCGAGCTGGAGGCTTTATCCGCTTATCTGCTGTTTTTGAATAACGTGGGCGTAGACGGACTCATTGTGCAGGATTTGGGTGTTATCCGCCTGGCACAGAAAATTGTGCCGGAGCTGCCGTTGCATGCCAGCACGCAGATGAGCATTACCAACAGCAGCGGTGTAGACTTCGCTATGGGCGCAGGCATGGAGCGCAGCGTATTGGCGCGTGAGCTGAGCCTGAAGGAAATCGGTGCAGCCTGCAGCCGAGGCAGTGAAATCGAAACCTTTATCCATGGCGCTTTGTGCGTATGCTACAGCGGTCAGTGCCTGATGAGCAGCCTTATCGGCGGCCGCAGCGGTAACCGCGGACGCTGTGCCCAGCCTTGCCGTTTGCCGTATAAGCTGCTCAACGCGAAGGATGAGGATATGCTGCAGGGCAAGGATGCAGGCCAGTATCTGCTGAGCCCCAAGGATATGAACACCTTGAGCATTTTGCCGCAGCTGATTGACGCAGGCGTTGTGTCCTACAAAATCGAAGGACGCATGAAGCGCCCGGAATATGTTGCGGTAGTAGTAGATGCTTACCGCCGTGCGATTGACAGCTATCTTGCCGGTGACTACAACGTGCCGGAGGAGGATTTGGCGAATATCGAGCAAATCTTCAACCGTGACTTTACAACCGCTTATCTGGAGCGTCGTCCAGGACGCACGATGATGAGCGACCGCCGTCCCAACAACCGCGGCGTGCTTATCGGCCGTGTAGCGAAGCTGGATAAAAACCGTAATAAGGCAGTTATCAAGCTGGATAAGGAGCTGCATCTGGGCGATGGCTTGGAGTTCTGGGTAAGCGTGGGCGGACGTGTGGGCACTACTGTTACGGATATGCTGTGTGCCGGCAACAGTGTGCAGAGCGCTGCCCCCGGACAGCAGGTAACGATTGATGTGCCTAACGGAGTACGCTTGAATGACCGTGTTTTCCGTACTCTCGACAGCAGACTGATGAGCTATGCGCAGCAGTTCTTCGGATCGGACGCTAAAAAACGCATTCCAGTGGATGCCGTTGTTACTGCACGTCTGGGCGAGCCCATGACAGTTACACTGACGGATGATGAAGGCAACGTCGGCTACGGCGAAACAGATTTTATCGTAGAGGCAGCACGCAAGCGTGCGCTGGATGAGGCGGGCGTGCGCAAGCAGCTGGACCGCCTCGGTACGACTGAATATTTCCTGAACAGCCTGCTTTTTGAGCATGATGAAAATGTTATGGTGCCGATGAGCGAAATGAACGAAGCACGCCGTATGGCATGCGAGGCACTGGATGCAGCGCGTCTTAATGCTTTCGCACCGGCGCGCACAGCGGTGCACAGCTTCAGCGAGCAATTAGTGCCGCAGGCACATAAGGCTAAACAGCATGAATCCGTTCTGGTAGTGCATTGCGACAGCGTTGAGAAGGTCAATGCTGCGCTGCAGGCAGGTGCTGAACGCATTCTCTTTGGCGGTGACTGCTTCAATCATCAGCTGTCATCAGAGGCGGATTATGCCAAGGCTGCTAAACTGGTGCGCAAGGCAGGCCGTCAGCTGGCCTTTGCTACTCCGCGTATCATCAAGGAAGCACAGCTGGCATATTTCGACAAGCTCTTCACTCTTTGGGAAGAGCTGCAGCCGGACTTTGTTTATATCAACAACAACGGCCTGTGGCCCTTGGCGAAGAAGCATGCTGCGCTTAATTTGGTAGCAGACATGTCTTTGAATATTTTCAACAGCCAGACACTGCAGTTCTGGCAGGAGCAGGGCGCTGCAGGCGCAGTGCTCAGCCCCGAGCTGACTATGGCGCAGGTAGAGCATCTTGTGAGCGTCAGTCCGTTGCCGTTGGAGTGCATGATTCAGGGACGTTTGGAAATGATGGTTTCCGAATACTGTGTAGGCGGCAGCTTCCTGGGTGCGTTGGATAAGGGTGCCTGCAGGTTTAACTGTGCAGAGCCTTTGTTCCTGGGCGACCGCAAGGATGCACGCTTCCCGATTGTGACGGACCAATTCTGCCGCATGCATATTCTGAATGCGCATGAGCTTTCTATGACTGCCAATGTGCAGCATATGGCGGAAGCAGGCGTAGCGGCGCTGAGAATTGACGGCCGTGATTACGATGCGGCACGTCTGGGCGAGATTGTGGCACTGTACCGCAAGATTCTCGGCGGTGCGGTGGAGGCACCGGAAAATCTGCCGGGTACTACAAGAGGCCACTATTTCAGAGGCGTAATGTAAAAGCAAATGTGAGCTTACTAAGCTGAGTAAATTGAATAAGCCAAAGCCCCTGTCGGCAATTGCCGGCAGGGGCCTTTTGTCGCATGTACAATTGG
>ERZ1026862.1691-NODE-1691-length-12600-cov-4.655241_pt1 | contig 12600 bp, 10 predicted proteins | sample MGYA00380161_ERZ1026862 | MGnify/ENA primary metagenome ERZ1026862 (study PRJEB33269, sample SAMEA4719797) | human gut metagenome | biome: human-associated habitat; feature: organic feature; material: feces | place: Cameroon | collected 2013-10 ... | reverse complement strand
TGGCAACCTTGCAGTGGGACCACGCAGTACAGTTTGTGAATCAGCCGGAAGCGGCGATTGAAATCTTTGCCGGGCAGCAGCTGCGGGCGGTGGCCGGAGGGCGGCATCCGGGGTGGGGAACCCGTAATGCGCTGAGCTATTTTGGCCTCACGTATATCGAATTCCTCGCCATTGCCGACCCGGACGAACTGCGCGCCGCGACGGACAAATTCCTCCTTTCGCGCGACGCCGCACGGCTGCTGCCGGAGAATGAGGCGCTGTTTCGGGTGGCGCTGCGCAGCGACGACATCGACGCCACCTATGACCAGTTGCGTCGTACAGGGGTGACAGTGTCACCGATTGTCGATGGCCAGCGCAACGATCCGCAGGGCAATATCATCCGCTGGCGGATCTTCACCATCGATGGCGACACTGACGGGCTGGTCTATCCCTTTGTGCTGCAGTGGGAAGAAGACGACGCCACCCGGCTGACGCGGCTGCGCGCCCAGAGGCTGGACGCGCCGCATCCGCTGGGCGACATTACGCTTGAGCAGGCGGTGTTCGAGGTGGTCAATCCGCAGGCGGTGCGCGATCGCTGGCAGGCGCTGCTGGGCTTTCCGCCACTGGGGGAGCAGGGACTGGACGTGGGCGGCCGGCAATTTATCTTCCGTGAAGGGGCTGCCAACCAGCTGACCGAACTGGTGTTCCGCGTCGCCAACCCGGCGCTTAAGGGGCAGCGCTTTCGTGTCGGCAACGGCGTGTATCGCTTTACATAAAGGCTGACTCTAGCGTGCCGTGGCGCGCAGGGCTCCCGGCGGCTGGCCGGTGATGCGTTTGAAAGCCCGGCTGAAGGCCGCCAGCGACTGATACCCGCGGCTGAAGGGGGTGGTGCCGGTGGCGGCGAGAAAACGTTCCGCGAACAGCGAGCGTGAAAGCCCCGCCTCCCGCGCCAGATCTTCCACTTTCCAGTTGACCCCCGGGCGCTGATGCATGGCGTAGATCGCTTTCGCCAGCCGGGGATCGCGCAGGACCTGTACCCAGCCGGTGGCGTTGCCGCACCCGCACGCTACCCAGCCGCGGACAATCAGCGCAGCCACCACGTCCGCCAGCCGGGCGAGGATCCCGGCATAGCCTGCCTGGCGGGTGAGGGATTCCCGCTCCATCGCCGACAGCAGCGGCTGGATCTCCGGCCAGGTATTAAGCAGGCTGCTGACCCGCATCACCTCCGGCATGGCCTTGACCAGCGGCTGCATGCCGCCGAGCTCAAAGTCCATACAACCGCTGAAAATGACGGCGCGCTCCGGGCAGTCAGGCTGGTCGCCAGCGTTGATACAACTTACTGTGCTGCACACCGTTTCGCTGGGCAGCTGCGCCACATTGACCACCGTGGCCTGCGGATCCGAGAGCAGGGCGTGCCCGTCGCCGTTGGGAATAAACAGCGCATCGCCGCTCTCGAGGGTGAACTGTTCCCCGCTGGCCATGCGCAGCAGCGCCGGCCCGCGGCTGATGAAATGGAACTGGGCTTTACCCGCCACGGCGCTAAAGCCGACGCCGAACGGGCGTGCGGTTTCGATGCGCCGGTAGTTAACGCCGGAGAGGCGCATACCGCGCAACAGTTCGCTGGTAAGGTCGATGGCAGGCTGGCTCATGGTAATTCCGGACGAATAATCAATAACTGAAGAGTATGCATCATATATCGTCCAAAAGTAAGTCCCTAAGATGACCAGGATGTTAATAAACCTGGAGAGTTGTATATGAGTTCCTGCATAGCTGCTGACGCGAGCCTGTCTCCCGCCAAACCTGCCTGGCGCGCCGTCTATGCCCTGGCCCTCGGGGTGTTCGGTCTGATCGTGGCCGAGTTTCTGCCCGCCAGCCTGTTAACGCCGATGGCCAGCAGCCTCGGCGTCAGTGAAGGGATGGCCGGACAGGCGGTCACCGCGACGGCGCTGGTGGCGTTAGTTACCGGCCTGCTGATCGCCACCGCCACCCGCAATATCGATCGCCGCTGGGTGCTGATGTTCTTTTCCGTACTGCAGATAGTCTCCAGCCTGATGGTCGCTTTTGCCGATTCGCTGGCGTTTCTCCTGCTGGGCCGTCTGCTGCTGGGAGTCGCCATCGGCGGCTTCTGGGCGATGTCCACCGCCACGGCGATGCGTTTGGTGCCGGCGGCCCATGTGCCAAAGGCGCTGGCGATCATCTTTTCCGCGGTGTCTGTCGCCACGGTGGTGGCCGCGCCGCTCGGCAGCTACCTCGGGGAGCTGATCGGCTGGCGCAACGTGTTTATTCTCTGTGCGATACCCAGCCTGCTGGCGCTGCTCTGGCAGCTGTGGGTGCTGCCCTCCATGCGCCCGGAGAGCGTCGGGACCTTCTCCACGCTGTTCAGGGTGCTGCGCCGTCCCGGTATGCTGGGCGGCATGCTGGCGACGATCCTGATTTTCAGCGGCCATTTCGCCTTCTTTACCTACCTGCGGCCGTTCCTTGAGACCGTGGCGCAGGCCAGTGTCGAAGGGGTTTCGCTGATATTGCTCGGCTTCGGTATCGCTAACTTTATCGGCACTTCGGTGGCGAGCTATCTGCTGAGCCGTAGCCTGCATCTCACCCTGGCGCTGGTGCCGTTGATGATGAGCGTTCTGGCGCTGCTGATGGTGACGTTTGGCCATCTGACCGTGCTGGCCGGGCTGCTGGTCGCCCTGTGGGGATTTGCCTTCGGCCTGGTGCCGGTGGCCTGGTCCACCTGGCTTGCCACCACCGTGCCGGATGAAGCAGAAAGCGCGGGCGGTCTGCTGGTCGCCTCTATTCAGCTGGCCATCAGCGCCGGGGCCGCCGGCGGCGGGGCGGTGTTTGATTTGCACGGCGCCAGCGGCGTCTTCACCGGCAGCGGTCTGCTGCTGTTGAGCGCGATGGTGATTGTCTTCGCCGCCGTGCGGGTGAAACCGGTCGCCAGCGCTGACCGGCCGGAGACGGGCCGCTTATCCCGCGAGATCGATAACTAAATTGGCCGACAGACTGCGGGAGCAGCACAGCGCAATATGCTGCTCTGCGGCCTGTTTTTCCGCCTCCGACTGCACGGTATCCCGGTGGTTGACGGTTCCCTCGCGTACCGGCGTCAGGCAGGCGCCGCAGATCCCCATCTCGCAGGAGAGCGGCACCGCGACGCCATGCTCCTGCAGCACCTGGGCGATGGTTTTGTCGCCCGGCACCGGCCAGCGCTCCCCGGTGGAGGCGAGGGTGATGGTGAAGGTTCCGTCCGCCGCCGACTCCGCCGTCGGGGCGGGCGGCTGGAACGCTTCGCTGTGCAATTGCGCCTCCTCCCATCCGGCCGCCCGCGCGGTATCGCGAACCCGGGCCATAAATCCGGGCGGACCGCAGAAGTAGACCCGGGTGTCGGCGTCCGGAGCCCCCAGATCCTGCGCCAGCCGCTGGCGCGGACTCTGCCCCTCGTCTGAGCAGTGGATCTGGCAGATTCCACCCGCTAGCTGGCGGGCGATCTCGGTGGCGAAGGCGGCCTCCTGCGCACGGCTAACGTAATAGTGCAGCGTAAAGCTGGCGCCGGACGCCGCCCGGGCGTGGGCCATCGCCAGCAGCGGCGTAATGCCGATCCCGGCGGCGAGAAGCACCACATGGCCGCCCTCGTGCAGCGGAAAGTGGTTGCGCGGGGCAGAGATCATCAATGGCTGTCCCGGGCGCAGGGTGTCATGAATATAACGGGAGCCACCGCGAGACTGCGACTCGCGGGCGATGCAGAGCAGATAGCGATCCCGTTCGGCCGGGCTGCCGGTCAGGGAGTACTGACGGATCAGCCCGCAGGGAAGATGGAGATCGATATGGGCGCCGGGCGTCCACGCCGGCAGCGGTTGCCCCTCGGCGCTCACCAGACGAACGGCCAGATTTTTCGCGCCCTGGCGCCACAGGCCATCGACCACCACCGGGAGTATGTCGCGCATATGACCTCCACTCATACCAGAAAGAAATCGCCAAAGCCCATCTTCTTCAGCCCGCGCCGGTAGGCGATAGAGCTGCGGTCCGCCGGAATATGCGCCTCCAGGGTCAGATCCAGCGGCAACCGTTCCGGACGCTGGGTCTCGACCATCAGGCGGTCCTCTTCAAATACCCGCAGGTTGAACGCATGTACGTCTTCCACCGGCACGTGCAGATCGAAGTTGCGGGCAATAGGGGCAAACATCCGCGTCACCCGGGACGACACCGGCGAGGCGGCGTTCATGATCACCAGCCTGGCGTCGGCGGGAAAATGGATGGTCAGCGTAGCGGTGAACGGCAGATGCATTTCAAAGTGACGCAGCCACTGGAACCCTTCCGGCGCGCGGAAATCGGAGCTGGCCGGGTAATTGCCCACCGAGCTCCAGTAGTCGGCAACAAAGCCGAACGGCGTCTCATGCGGGGTGTAGTCCGGCACCTGCTGGTTGTCCGGATCGGCGAAGGTATCGGTGTGGATCCACGCGAAGTGGGCGACATCGAGAAAGCCTTCGACCTGGCGGCCGGCAAATCCCTTTACCTCGAAGGCCGGGCAGTTGATTTGCTGAAAGCCGGCGTCGTCCCAGTGCGGCATGGTCGGTAACGGCGGCGGATTGTCCGGATCGCAGGCCAGACAGGTCCAGATCAGCCCGTAGCGCTCCTCCACGGCGAAGCTGGTGAGATGCAGTTTGGCCGGAATGGGTTGCCCCGGACTGGAGGGGATGCGGTTGCAGCGGCCATCCTCGCCAAAGCGCAGGCCATGATAGGGGCAGACGATGCCTTCCTCTTCATGAAATCCCAGGGTCAGCGGCACCCCGCGGTGCGGGCAGACGTCGCGGGCGACCACCACCTGGCCTTTAATACGATAGATAACCAGCTGTTCGTCCAGCAGGGTGGCTTTCACCGGGGCGCCGGCAATATCGCAGGCGCGGGCCACCGGGTGCCAGCAGCGGGCCAGCCGCAGCCAGTCTTCCGGGTCAAAGGTGCAATGGGCGGGGGGCGTGGGGGTGATTGTCTTCATGATTTCTCTTCCTGCTCACATCGGTGATTGTTTTATTGTTGTGAGATTATTGTTGTCATATTAGGGTGTTCACATCCATCACCATTAATTCACTCTGCTGTTGCAAAAAAGAGTACAGGGGCGCCATGAGTCCATTTTCCCGTTTCGCGCACTATTTCATCGCCGTGGCCCGCTGCGGCAGCCTGCGCCGGGCCGCCGAGCAGCTGCATATTTCCGCCTCGGCGATTAACCGCCAGATCCTGCAGGCTGAGGAGGCCTTCGGCACCCCGCTGTTCGAGCGCCTGCCGGAGGGACTGCGGATGACCACCGCCGGTGAGTTGCTGTATGACAACCTGCTGCGCTGGCAAAAGGAGTTTCGCCAGACGCGGCAGAAATTCGATGAGCTGCAGGGGATGAAGCGCGGAAGCGTTAGCGTTGGCATGGTGCAGGCGCTGGCGGAAGGGGGCTTCGCCGCCGCGCTGGCGGAGATCATCGCCAGCTGGCCGTGGCTGGAGCTGGATCTGCAGGTGGCTGACAGCCACACCGTCAGCCAGAAAGTGCGTCAGGCGGACCTGGACGTCGGCCTGATCCTCGATCCGCAGGGGCAGGCTGGACTCAGCGTGCTGGCCTTTGCCGAACTGGAGGTGGGGATTGTGATGCGTCCGGACCATCCCCTGGCGGGGGCGAAGGCGCTGTCTTTGGGCGAGCTCAGCCTGGAGCGGCATATCGTGCCCGGCGCGCCGCTGATCGTCCATGAGCGGGTGGCGCTCCTCTATCGCCACCATGACTTTGCGCCGGAGAATACCATCACCTGCAATGATATCCGGCTTATCAAGTCGTTGGTGCTACGCGGCAGCGGCGTGACGCTCCTTAGCCTGCTCGACGTGCTGGACGAGGTCCAGCGTGGACAGCTGGCCTTTGTCCCGCTGCGCAGTACGCTGCTGCGACCGCTGACCCTGGCGCTGTGTACCGCGCCCTCGCGTCAGCTTTCGCGGCCCGCGCAAATGGCCATTCAGACGCTGAGTGCGGTGATCGAATCCATGGCGACGGTCAGCCCAGCGGCCCGCTGAGGATGGTGTCGCACATGCCGTTGATAATGCGCTCCCCGGTCTCCTCACGCAGCTCCTGGTACCAGGCTTCGGTGAGCTGCATATCCTTCCCGTGGGTAATATCGCACCGCTTGCGCGCCTTCAGCACCAGGTCACGAACCCGGTCGCAGCGCTGGGCTTCATACTCGCGCAGGGCGGCCGCAATATCTCGGGTCTGGCGGAAAACGGCGCCCAGCACCACTGCATCTTCCATCGCCGCGCAGCCTCCCTGGCCAATATCCGGGGTGGTGCTGTGTCCGGCATCGCCGAGCAGCGCGACGCGGCCGCGCACCAGGCGGCTGAAAGGTTCGATATCATGGATTTCAATGCGGTTGGTGGTCTGCGGGTCGAGGGCGGCGATCAGCTTCTGCACCGGCGGCGCCCAGCCGGCAAAGTAGCGGCTGAGGTCAGCGCGCAGGGTGTCACGATCTTCCGCCAGACCCGCCGGCAGCGGCACATCAAAGAAAAAGTAGAACCGGCCGGCGGAGACCGGCATCAGCGAGACGCGCTTGCCTTCGCCGACAAAGGTGGTCCACTGGTCGCCGGGCGCCAGCGCTTCATCTATCTCCACCAGACCGTTCCAGTTGACGTAGCCGGCGTAGCGGCGCTGCGGGGTAAAGCCCAGCACCCACGGACGCAGTGCGGAATGGCTGCCGTCGGCGGCAATCAGCAGATCGCCGCTGGCGCTGCTGCCGTCGGTAAACCATACCGTCACGCCGTCGGCCTCTTCTTCACAGCGGGTGACGCGTTTGCCGAACTGCACGCTGTCCCGTCCCCAGTAATCCAGCATTTCCCGCTGCAGTTCTGCCCGGGAGACCGGGCAGGGGCGGCTGCCGGTGCGTTCGATCAGCGGGGCGAGACTGAACTGGGTCATGTTCTCGCCGCTGCGGAAATCACGATACGCCATCCGGCGCAGCGGCCCGCCGAAGGTCTCCATGATGTCGCCCATGCCGAGGTGGGCCATGCACTTCACGCCGTTGGGCCACACGGAAATCGCCGCGCCGACCGGTTTGATCTCTTTCACCGCTTCATAGACGTCGCAGTCGATCCCCGACTGTTTGAGCGCCACTGCCGCGCTTAAACCGCCGATGCCGGCGCCAATCACGATTGCTTTCATTTTTTTCTCCTTCTCCCGATGTTGTGACTGACTACAGCAATTTGCGTACCAGTTCGCTGGAGGGAGGAAAACCGCCTGCCTGAGGCACAGCGATGGCTCATGACGCACCGCATCGGTGCAATGTGAGGTATTGGTTGCCTTTTTATGAATCAAAAGTTTCTGCATGTTGCATTAAGAATCTATCGTTTCAGACGCCTGGTTCAGCAGCGGAGAGGGGTGATACATCTCGAGCGTAATCTAAGTTGATGATTTTGGAGTGATAATAAATTTATTGGTGCCCTTTTGTCGTCTCTGGCCTGCTTTGTGCACTAGCCCATGCACTTCTCTTTGCTACGGGATATCACTATGTCTGACGAACATCACAGTGGCCTGCTTTACGGCCTTGAACAGCGGATCCCACCGCTTCCGGCCTTTTTCAGCGCTCTCCAGCATGTGCTGGCGGGCCTGGTGGGGATCATCACGCCGCCGCTGATTATCGGCGCTACCCTCGGGCTTGGCGACTGGCTGCCGTATCTCATCAGTATGTCGCTGCTGGCCTCGGGCATCGGCACTTTTCTGCAGTCCAATCGGGTATGGGGCATCGGCGCCGGGATGATCTGCATGCAGGGCACCAGTTTTGCCTTCCTCGGCGTGACGGTGGCCGGAGGGATGTGGGTAAAAGCCCAGGGCGGCGGGCCGCAGGATATGATGGCGATGCTGTTTGGCGTTAACTTTGTCGCCGCTCTGGTGCCGGTGATTGTCAGCCGCTTTATCGAACCGCTGAAGAAAATCTTTACTCCCATCATTACCGGCAGCGTGATTGCGCTGATCGGCATCAGCCTGATCAAGGTCAGCGTCATCAACTGGTGCGGTGGGGAAAAGGCCGAGGATTTCGCCAGCATGAACAATATCGCGCTCGGGGCGGGCACCCTCGGGGTTATCGTCCTGCTGAGCTGCGCCAAAAACCGCTGGCTGCGGCTCTCCTCGGTGGTGGTGGGCATTGCCGTGGGCTGCATCGCAGCGGGGCTGAGCGGTCAGTTCCATCTTCACAGCCTGGGCGACACCCTGTTTCGCCTGCCGACGCTGTTTCCGTTTGGCTTTCAGTTTAACAGCGCGATATTTCTGCCGGTCGCCCTGGTGTCGCTGGTCTGTATTCTGGAGGCGGTGGGCGATCTGACGGCCAACTCGCTGATTTCACAACAGTCTGTTGACGATCGCGCTTTCCGTAACCGGCTGAAGGGCGGTATCCTGGCGGATGGCGTCAGCTGTATGGTGGCGGCCATGCTCTGTGCTTTTCCGAACACCACCTTCGCGCAGAACAACGGCGTGATCCAGATGACCGGGGTGGCCAGCCGCTATGTCGGACGCTACATTGGCGTGATTCTGATCCTGCTCGGGCTGTTTCCCCCGGTGGGCGAACTGCTGCGGCAGATCCCGGCGCCGGTGCTGGGGGGCGCCACGATGGTGATGTTTGGCTGCGTGGTGGCGGCCGGGATCCGGATTATTACCCAGACCCCGCTGAGCCGTCGCGATGTGCTGATCGTGGGGCTGGCGTTTGGCGCGGGTCTTGGCGTGGAGTCGGTGCCGGCGTTTCTCAGCCATTTTCCGCCGATGGTCGGCGATCTGTTCGGTTCGGCGGCCACCAGCGGTGGGCTGGTAGCGATAGCGCTGAACCTTATTCTGCCGCAGGAGCAGGCGGCGACGAAAACGATAAGGAGTCAGGATGATCGCGCTGAGTCAGTTTAACAGCCTGAGTACACATGAGGCAGTGGGGCTGCTGGCCCCCTGCGTGGCGCTCCCGGCCTGGGGCGAGACGCTGGTGAGCTTGCGACCTTTCGCCAGCCGCCATGCGCTGCTGCAGACCGCCCGGGAGGCGATGGCTAACTGGGGAGAGGACGAGCTGAACGCGGCGCTCAGCGCCCATCCGCGGATCGGTGAGAAGCCGACCGGCAGCCAGGCGCACGCGGCGCTGTCGCGCCAGGAGCAGTCGTCGGTGGACAGCGAGAATGAGCGGCTCGCGCAGGCCCTGCGGGAGGGGAATGCCCGCTACGAAGCCCGCTTTGGCCGGGTGTTTTTAATCCGCGCCAAAGGTCGCAGCGGCGAAGAGATTCTGCAGGCGCTGACGCGCCGGCTGCAGCATACCGCCGACGAAGAAGTGGCCGAGGCGCTTGCCCAGCTGCGGGAAATTACGATGTTAAGACTGGAAGGAGCGATTGGCGAATGAGCACCCTGAGCACCCATATTCTGGATATTTCCACCGGCACGCCGGCGGAAGGCGTGACGGTCAGCCTGAGTAGGGAGGGCGAGACGCTGGCGAACCTGGTGACCAACGCCCAGGGGCGTATCGCCACCTTTAGCGCCGCGCCGCTGCCGGCGGGGCGCTATTGCTTAACAGCGGAAACCGGGGCGTGGTTTGCCCGCGCCGGGCGCGAGAGCGTCTTTACCCGGGCGCAGATTGATTTTGTTATCGGCGAGGCGGCAGAGGACCATTTCCATCTGCCGTTTCTCATCGCCCCGGGCGGGTGGTCGACCTACCGCGGCAGCTAAGCCGGCTGCTCGCTGCCGGGCGGCGCTGCGCTTGCCCGGCCTGGATCGTTACGGAGCGGGCAGAGACAGCCCGTAGGCCCGGTAAGGCGCAGCCGCCACCGGGCATGTACAGGTGGCTCCGGCGATCATCCTTCCTGTTTTATCCCCACTCAAGGATAATTATTCTCCTATCCCCATCAGGGGATATTCTTGACATTATCCCCTATAGGGTATAAAACCAAGTTTATCCCGACAGGGGGATAAATGATGGTGAGGAACAAGGCGATGAATTCCCCGCAGATATACAGTCCCGTGCAGCTGGCCAATTACCTGAAGCTGCTGCGCCAGCAGAATCACTGGACCCAGGATGCGCTGGCCAGGCGGATCGGCATTAAGCAGGCGACACTGTCCAATTTTGAAAATCACCCCGACAAAACCACCTTAACCACGCTGTTTAAGATCCTCCAGTCGCTAGGGGTGGTGATGACGCTGAACGCCAAAGCTACAGAGACGGTGCCGGCTCCCGATAACAACACGGACCTTGACTGGTAATGGCGACGCTTACCACCTGGATGAACAATGTGCGCGTGGGAACCTTAACCCGCCAGGCTAACGGGGCGCACAGTTTTCGCTATGAGGAAGAGTGGCTGCGCAGCCCGCGCGCCAGACCGCTCTCCCTCTCACTGCCGCTGCAGTATGGCAATATCACTGCCGACGCGGTGTATCACTATTTTGATAACCTGCTGCCCGACAGCCCGCAGGTCCGCGACCGGATCGTCAGGCGCTATCAGGCGCGCTCGAAGCAGCCGTTCGATCTGCTGGCCGAAGTCGGGCGGGATAGCGTAGGGGCGGTTACCCTCCTGCCGCCGGGGGAAGAGGCGCACCTGGAAGGATTACGCTGGCAGACGCTGGACGAGGCGCAGCTCACCGCTTTGCTGACCGCTTACCAGTCGGATATCCCCCTCGGGATGATTACCGGCCAGGACGATTTCCGTATCTCGGTGGCCGGCGCCCAGGAGAAAACGGCGCTGCTGCGGATGGGCGAGCAGTGGTGTATTCCGCAGGGCGCCACGCCGACCACGCATATCATTAAGCTGCCCATCGGCGAGATAAAGCAGCCCAATGCGACGCTGGATCTGCGTGAAAGCGTGGATAATGAGTATCTGTGCCTGGCGCTGGCCAGAGAACTGGGCCTGGCGGTGCCGGAAGCGGAGATCATCGCCACCCCGCGGATCCGCGCCCTGGCGGTAACCCGCTTTGACCGGCGCTGGGCGCAGGAGGGACGGGTGCTGCTGCGTCTGCCGCAGGAGGATCTGTGTCAGGCTTTTGGTCTTCCTTCAGCGATGAAATATGAGTCTGACGGCGGGCCGGGTATCGCCGCGATCATGACCTTTCTGCTGGGCTCGAGTGAAGCGCTGAAAGATCGCTATGACTTTATGAAGTTCATGGTCTTCCAGTGGCTGACGGGGGCGACGGACGGTCACGCAAAAAACTTCTCAATTTACCTGTTGCCCGGCGGCAGCTACCGCTTAACACCGTTCTACGACATTATTTCGGCGTTTCCGGTGCTGGGCGGCACGGGACTGCATCTGCGCGATCTGAAGCTGTCGATGGGGCTCAATGCCACAAAAGGGCGTAAAACAGAGATTAACGCCATCTATCCGCGTCATTTTCTGGCGACGGCCAAAGCGGTGAACTTTCCCCGGGAGCAGATGTTGGCGATCCTCCAGGAGTTTGCCGGGCATGTGCCGCAGGCAATCGAAAGCGCTCGCCGGACGCTGCCGGCGGACTTTTCCAGCCACGTCTGGCAGGCCATTACAGAGAACATGCTGAAGCTGCACGCCCGCCTGCAGCAAGGGCTGCAGGCGCTATAGCAGAGCCGGCTGGCGGCTAGCTCTGCGGCTGCCCCCAGCGGCTGCGCAAATAGTTAACCGCCTGCCGGGTTTGCGGCTGATTGAGGTTGTTTTCGCGGAACAGGATGGTGCCCTGGATCTGCGGCAGAGTCTCATTGAGATCGAGCTGCTTTTTCAGCTCCGGCACGCCGCCGTCCACCGTCCAGTCAGGCTCATTTTTGGACGGTTCACCCACCTTGTACAGCGCCACGCCGATATACAGCCGGGTATGGGTCGGTTTAACCACCTCGGCCCACCAGTTGGCCAGCACATCATAGCGCGCGGCATCGCGGGCAAACGGCCAGTAGATCTGCGGCGCGATGTAGTCGAGCAGTCCCTGCTGCACCCAGCTGCGGGTATCGGCATAGGATTCATCATAGGCGGCCGCGCCCCGGGTATCGGACCCCGCCGGATCGTGGGAGCGGTTGCGCCACACCCCGGCCGGGCTCACGCCAAACTCGACGTTCGGATTGAGCTTTTTGATGGTGGTGGAAACCTGGGCTATCAGCTGCTGGGTGTTATGCCGCCGCCAGTCGCCCTTCGAGGCATAGCCCTGCCCGTAACGGCGGAAAGTCTCGTTGTCGTTAAGCGGGGAAGAGGCGGTTTCGGTATAGAAATAGTCATCGAACTGCACGCCGTCAATCGGGTAGTTCTGCACCACTTCAGCGACGATGCTGGTGATCCAGTCCCGTGCTTCGGGAATGCCCGGGTCGAGGACAAAGCGATCGCTGGCGGTGCGGATCCAGTTACGGTGCAGGACGAACACGCTGGCCGGTACCTGGGTGAGGGTGTTGTTCAGCTCGGCAATCGTCGACGGTTTGGTGTTGACCGAGACGCGATAGGGGTTAAACCACGCGTGAACCTTCATGCCGCGCTTGTGCGCTTCATCCAGCATAAACTGCAGCGGATCGTAGCCAGGGTATTCGCCGATTTTGCCGGTCAGCATATCGGACCACGGCAGAATATCAGACCGCCAGAGCGCCGTACCGTCCGGTTTCACCTGGAAAAAGACGGTGTTGATCCCCAGGCGCTGCAGGTTATCGAGTT
>ERZ1026862.1688-NODE-1688-length-12612-cov-42.881261_pt1 | contig 12612 bp, 13 predicted proteins | sample MGYA00380161_ERZ1026862 | MGnify/ENA primary metagenome ERZ1026862 (study PRJEB33269, sample SAMEA4719797) | human gut metagenome | biome: human-associated habitat; feature: organic feature; material: feces | place: Cameroon | collected 2013-10 ... | reverse complement strand
ATTCATCAAAAAGTGCCAAAGTATCTCCTGCTTTGAGCTCCACAAAAATCCCTGTGCGTTCCTCAAATTCCTTGATGATCGGTTCGTATACATCTGCTTTGTGAGAGGTATAGACGATCAGTTTTCTGTCCTCTGGGATCTGATAGACCGTCTCTTCGGACTTGCTGCAACCAGTAAGTAACAGGATCGCCGCAGTAAGTCCAGACAGAACAGATATACCTGCTTTATGTTTTTTACTATACGAAGTCCTCATAACTTTGCCCTTATCTTTTTCGTTTGTTTATTTTCACTGTATTATTTCTGTTATCTCTCCGGTTTTTCGATTTTGCTCCCGGCTGCTGTCTGTTGCAGTCTCCGCATCCGGTCGTACTGCACATACATTTTCTGCACTTCGTTCTCCAGAATATAATAATGACGTATGTATGGAACAAGTAAGATCAGAATTACCACCGGAAGAACTAATGTGAAAACACTGTCCGAAATTACACTTAAGACAATAGCCAACATTTCTAACAGTGCAAAGGTCACTGTAACGATCAGATGGATCAGACGCTCATGCTGGAAAAATCCCACCTGCACCAGATGCTCCTTAAGCTTGTCCTGAACCATTTCCTGCATGGCCTGTTCCTCGGTATCCGTTTTCTCTATGTCAGATTTCTCTGTGTCAGTTTTCTGTGTATCCGACTGTCTCTGTATAGCCTGCGTTGAGTATTCACCGTGCTGTGACAATGTCTGTGCTCTCTGCTCCATTGTCTGAAGCCACTCATCTATCTGCTTTCTATATTGCAAAATACGCTGCTCCATTATTTCCCCACCTTTCCGGTACTTGTATTACTCCATCATAGCTAGCCTTCTATTGTTATATAGATAGTTTTAAATGGTATACAATAAGAGTGTTAGTATTCATCAATGTGCATATTTATAAAGCTTTAGATTTTTCTAATAGCTTTAGGTACAAATAAACGAATTGGGAGTAAATTTTTTATAAGACTTATGCCGCCCAAGCGCAGCATAAGTCAAAATAAATATTCTACAACTTTTCATAAAAACAAGCAGAATTGGCTTTATGCCAAAAGACCAAAACAGACAAAAACAAGTAATAATGCACAAATTTACTTTTCTGACACACAACCCAACATGGATGTTTAGGAGGCGTCAAGGAAAATGTTACAAAATTGCTACGTTTGCAAACCCAACTAAACAAATTCTATGTTTTCGCCTAAAACCTCTAAAAGAATTATTTCATTCCACGAATCGTAAAAGATTGTGCTTTTGACCTCTGCTATTTCATCAATTGTGCCATCACCGTTTACAATATCTTCTTTCAATTCTTCTAACAGTATAGAATTTGTTTGAATTAGTATATCTCCTATCTCTCTACCCATAGAATTTTTTTCTTTGAAGGCATAATAGTTTGAAAAAATAATTTGCCTAATTTTTTGATCCCAAGTTTTGATATATATAATCAAGCAAGAATCTTTTATGCAAATATCATATATTGTATTATCCATGTTGCTTACGCTATTTATCCAATCCATTATTTGTCACCTCTCTTATTCTGGGAAGGGTTCTCCTGGTATGAATCCAGAGCCTGCTCCAGGTGTATATCCTTCAGGATACCATTTCTTTACATTATTTTTGTTATTCCAACTTTTTGTAGGATCAACCTTATATTCCACATGATAATGAACACCATGATGTCTTGGATTATAGGTTTCGCCTGGCAATAACGGATGTTGTTCTGCCCTTATCCTAATATTATCGCTCGTTTGAATAGTCTGACTTGTTGTACCATTAGCTTTTGTTGCTTTATTTCTCGGTATTTCTGGTAACAAGTCATCTGGGTTTTCTGGAAATACATTTTTAGGGTTACTACCACTCTGGTATGTCTCGCTTACCAGACGGTCCATCCGGTCATAGACGTAAGAAATCTTGTGTTCTGTGGCTTTTCCCTCTCCGCCGATCCGGCTTCCCGACTTCAGGGTCCGGTTGCCGTTCAGGTCGTGGGAATAGTAGAGGTCTGCCAGTATCTCACCATCTGTACGTTCCATGTGCAGGTGCACCAGGTTGCCGTCCGTATCGTATTCATATCCGGTACGGATCCCGTTGCCGTGGCGGATCTCCTTTAACCTTCCTCCCGGTGTATGGGCATACGCAGCCAGCATATTTCCATTCTCATCTCTCACACCGGATAAATTCCCGCGCCAGTCGTACTCATAAAACACCGGCTTTCCGCTGGCATCCGTCAGGCTTTCCAGACTGCCGTCCGAAAAAATCGCCCTAGGGTCTTCAAATTAATCTACAGGATTATATCACCTTCGGTGAGAGCCATTCCGATTAATTTAAAGACCATGGTTAAATTTTAGGTGGTGGGCGACCTTAGTGTATACATAATATATAACATAAGAAAACGAAAAAAATTAATATGTTATTAAGTATACTTATATTTCCTTTTTGCTTAAGTACTCAACACATGTATCGTGCAACTCAATTCCTTCATTAAGCACTTCTCCTGTTTCTGCATTGATAAGTTTAAATCTAGGTAATTCACAAGCATATCCATCAAGTAATTCCATTACCCTATAAATTACATCACTTGTTACATCTCGTAAGCGTTCTTCATCATTGATATTGTTTTTGCTGTTGCATAATGCAACATTTACACAATATTCTTGAATATATGATAATTCTTCAAAAAATATTGTCTGTTGTTTTGTCATGTTAAAATGTACCTCTCTTATTCGTGATATTTCCCGTTATTTAAATACTCATATAACTGTTTAATATCTTTTTTATTTGGACTAAAAACATCTATCCCTACATCTTTTCCTGTCTTTCCAAAAATCATACCATTTGGCGTTACATTTCTTACTGGTTGATGGACATGTGGAGCTAGTCCATAATGCTCATTTGCACCAAATCTCTTAAATTGTCCCCCAGTGCCTTTTGGATTATTGTTAAATCCAGATGACTTTGTATACAGACTGATTTCAGGGTCACTAATTTGCTTCACATATCCTTCAAAAGTTCTCTCTCCTGGTTGTGGATTGTAACCTTTACTTGAGAATCCTTGTCCTTGATTAGGTTTAGCTACAGAAGAAGTACCACTCTTATTACCGCTTTCATTCCCCTTAGCAGCTCCGGCATTCCTCTGCGCATTCAGTCTTTCCTGGGTTCTCCAGTCGGTGTTAACATTATCTCGTGGAGAGGTTGCTGTATAGTCAGGACCACTCTTCTTTACATTATTTGCAGCATATTTTTTGGCATTATTTTCACCATGTACAATCTCATAGTTTGCCAGTTTCTTGGCATCCTGTGCGCTGTAGCCCTGTTTCTTGTACTTATTATACAGATCCTGCTTTGACTTTGCATCAGGGTAACACTGTGCTGCGAGTCTGGCGGTATCCGGATCTGCTCCCACATCAATATACTGCTGTTCATTCCTGCTGTATAGGCTGTTCTCCTTCGTTCCGTGTCCTGTCGGGTCATGGTAGAGGACCGGGTTGTTCTGACAGTAGGTATACAGGTTCAGTCCATCCCCATAATAAGTGTCTTCCTGTGTAAATCTGGCAATGACAGGGTTATAATATCTTGCCCTGAGGTAATACTGCCCTGTCAGCGGGTCATACTGCTCTCCCGTATAGCGGAAACGGTTATGTACCTGTTCTTCACAGCTTACGGTATTTCCGAATGCATCATATTCATAATGGTTAAGTACTTGCGGCTGTACGTTCTCCTGTGGGAGTTCCCCGCTTTCCTTGTCCTCACCATTGATGACATGGGTGATACTTCCCTGCTCATCAGATGCATAGTGATAATAGGTCTTCGCCTTCTCACTGTCAGAGCTGACCAGTCCCAGTCCCCTGATATAGCGGATCACATTGCCATCGGATTCCTCCTCGGCTACTGCCTCCCTGTCCTCATTGTAGAGGAATTTCACCAGTTGTCCGTTTTCCTCCATCTCTGCACGCAGTCCTTCTGCATCATAATGGTTCTTCTGGAAGCTTCCGTCTGCCTTTGTCACCTGTTCCAGTCTCCCGAAACCGTCATAGAGGTAAGACACCTCACCATCTGAGAGCATATTTCCGCTGTTATCGTAGGTATAGTGCTTCACCTGTCTGATGCCGTCTGTTATCTCCGTCAGACGGTTGCAGGCATCATAATGGTAAAAATACTGCTATTACACAGCAGGACTGTCTCGGATATTTAAAAAACGATGATACAGAAAAACTGCTACTTCTGGATGTGCCATACATCGGTTCAGAACATACTTGTGCTGTTACTAGTTACAAATATCAGCCTTTTCACCAAAAAGTAGCTGAATATCTATTTCTATACTACCGCCAAAGTATACCACCTAAATCAAACAACATCTTTAATAGAGCAGATGCCAAGCATATTATGAAAATGAGACTGGCACGTCATTTTATGAATAAAGAATACTACTTCCAAAAAGTCTCCTTTAAGGAAGATACTGAACTGATAATCAACAACCAAAAGTATGATAGAAATATACAATTTTCATGGGTATCTTTTGAGCAGGATGTTACATAATCTTCCTTACTGGCACTTCTTTTTACTCACTGCAACTCTAATTCTTTTTTTAAGTGTTCCAATTCAGAAACACTCATATCACATACACATATTTCAATAATATCATCTGTTTCTGACAATCCAAAATACACTTTGCCCATTTTTATATAATGGGAACTTTTTTTGTCTGATAATATTATTCTAGCACCATTAGAATATAAAATAGTATTAAAAACAGAGCATTCAACATCATCACTATGAAAAAATATTTTTCCATCTTCAAAATTTTCCACCACTAGCCTATTCGTAGTTTCTGAATACTCCTTGCAAAGCAATAGCGTTATTCTTTTTATTAACTTACTCTTTATACCCACTGTAAATTCCAATGAAGAAGTTTTATCTTTTGAATATGAAATATATTCAACCGCTTCCTCATCCTTATTAAATATAATCTTCAAAGGAATATATTCTTCCAATTCCATATCTATTATATCTTGCATATTCTTGTACCTCCTAATGCCATCCATTAAACTGTGCATGTTTTATTACTGGCAACTGTCCTGCTTGTCTTGGCTGAGCAAATATAAATTCCCAATTACCTTGAGTAATCTTTTCTCCATAAACAATCCCTGATTTAGTTGCCTCCTGAAGCGAACCATAAAAATCACTCATAATTTCTTGTGTATAAAGATTAGGATTTGTATATGCTGTGCCATTTCCCGTAGTAATCCCCTTATAAACATCTTCATACATATGTTCAGTTGCATTTCCATGCACCCACATCTTTTCTCCATTAACCTCTATCTCAAATGATTTTGGAATATTAGTATACGGATAATTTTCTTGAGTTGGGGTAATATTATCCCATACAGTACCCGTCTTACTACCACTCTTGACATAAAGTCTTTACCCTTATAATAATCCAAGCCGATGATCCACTATCGAAAAAAGAGTAAACTCTCCAAAACCGACCTTTACATCTGCTTAAAATTTTATCACATATTTGCCATTTTCACTATACAGTTTCGCCAGTATTTTCCATGACTGGCATACGATACTCCGTACCGCTTTTCAACATTCCATAGATTATACTGATTAATCGTCTTGATATACAAATCAGTGCCTGTTGGCTGGTTTTTCCTTCTGCTTTACGTTTCTCATAGTATGCTCGTACTACAGGATTTCTCGGTGTACCCTTAGAAGATATCTGCACCATCTGGATTGCAAGAAAATAAATAGTGGCCTGCAGTCGTCTGTTTCCCTGCTTGGTAGCTACATCCTTCCCCTTACCGCTGGAGGATAAATGAAGTGGTGCAATCCCTGCGAACTGTGCCAGTTTATTGGCATTACTAAAACGTTTGATATCACCAATCTCTGCAAGAATCTTAACTGCTGTAATGACATTTACACCGGGAATAGTTGTAAGCGTGCAGCCAAGCATCTTATACATCTGTTCCAGCATTTTATCTACTTCAGCAAGCTGTTTGTCATAATGCTGTAAATCACTGACAATGCTAAGAGTCACCATATCTCTGGCATCTTGATAAGCATTATTTTTTACTTTGTCACCGGCAATGGCATCCAAGATTTTTTCGCAGGTCCTGGTGGAACATTTATTATGGCTGACTGGAACAAGTTCCGCCCGCAAATCTTCCACTGACTTACCCTTTAGATATTTTCTGGATGGGTAATGCTCCCAGAAATACAACGCAGTGGGTCTGCTGATATCATTGAAAAACTGCTTGTAAGATGGATACGCAATGCACAACTGTTCATGCAACTGATTCACCAGTCTGGTTCTCTGTTTCATGATATTGTCCCTGCGGTGCACCAACTGACCAAGTGACCAATACGCATCGTTAGGGCAGGCGTCTGGAAGTTTATCCAGCATGTTTAACGTTGCAAGGGCAATGGCTCCTGCATCATCACTGTCACTCTTACGGTACATGGCTCCTCTGTGTTTCGCCTGACGATGGGATATGGCGGTATTTACATCCTTAACCAGATACCCCTTGTCAATCAACCACACTGCCAATGCTCTGCCGTAACCATAAGCATTCTCCAGACCATAGACTACTTCTTTTGCATCAGTATTACATTTTTTAACCTTTGTTACCAGCTTAGGAAAATCGGCTGGTCTGTTGGGAAAAGTAATCTCTCCCAGTTTGTTGTTGTAGCAGTCAATCATAACTGCTGTGTGGGTTTCCTTATGCAAGTCGATACCCACATAGATAAAATCTTCTTTTGTCATTCTCAATCATCTCCAATCTCAATGTTTGGCAAAATAGTGGCAATCTCAACTGTTAAGCCAGTGTCCCAGAATTACGCTTCTGCAACTGGGTCGGCAAGAGTGGTAAAGTCTATCTACTTCTGGTCAGGCACAAAGTATTTCAAAAGAAATACCGCTGACTTTCATAAAGATGGATATTTCCTGCAGAACGCAGGAGTCACAAAAGGCTTACGAATTGCTTTTGTGGTGTGTGATGTTAACTCTGAACAGAAAAGGTTGCAAGTCAAAATTTTTGTTTTTGAAAAAATGGAGGGAAATTTGACGATTTGGCGGCTGAATTGGCTTTATGCCATAGACCAAAAACAGAAGAAAAACGGTAATAATGCACAAATTCAATTTTTAGACAGACAAAACAACTTTCTCTTACCCCTGTGAGAGCCTGTGTTGCCCCTGTGTGCGATTTTAAGAGCGAAGTCGAGGAGTTACCCATGATAGACTTTTTAGGGCTTGTTGGGGAAATGTGAAAGAAGATACTTTTAGAAAATATAAGAAAAATATTAGGGTCGAAAATAGTGCAGGTTAAAGGGCTTATGCCACCAGAGGATGGCATAAGCCGAGAAACACCCACCGGCAAAGCCGTTGGGAAAAATGTGGTATGGCATAACTTTCTCTGCTGTTCAGGAATTTGTTATGCTTCGGGACAGTTTTATCGGAATTGCCGTTGTATCAAAAAATCGAGAATGTTCCATGGCGGTTGTCGCCAATAAAGCATTCCCGATTCTGTGTTTTTGTTTAGGTATTACGAGAACTTTTCATCCCCCTTATACCCCCTGATGAGAGCCCTTGTAACATGGACATTTTGAGAGAGTCAATAAAGCAAAAATAAAATTACTATAATCTTATTATAAAATTTATTCTTTGCTCCAGCCACGCATTACGCATAGCTGGTCTAAAAAAACAAATTTGCGACTATAAAAAATCTTCGATATTGCCTTGTATGCTTATAATATCTCCATCAAAAATTGAGATTTCACTTTGGCAACCATCTATTGTAGCAACAAATACAGCTTCATATATCGTTCTAATATCACCAAACAGATTTAATAATTCTTTATGTCCGATTACTACAGTATGTTCATTCAAAATTCTTTGTTGAAATAGATAAACTCTCTGCCTACTGTCATTAACAGTTCTTCCAACACCACTATAATCTTCTGAATTGACCGGAACTGAATCAAAATTCGAAATATTCCACATCAACTCTTCTTTAACCATTAAGCCAATCTTGAGAAACATCTCCTTAATAAATTGAATATTATTATTACAATCTTCATATATAATTTCTTTCATCACTTATCTCCCAAGGGTGTATTAACATCTGTTCTATGGTTTATTTTTATTCCATCTGGATACTGCGCATTATATATTTTTTCATGCCAATGTGGAGTAGTATGATAATGAGGAGAGTTTATGTCTCCATACCCATGATTAGTATAATCTACCCAACCAATTTCTCGTCCATAGTCATCATACATTTTTATCTGTTTAACATTGCCAAGTTCATCATACTTCGGTAAATACTTGGTTCCTGGTGCTACTTGATTTGGCAAATTCTTATTATAGAATTCATCTGGTAAGAATAAGTCTGTCTCTGTACCACTCTCCGCCACCTCACAGGCAGCACTCTCTCCCTTCATCAGGGCACCGCCTATCGCCACCAGAAGGTAATCCAGTGTTGCAGCTCCGGTTTTCCTGCCGAGTGCAGAATCATATTCCCCGTTCCATGCACCCTTTGCGGTTCTCTTTGCCGCTTCCAGTTTCTCCTGTGGTGAGAAGTTCCTGAAATACTCCACATATGTAAGGGGATTGGCAGCTGCGTTGAGTCCCCTTTGCGTTACGATCAGCAGGCTCAACTGGTAGTCTGCCTTGCTTATGATCTGGGTATATTCAATTTCCTGTCCCACAAAACCCGCATAAAATCCTGTGGTTGCAGTCCTCTGCATCTCTTTGCTGTCAAAGTTTCCCTTGATTGCTTCTCTTATACCTACCAAAGACGAAGGCAGCGTTACCGGCGGCCCCACAATGACATCCCCATAGTCCAGGAATATCTGTCCTACCTTATTGCCAAGCAGGCCGCTTTCTATGGCATCTTCTATGCTAAGTCGCTGGTTTTCATAATTTTCAATGGTCTTTTGTGCCTGTGTATCCGGATCAATTATCCAGCCTTTCAGGCTTTCAAGCACCTCAACCTCATTTCCGCTCGGATCCGTATAATTCAGATAGCTGCTCACGCAGTAATTATACCTGTTAAGCGTCAGCGGTTCTGTCTGGCTGCCGAGGTAGCTGTCTTCGGTGAGGAAGGTCGCTGTTACCACGCAGTAGTACCTTGCTCTCAGATACTGGCTCTGGATATTCGGATTGTAGGATTCTCCGTTGTAGGTGTATTCGTTCTCATACTGCGGAGCACCAAAGGTGATCTCTCCGGTGACGCTGTAACGGTAGGACTGGTAGACCTGTCCCTCTTCATTGGTGATGCCGGAGACACTTCCTCTGGCATCGTAGAGGTAGTAGCCGGTGCTGCCATCGAACCGGTCAAGGGAGATCCGGTCGAATCCGCCGTTTATCTCCGCTCCGTAGATATAAGAGGTATCCGTCTTACCATTGATGTTCTGCTCGACCAGTACCTCGGCATGCTCACGGTTGACGTCGTTTAAGTACTCGATCAGCTCATAGTTCTTTTCCTTACCGGTGGTCTTGATCCGGGCGATCAGATCTGCCTCTGTAGCGCTGACTTCCTCCTGTACCGGGAAGAGAATGCCGCACTGGTTCTGGCTGTTGTTCTCCTCCGCATTGGTTGCATTGCCGTAGCCGGCGTCATCCGTGCCCCCGGACTTGCTGTTCTTCTTATTGTTGCCCTTCCCCTTACCGTTGCCGTTTCCATTGCCGTTATTGCCGGAATTTCCGTTTCCCTTATTTCCACTGCCGGAGTTGTCCTTGTTGTTCCCGTTGCCGTTGCCGGAATTACCCTTCCAGTCATCATCGGTATGGAGATTATAGTTCAATAAGAATACCCGGTTGCCGTCACCGTCATAAGCCGCAGCAAGGAGCAGTTCATCCCCGTCATGCACTGCCGCCAGGCGGTTCTCCACGGTGTACTCATAGGTCTTCTCCACCTTGTCGGTGCCGACTTTACCGGTTTCCGTAATGCGGTTGCCGTCCGCATCATAGGTGTAGGCAAGGCTGGTAGTCTTCTTCCCGTTATAGAGCTGTTCCGATACCAGCTGGTTACTTTCATTGTACTCGTATTTATGCCATTCTGCAACCGTTCCGTTTAAGGTCTTCTCCATATAGGTGCGGTTGCCCATCAGGTCATACTCGTAGGTGTAAATATAAGTGCCGTAGTTGTCCTCTGTCTCCGTTGCAGAAACCAGCTTTCCTGCAGCATCGTAGGTAAAGGTGCGGTCTGTCTCCACAATCTGGTAGGCAAAGGTCGCATCCTTGTCATGCTTTGCATGCTTGGTGCCGTGGGGGTACAGATCATCATGTTTTCCATCCGTGTGCCTGCCGTTATGTTTTTCATCATAGGCGTAGCCTGCCAGGGATTCGATTAAAACGCAAAAATAGAGCAGCTCTATTTTACTAGACCTGCTCAAAAACTAACATCACATCCAAAAATTTACTATTAATCAACAATAAATGGCCAATATGTTCCTTCATAAGAGCCAACATTGCAAACCTGATTACTCACAGTAATATTGCGTGATGCATCCATGCCAATACTCATTACATTACAAGTAGCATAATCGTAAACTATGATTCCAGAAAACATTTGGAGCACCATAGGTAATCCCACTAAATGTGACTCTATTTGATTTCCCTCAAAGTTCAATTTGTACGTCATTTATCAATTCTCTCATAAACTGTATCTTATCTTCTCGTTAAACTTACAAATAATCAACCAACTTAGGGAAGTCAAAATTCAACTATGACTTTTGATATTTCTTCCCATTCAAACACTAACGGTTCATAATATTTCGCTCCGGGAAGCACAACAAACCCCTCCTCCGACATATAAAAAGAAGAGGCTTGAAACAAATAGCTGATTGAATCTATCTCTCCGTTATCTTGTTCTGGATTATTTCCATCAGACGTAAGGTTATTTATTACAATTTCCTTTTCTGTCATATGTCCATAATATAATATTTTTTCTGCATCTTCCTTGAAAATAAACAATCTGATTTCTCTTGAATCATCATCAAAATAATGAACCAGCATATCTTCAAATTTATCTTCATTTTCAATTAAGTCACCGAGCAATACTCTTCTGCCATTCAGCATGTCAATAACAATAGCATATGCAATCTTTCCGGGAAGCCTACTTTCTGTCCCTCCTTCATATAAGACCGAAAGATAATGTTTATATTGATAAATTCCTGTAATTTGCATCGCATTTTCACCGCTAAACAGATCATACAAGGGTCCCCCAATTTCTGCACAATCTAATATCCAACACGCGTCTTCCCATAAAGTATGATTGATATTCCACTGCAATTTTTCATTCGAACATCCACTAATTTTTACATATGGTACATAATATGTTTTATCCTCTGAAGTAGAGAAAGAAAAAACATCTTTCTCTACTTCATAAGAATAGGATGTCAGTTCAGAAGTAACATTTTCAACAGTTCTTGTTTCTGCAATATTTTCTTGATATATAGTTTCACTGTTTGGCACTTCCTCTAAAGCAACTATACTTTCTTCCTCGTTGTTAATATATCTCTCGCCTTCAGCACATGCACTCAAAAATAGCATACCTATCAAATATACATAAACTATTCCAAATATTCTATTTCCCAAATACATCGTATGCTTTCTTATACTTTTCACTCCTGTCCTCCCAGTTCTTAGGCAACGGGTTACTGTGATTACCCACTATTAACCTACCTTCCTTTATCTCATACTCTCCTCCATTTCTTATGATCTCCAAATCATCACTGTTTGCCGTAAAACCATTTACAAAATACTGAGTAATCAAAAAAATTCCTTCCGTATTTCCGTAAGTTGAAGCATAATCATTTAAGCTCCCTACACCTGTTTTTTTCACATTCGTAGTTCCCCAAAACCATGCCGATGCCTCTAAGCTGTAATTAGCCGCAATATAGTGAACTCTGTCAACTTCATCACTTAACATATTATCATATGCGCCTATCTCTTTCAAAAACGTATCTTGCGTATCTTTCCATGATAATTGTATATACCCTGCTCCTCGTTCGTCAAATTTCATTGTGGAACCTGAACTAACTCTTTTAATATATGAACTCCAATTGTCTGCGCTAAGCGTTTCTTTTCCATTTCTCATTCCCTCAATGTTATCTATTCCAAAATTACTTTCATGCGCCATTGTAGCCATAAACATTGTTATACTTGCTTTATTTGTTATACCATACTCATTTAAAGTACGATTAAATTTAACAATATAATCTTCCTTTTTACCATTAAATGCTCGCCAACCAAACTCTTCTAACTGTTCTATTGTCACATGAAAAATCTCACATGCAAAATTTTTATTTTGCTTGTATGCTGTTGCCATAATACGCTGCACATAGGACATATTTTGTTCATAATTATACGCTAATACATAGTCTATAGACGCTTGTGGTAACTGTAACTCATGTAAAGCACTTAAAAATTTTTCTGCAATATATAGACTAATTTTCTTTTGGTATTTTTCCTTTAATGGCATTTTTGAATACTGAATATATAAATCATTCATTTCATTTTCATACACCCAATGTCCGCTGGGATCCGTATAATTCAGATAGCTGCTCACGCAGTAATTATACCTGTTA
>ERZ1026862.1687-NODE-1687-length-12616-cov-36.769764_pt1 | contig 12616 bp, 10 predicted proteins | sample MGYA00380161_ERZ1026862 | MGnify/ENA primary metagenome ERZ1026862 (study PRJEB33269, sample SAMEA4719797) | human gut metagenome | biome: human-associated habitat; feature: organic feature; material: feces | place: Cameroon | collected 2013-10 ... | reverse complement strand
GAAAGAGAAGGTTTGGGAATAAAAAGTTTAGAATAGAGGATAAAGGAGAAGAACAAGATGAACTATTTAGAGATTGAAAAAGTCATTGGACGAGAGATTCTGGATTCCAGAGGCAATCCTACCGTAGAAGCAGAGGTAACTCTGGTAGACGGTACCATCGGACGCGGCATGGCTCCCAGCGGAGCATCTACCGGTGAGTTCGAGGCACTGGAACTGAGAGACGGCGATAAGAGCAGATATCTGGGCAAGGGTGTTCAGAAGGCTGTAGAAAATATCAATACTGTAATCAATGAGACTCTGCAGGGAATGGATGCATCCGATATTTATGCGATTGATAAGGCAATGATCGACGCAGATGGAACCAAGGATAAGTCCAGGCTGGGAGCCAATGCGATCCTGGCAGTATCCATTGCCAGCGCGAGAGCAGCAGCGATCTCCCTGGATATTCCCCTGTATCGCTTTTTAGGAGGTATCTCCGGTAACAGACTTCCGGTTCCTATGATGAACATTATCAACGGCGGCTGTCATGCGCTTTCTTCCGGACTGGATGTACAGGAATTCATGATCATGCCCGTAGGTGCGCCTTCCTTCAAGGAATGCTTAAGATGGTGCGCTGAAGTATTCCACGCACTGGCTTCTATTTTAAAGGACAGAGGACTGGCTACTTCCGTAGGTGATGAGGGTGGGTTTGCACCGGCATTGAAGTCTGACGAAGAAGCTATCGAGACCATCTTAGAGGCTGTAAAGAAAGCCGGTTATGAGCCCGGCAAGGATTTCAAGATCGCTATGGATGCTGCTTCCAGCGAGTGGAAGACCGGCAAGGTGGGCGAGTACAAGCTGCCTAAGGCAGGCACCGTATTTACCTCCGAAGAACTGATCGCACATTGGAAGAAACTGGTGGAGAAATACCCCATCATTTCGATAGAAGATGCACTGGATGAGGAAGACTGGGAAGGCTGGAAGAAGCTGACCGCAGAACTGGGCGACAAGGTACAGTTAGTCGGCGACGACCTCTTCGTAACCAACACCGAGAGACTGGCAAAGGGAATCTCCCTTGGCTGTGGTAACTCCATTCTGATCAAGCTGAACCAGATCGGATCCGTATCTGAGACTCTGGAGGCCATCAAGATGGCACACAAGGCCGGTTATACCGCTATTTCCTCCCACCGTTCCGGTGAGACCGAGGATACCACCATTGCCGACCTGGCAGTGGCACTGAACACCTGTCAGATCAAGACCGGTGCTCCCAGCAGAACCGAGCGTGTGGCAAAATACAACCAGTTACTCCGTATTGAAGAAGAGCTGGGTGCAGCAGCCGTATATCCCGGCATGGGCGCATTCAACGTTCAGAATTAATTTGCTTTTACCCAAAACTATTTTGGTTTCTCTTTTTCTCTTCAGGGACTGTTCGAAAGGACAGTCCCGTTTGCGTCTAAGATAGAACGGCAAAGAAAACGGCGTAAGATCCCGGGAACAGCCGAAGGAAGCCTCGGAAGAAAAAACACATTATTTCATATTGACTTTTCCGGAATCTATGTGATAAAATCTCAACGTTGCGAAAACAGAAAAACAGCATAAAGACTTTAGGTAAGAATTGGAAACGACACATGTGCGCCCTGCTCACTGATTAACGAACAACACACATGTGTCTTTTTGCACCCTATTCAGAGTCAGATAAACATCACAATCGGACGTCAAATGCTTGCATTTGTAAGAACGAGTGTGATTGTTTATATGACGAAGTAACTACATGAGCAAAAGGAAAGCATCGAAGATGCGATTTTGCGAATGGAGTTGCTGAATAGGAGTAAAAACCTCATACATAGAAAAGGAGGGCATCCAATTATGCCGAAAACAAAATTACAGAACATTATTTTCACCCTGATCATGGCATTCGTTATGGTGTACGCCATGGTCTGTTACAACATCGCACTGGACAAGGGAGGAATGACCAACGAGATCTTCCTGTTAGCGTTCCACGAGATTCCCATCATGTGGCCCATTGCCTGTATTCTGGAGTACTTTGTCGTGGAAAAGCTGTCCCGGAAGCTGGCATTCCGCATGGTATCCCCGGAGGATAAGCCTATTTTTATCACACTTGCGATCTCTTCCATGATCGTATGCCTGATGTGCCCGGTGATGAGTTTTATCGCGACCTGCCTCTTCATGCATCCCGGCAATCAGATCATCGCCCTGTGGTTACAGAAGACGGTTCAGAACTTCCCCATGGCACTGTGCTGGCAGATCTTCCTCGCCGGTCCCGGAGTGCGGAACGCCTTTGGTTTTGTTGTTGGAAAATTGAATCGACAGAAATAAGTACTTTCGGTCTGATAATATAATTGACTATCATCTGCGAGTGTGCTAACATGAGCAAATAAAGAGACAACGAAGTCCGTGGAAACGGAAAGCGTTGTCTCTTTTATTTTGTAGAAAAAATCAGGAAATTACGAGGTGAAACCTATGAGCGAGCAGGAAAAGAAGCAAAATACAGTTGCAGAGGTGTTAGTAAAATGTCTGGAAAACGAGGGCGTGAAATATGTCTTCGGTATTCCGGGAGAGGAAAATCTGGATATGATGAATGCACTGGAAAAGTCGGACATCCGGGTGATCGTGGTGCGGCATGAACAGGGAGCGGCATTCATGGCTGATATGTACGGAAGACTGACGGGAAAAGCAGGTGTGTGTTTCTCAACGTTGGGCCCCGGTGCCACGAACCTGATCACAGGTACGGCGGATGCCAACTCCGATGGTGCACCGCTGATTGCTATTACCGGACAGGTGGGAACGGAGCGGATGCATTTGACTTCTCATCAGTATCTGGATCTGGTAGAGCTGTTTGCACCGATCACCAAGCGGAGCAAACAGATCGTGAACCCCAATTCCGTCAATGAGATCGTTCGGATCGCTTTCAAATATGCGGAGAGTGAGAAGCCGGGAGCCTGTCATGTGGATCTGCCCACGAACGTGGCGAAGCTTACGGTCAGCTCCGGTATTGCCGCACAGCCTCTGAAAAAGCCGGAGAGGGACAAGGAGTATGCTTCTTTTTCCAGTATCGATCAGGCGGCAGCCATGATCTTCAAGGCGAAACATCCGGTAATCCTCGTGGGACACAGCGCGGTGCGTAACCATGCCGGGGAGGCACTTACCAGCTTCGCGGATACCCTGAAGATCCCGGTGGTCAATACCATGATGGCCAAAGGCATCATTCCTTATAACAATAAATATTCTATGTGGACCATAGGTATCCCCCAGAAGGATTACCAGAACAAGGTATTGGATATGGCGGATCTGGTGATTGCTGTCGGTTATGATATCGTGGAATTTGCTCCCGGCAAATGGAACAGTGAGGGAAAACACAAGATCCTTCATATAGACCAGAGACCGGCACATATCAACATGCTGTACCAGCCGGAGGTGGAGGTCATCGGAGATATTTCCTATTCCTTACAGCAGATCCAGTACCGCAGCGATGCCAAAGAGGAACCGGAAGATTTCCTCAAACTGCGGGAAGAAATGGTTGCAGAGTATGAAAGTTATGCGAATGACACCTCTTTTCCCATGAAGCCCCAGAAAATATTGCACGATGTCCGGAAATTCATGGGTGCGGACGATATCGTGATCTCGGATGTGGGCGCTCATAAAATGTGGATCGCCAGAGAGTACAACTGTTACCAGCCCAATACATGTATCATTTCCAACGGTTTTGCCACCATGGGAATTGCAGTCCCCGGCGCTGTGGCAGCCAAGCTGATCTACCCGGAGAAAAAGGTGCTGGCAATCTCGGGAGACGGTGGATTCATGATGAACAGCCAGGAATATGAGACGGCGCTTCGTGAAGGCACACCCATTGTAACTCTGATCTTCTCCGATGCCAGCTACGGCCTGATCAAATGGAAGCAGATGGATCACTTCGGACACAACTGTTTCGTGGATTTTCAGAATCCCGATTTTGTGAAATATGCGGAAAGCATGCATGCGAAGGGTTACCGCGTGGAGAAGGCGGAAGACCTGCTGCCGATCTTAGAGGATGCCTTTCAGCAGAAAGTCCCCTGCATCATCGACTGCCCAGTGGACTACAGCGAGAACACCAAGCTCTCAGAGTATCTTCATGACAAGTTTGAAAAATAATACGATAACCGAAAAGACGATTTGTCGTAAATGGCACAAAAACAATGAATTCCGTACAAAAAAGTTCCTAAACTAGAAATTTTTGTACGGAATTTCTTTATTTTGCTTATGTAGCGAAAATAGAGACTTTTTACATATCAAAATTTCATATTTTTGTATTTTTTTCACAGAAATTGGCGTTTTAAATACAAACAGAACTCCCGGAGTGGCAATATTTATTTCACTAACTTTATAGTTACAGTGTAATATTTTCCACCCTTTCCCATTCGAAAAAAATCCCCCTTTTTGAAAATTTGCTATCTGTTACCTGATGGAAACTAATGGTAGAATTCAATTATCAAATAAAACAGACGGCCGTCAGTGATAATGATAAATACAAAAAACAATATTTACCTATTGGGAGGACGAGTGTATGAAGCGTAAATTATTATCTACCGTACTTGCGGTAACCATGGCAGTATCCATGCTAACCGGATGTGGACAGAGCGGAACAAATGAAGCAACAGGAACAGGCGCTGCGGCGACAGATGCCAAGACAGAGACTTCAAAAGAGGACACCACAGGAGAACAGATCACTCTGAGAGTCTTCTCCAACCTGCCGGATCGTAAGAACGGTCAGGGCCTGGTAGAGCAGACCATCATTGATGAATATATGGCAGAAAATCCCAACGTCACCATTGAGGTGGAAGCACTGGATGAGGAAGCTTACAAGACCAAGTTCAAAGCCTACTCCATGGAAGGCATGCCCGATGTGGTAAGCATCTGGGGACAGCCCGCATTCCTGGACGAAGTATTGGATGCCGGAGTACTGGCAGCACTGGATAAGAACGATTACATTGATTATGGATTCATTCCCGGATCTCTGGACGGATTCATGAAGGACGGCGAGTTATACGGACTTCCCAGAAATACCGACGTGGCTGGCTTCTATTACAATCAGAAGATGTTCGAGGATAACGGCTGGGAAGTGCCTACCACCTACGATGAACTGTTAGAGCTGGCAGGCACGATCAAGGATGCAGGCATCGTTCCTCTGGCAATGGACGGCGGCGACGGATGGCCTCTGGCAGTATATCTGTCCGATATCCTCTTCCAGCTGACCGGCAGTGATTATGCGGGAGTTGTCAGCAATGCCATCGCTACCGGTGATTTCTCAGATACGAATATCATCCAGGCAACACAGATCCTGAAGGAGAGCGCAGACGCAGGCCTGTTCCAGAACGGCTACGATTCCCAGGACTACGGTACCGCAATGAACCTGTTCACCAACGGTCAGGCAGCAATGTTCTACATGGGAAGCTGGGAGACCTCCATGGCTCTGAACGAAGATATTCCCGAAGAAATCCGTACCAACATCCGCGTATTCACCATGCCCACCATTGAAGGCGGCAAGGGAACCGCTACGGACATTGCAGCATGGAACGGCGGTGGTTATGCAGTATCCGCAAAGTCCGAAGTGAAGGACGAAGCAGTTAAGTTCCTGAACTACATGTATCAGCCGGATAAGCTTTCCAAGTATGGCTGGGAGTTTGGTGTAGGTATGTCCGCACAGGATCAGTCCGCATACATGACCGGTGATGAGACCGAGCTTCAGATGCAGTTCGTAGATGCTGTCAACGGGGCCTCCAATGTATCCGGTACTCCCATCAATGACTGTGGACCTTCCGCATTCAAGACCAGCATCGAGAGCGAGATCCAGAGCGTATGCAACGGCAGCATCAGCGTAGATGACTTCCTGGCTACCATCGGAGCAGCATGTAAATAACGAGTTGCAAAGAATCAGAGGTTCCCGGGAACGGGAACCTCTCTTAAATAGAAGACTTGAAAATAGAAGATAACTGTGTCAGGGCCTGGCACATTATGAGATAAAGGAGCATCTGGTATGAAAAAATTATATAGTAATAAGCTGGTGATACTCAGTCTGGTGCTGCCGGGATTACTGCTGTTTTTCTTCGCTATATTTGCACCCATCTGCCTGAGTGTCTACTACGGATTCACTGATTACACCGGTATGGGAAGCATGAACTTTATCGGCTGGGAGAATTACAAACAGCTTTTCCACGACAAGGCTTTCGACCTGTCTCTTCGCAACTCCCTGCTGTTAGCCATCGGATTTATCTGCATCCAGCATCCGCTGGCCATGATCACCGCAGCAATCCTGGATAAGCTGGGAGGAAGAGCAGAGAATTTCTTCCGCTGCGTTTATTTCATTCCCAACGTTATTTCCGTAGCAGTCATTGCCTACCTGTGGAAATTCATCTACAACCCCGATTTCGGTCTTCTGAACAATATCATCAAGGCCTTCGGCGGAAAAGGTGATATCAACTGGCTGAGTTATGACAACGCTATCTGGGCGGTGTTGGTAGTACTGATCTGGCATGGCTTTGGATGGGGCATGCTGATCTACTATACCGGTATCAAAAATATCGATCCGGTGCTTTATGAGGCGGCAGCCATTGACGGTGCCAACCCCAGAACCACATTTTTAAAAATCACACTTCCGCTGATGAAGCCGGTCATTCAGGTAAACGTGACCATGGCAGTCATCTCCGCATTAAAGCAGATGGAAACGGTATATCTGCTGACCGGAGGCGGCCCGGGTAACAGTACCCAGTTCGCAGCAAACTATCTGTACCAGCAGGCATTTAAGGCCTATAAATACGGTTACGGCAACGCTATCGGTGTAGTATTCATTATCATCTGCCTTCTGGCAACGGTTCTGCTGAACACGATTTTCCGGGACAGAGATGAAGTGAAGACAGCAAAGAAAGCAAGGAGGGCATCCTAATGGAAATGGCAGGAAGGAAAAAAAGTAAGATCGGCAAGAAAATATTATGGCTGGTATTGATCCTCGTGGCAGTGATCCAGATCTTCCCTCTGGTGTGGCTGGTGGACTTTTCCCTGGCCAGCAGCACCGAAATGTTTACCAGCGGACTGCTCATCATTCCGGAGAAAATCCAGTGGGGCAATTATGCCAAAGCTTTTGTGGATGGACACTTCCTATTATATTTAAAAAATAGTATACTGATAAATGGATTGGCAGTATTATTGGTACTCCTGGTATCTATCATGGCAGCTTTCGCCTGCAGACGGATGCAGTGGAAACTGAGCGGTCTGGTGAAGACCCTGCTCCTGATGGGAATGATGATCCCTATTCATGCGACCCTGCTTCCCAACTACAAGATCTACAGCAGACTGGGACTGACGGATACCATCTGGGCATTGTTGATACCTTATGTGGCATTTTCTCTGCCGCAGGGTCTGTTCCTGATGACGAGTTTTATGGAATCCATTCCGGTGGAACTGGAAGAGGCAGCAGTTATGGACGGCTGCGGCATCTACCGTATCCTGTTCCAGATCATCACACCGATGTTGAAATCCTCCATTGCCACGGTATCGATCATGACCTTCTTAAACAACTGGAATGAGTTCATGATGGCAAGTACCTACTTAAGTTCTCCGACCTGGAAGACACTGCCGTTCTCCGTTCTGGAGTTTACCGGACAGTATTCGTCTAACTACGCGGTACAGTTCGCGGTAATGGCACTGACAGCGGCTCCGGCGGTCATTGTATACATACTTTTGAACAAGCATATCACCAAGGGCGTTGCCATGGGTGCAGTAAAAGGATAAAAAGGGTTAAAACAGGAGAAACGTACTATGAAGAGGATCAGACAATGGGTAGATCGGTTGAGCGTAAAAAAGAAGCTGGTATTTTACGGGTATCTTACGATCACCCCGGTGCTGGTCCTCATCTGCGTTGCAATGGTGATCAATAATTACAAAAAGGAATGTGCAAAACGACTGGAAAATGATCTTACCAGCGTGGGCACACTGGCAGAGAGTTTCAGTATCCTGCAGACGGATATCAAGGATTTTTCTACCTATATCTGTATCAATAATGATATTCACAACCTGCTGGTGACGGAGGATGTGGAAGAGAAAAATGCCAATGCCAAGCTCTGGCTGGAGGAAGCTCCCATGGAGATCGTGCAGGATATGATGGCTCTGAAAGGCTATATCAAGACCATAGCCATCTATCCGGCCAACGGGATCCGGCCGTATCTGCGCTGTATGGACGGAAGTGCTTATGTATCGGATCTGGACAGCATCTATGCGTCACAGAGTTATCAGGATACGATTGTTAGCGAGAGCGGCATGGTGTGGAAATGGGTCCCCAAGGGGAAGGGTGAGACCTATGAGACCAACCGCACAGACAAGATCGTGCTCTACCGGCGGATCCCGGATCTGCGGCAGAAGACCACACTGGGATATATCGCCATCGGTGTGGGACAGGAGTATTTTCTGAAACTGTGTGACGGCATTGTCAAAAAGGACACCGAAGGGGTGCTGGTACTGGACCAGCAGGGTGGTGTTCTGGTCAAGACCGGCACACTGGATGAAGAAGTGGAGGCTTATCTGGAGAGTGCGGAATTCATTGGACAGAATTACCGTACCAGGGAAGAACATATCACCTTTGGGGATTACGAGATCATCAGCAGACAGCTGGACAAGAACTCCAGTATTGTCTGTAAAGTGGTGCCCGGCTATCGCTTGCAGACTCAGATTTATGACATTGTATATATGCCGTGCATGCTGCTGTTGGGAATGCTGGTGGGACTGATGCCTCTGTTACTCATTATTTCCAATATCGTGACGAACCCGTTACACAAGCTGACCCTGGCCATCAATGAGGTGTCGAACGGCGACCTGGAACAGCAGGTAGAAGTGGTGACTCATGATGAAGTGGGGGAAGTGGCAGAGTGCTTCAACCGCATGGTTCTGGCACTGAAAGAACTGATCGAAGAAAATTATGTGATTACCCTGCAGGAAAAGGAGAGCGAGCTGGCAGCCCTGCAGGCACAGATCAATCCTCATTTTTTATACAATACACTGGACTCTCTCTACTGGCAGGCTACCAATGAGGGGAATGACGAGATCGCCGAAAGTATCCTGGCGCTGTCCCAACTGTTCCGGCTGGTGTTGAGTCAGGGCAGCAGAGAGGTGACGGTGGCGCAGGAGACGGAACTGATCTACCGCTATCTGCAGATCCAGAAAATGCGTTTCACGAAGCGGTTGAATTTTACCATACAGGTGGATGAGAATATCAAACAGGCGAAAATGCCGAAACTGATCCTGCAGCCTTTTGTGGAGAATGCCATTGTGCACGGATTTGAAAATGTAAGTACTCCCTGTGATGTCATTGTGACCGGCCGCAGGGAAGGAGATCAGATCTGTTTTGAGATCGTGGACACCGGTATCGGTATGAGCAAGGAACAGGTGGATGAGATCTGGCAGGAAGAGCCGGAGAATTACCGCAAACAGAGAATCGGCAGATATGCCATCAAGAATATCCGGGAGAGACTGCAGCGCCGGTACGGAGACAGATTTTCCCTGGAGATTCAGAGTGATGTGGGCAAGGGCACCCGGGTGACCCTGAGAATACCTTATGAGGAGAACATGCGATATGGGACTGAAATTATTGATCGCAGATGATGAAGACACCATACGAAAGGGAGTATCCAAATATATTCAGCTGCATTCCGACCGCTTTACGAAGATCTATGAAGCGGAAAACGGGCAGGAAGCATTGGACTTGCTGATTCAGTACCAGCCGGATCTGGTTCTGTTAGATGTCCAGATGCCATTAAGAAATGGGATCGAGGTCATGAAGGAAGCGGACAAAGCCGGGCTGCATCCGGTTACGGTAATCTTAAGTGGCTACGATGAGTTTAAATATGCCCAGCAGGCGCTGCGTTACGGAGCAAAGGAATATCTCTTAAAGCCTGTGCGGGCAGCGGATATTCTGGAATGTCTGAACCGGCTGGCAGATGAAAACATCGGCGTGGAGGAACACCCGCAGCCGGAGGAGGATGTGGAGCAGGGCAACCGCTTTGTGGCAGATGCCGTGGACTATATCAAGGAGCACTATGCGGAAGATATTTCCCTGCAGAGCGTGGCAGACAAGGTCGGTATCTCCGGAGGCTACCTGTCCACCCTGTTTTCCCAGAATCTTAACTGCAAATTTATTGATTATCTGAATCAGGTGCGGATCGACAGAGCCTGTGTCTATCTGGAACAGAATTTCCTGAAGACCTACGAGATTGCTTACCGCGTAGGCTTCCGGGATGAAAAATATTTTTCCAGAGTATTTAAGAAAGTAAAGGGACTGTCTCCGAAGGAATATCGTGAGCAATAAACAATAAAAGAATCGGAATGGGAAATAGAGAAAGGAGAGCAGCAATGAAGCTGAAGACTTATACATCGACTTACGAAAACAATGTTCGAGCCACCGTGGAAGCGCAGGTTGACTGGGTGTGGGATATTGAGAGAGAAAACGAACTGGTGAATCTCTATCCGCAGATCCGCTACCAGACGCTGGAAGGTTTTGGCGGAGCCGTGACGGACTCTGCAGGTTATGTATTTTCTCTGATGAACGAAGCGCAGAAAGAGAAGCTGGTAACGGAGTATTTCGGAGCGGAGGGAATGCGTTACAATCGTGTCCGGATTCCCATAGACAGCTGTGATTTTTCCCTGGCGCATTACGAAGCGGACGGGGAAGAAGCGGATGAGAATTTTGAACACTTTTCTTTTGAAAGAGTGGAAAAATACATTCTGCCACTGCTGGATGTGGCGGAGAAAGCTTACGGAGGGAAGCTGGATATCCTCCTGTCCCCCTGGAGCCCGCCGGTCTACATGAAGACCAACGGAGAGCGGAACAACGGTGGCAAATTAAAGCCGGAGTACCGGAAGCGCTGGGCAGAGTATATCTGCCGTTACATAGAGGAATATCGCAGCCGCGGGTATCATGTGACGAAACTGACCATGCAGAACGAACCGAAAGCCGTACAGACCTGGGATTCCTGTGTTTATACAGCGGAGGAAGAGAAAGTATTCCTGCGGGATTTCCTCTGGCCGTCCCTGAAAGCCCATGGGCTGGATGATATTGACATCTATCTGTGGGATCATAACAAGGAACGGGTACTGGAATGGGCGGAGACTATCATTGATGAAGAGACTTCCCCCATGATCGCAGGACTGGCATTCCACTGGTACAGCGGGGATCATTTTGAGGCATTGCAGATGATCCGGGAGAAATATCCGGATAAAAAGCTGCTGCTGTCGGAAGCCTGTATCGAATACCGGAAGTTCGCAGCGGACGATTATCTGACCAATGCCCAGAAATACGCCCATGACATGATCGGCAATCTGAATCATGGCATGAATACCTTCTATGACTGGAACCTGCTGCTGGACGAGGTCGGTGGTCCCAATCATGTGGGAAATTTCTGTGATGCTCCGTACTTGTTTGATACGAAGACAAAAGAACTGCGGGAGACCAATATCTGCGGGCATCTGTGGCATTTTACCCATTTTTTGAAGCCGGGAGCACAGCGGATCGGTGTTACCAGATATACGGACAAGATCGAGGTGACCGCTTTTGAAAAGGACGGGCAGATCACAGTGGTACTTTTAAACCGGACGGAGGAAGAGATTCTGGTGTATCTGCGGCTGGGAGAATATTGCGCGGAGCTGACTTCCAAGGCAAAGTCCATTATGACTGCGGAAATAGAAAAATAAGAAAAGTGATATAGGTAATTATGAAGAAGACAGCGGGAACCGGGAGCGGAACCCGCTGTTTTTGCGCATACGTCCGGGGTGGGTTGACAGAACGGTGGAAACCGTAGTATTTTGAAACAGACCACTGTGGATAACGGTGTAAGTGACAGACTCAGATATCAGATACAAAAAAGTAAGTTACGACAGAAGAACGAGGATACAGATATATGAAAATCTATTTGGTAAGACACGGGGAGACAGACTGGAACCAGGCGGGGCGGCTGCAGGGACAGACGGATATTGACCTGGATGCTCAGGGTTTTGCGCAGGCGGCGGAAGCGGCAGAGAGATTAAAGGAAGTTCCTTTTGAAATTGCGTTTTGTTCTCCTCTGATCCGTGCAAGACATACGGCAGAGACCATTGTGGGCGAGAGGAAAATTGCGTTGACCACAGACGAAAGACTCCGGGAACTCAATTTTGGACCTTGGGAAGGAACCGATGTCCGTAAAATCCGGGAGGGGGCCAACAGTCCGTTTACGGATCCGGGAAGCTATCTCCCGCCCGAGGGAGCGGAAAGTTTTGCACAGTTGTATGCCAGAAGCGGCGAGTTCGTGAAGCAGGTGCTGCTGCCGTTGGAGGGAACTTATGAAACAGTGCTGGTGGTAGCTCACGGAGCATTGAATCGCAGTATCCTGAATGCGGTGTTGGATATTCCGGTCAGCGACTTCTGGCATTTCCATATGGGCAACTGTGCTACTGCGATTCTGGAATGCCGGGAAGGAAAGTTGTCTCTGTTGGAATATCAGGACAGTGAAAGTGTAAATACGAAGAGCAAACTGCTGTAAGTTCCGGATACAGAGCTTGCAGATGGTTGAAAGGTGAGAGACTAAGAATGCACATAGACAGAGAAGATATGCTGGAACTGACC
>ERZ1026862.1686-NODE-1686-length-12617-cov-20.245662_pt1 | contig 12617 bp, 10 predicted proteins | sample MGYA00380161_ERZ1026862 | MGnify/ENA primary metagenome ERZ1026862 (study PRJEB33269, sample SAMEA4719797) | human gut metagenome | biome: human-associated habitat; feature: organic feature; material: feces | place: Cameroon | collected 2013-10 ... | reverse complement strand
ATTATAAACCGGATTATTCATTATGGCAGGTGTAGAATGTAGCTCTACAGCAACACCATTCACCTCCAATTCAATATGATTCAAGCTCTCATCCTTTACGCATCCTTTCCCCTTCGCTAACGACTGAGCCAAAACACGAATATCCTCACGCGACGCATTCACCCACACATCCACATCCCCAGGAGTACGAGAATAAGGATTCGGATACATCACAGCATTCCCCTGCCCTTTAAGAATACAGCAGCGAAAACCCGCTTTTATAATCTTGCTATAAATATATGCCGTTGCTTCATTTAGTTTGATATTGCACTTCCTAATATTCTGACTTTGTCCAAACCATGTCATCAACAAACCTTGATTAGGAGCACACCCCTTCGACAGCTTTTCCACACCATCAAAAGCCACACCCACCAAAGTCTGCTTCTTCACGAAATCATAGAAAGCATTCCAATCAAAGTTCCTCAGTGCAGTACCATCAAGAAACTCCCGACCTTCATATATACCTAATGAGAATCTGATGAAACGAAAATACAATTCATTCATACCCCTCATAAAAGCAATCCATCATTCACCATACCTTGCCTATTCCTTCGTCATGTTCCAAAGAAACAGAGTATTACCAATGATATACCTTCTCCACACACGCTTTGGCTCCTTCAGCAAACGATACAACCATTCCAAGCCATGCTCCTGCCACCATAATGGTGCACGCTCCACTGTACCAGCAAAGAAATCAAATACAGCGCCAATAGTTCCCACATGACAATGGATGTTCAACTCCTTCCAATGCGAGTACGTCCACTTCTCCTGTTTAGGAGCAGTCATACCAATCCATAGCAAATCAGGATTAGCATTATTTATTGCATCGATAATCGCCCTATTATCCTCATCCGAGAATTCAGGCTTATAAGGAGGCGAATAAGTCACCACCTTCAAATGAGGATAATCCACAGCAGCACGCTTCACTATCAAGTCAAGCACCTTCTGCGAACTACCCATAAACATCACCGTCTTGGATTCTTCACTCTTCGTTCTTAACTCTTCACTTTCTCTTTCGAGTTTTTCCATCTCAAAAGAAAACAAGTCCCAACCAGCAATACGCTCCTTAGGTTGACTCTTAGCCTTTATCCATTTACAAGCCTTCACTATGCTCACACCATCAGGAATCAACACATCACCATTTGTCAATGCATCAGCAAAAAGTTGATCCTTCTTTGCTGTGTTAAAAGAGTGAGCATTTATGGTATTTATGAGCAATTTGCCCTCTGGTAGCGAAGCCAATTCAGCCTTACTACCCAAAATTGTTAATGTTTTTAATCTAAACATAACTATAAATCAAATTATTTTGTTATTTTCGCAGCCATAAAAGCATATTCCATCATTCTCAACAAATAAGAATACCCACCATGACCTACGATATAAATACTATATATACCAAGTATAAGCAGCTTTCGAAAAAGCAACGTCAACAACTCCTTGCCACCCTTCAGTCGCAAGGTATCAACATCGTGAAAATCGAAGCCTACGAATATTCAGATGCCCCAGGCATCAAACATCTGTTTTTCTATTTTGCAGAAGATAGCAAGAAAGCCATCCCCTATTTCATGTTAGATAAAGAAGTATGGGAACAAATTCAATTCAACATTATACAAGAAGCAAGATAAAACCATCTTATCCATCTTCATATTTACAAGCCAAGCACATGCCAATAATACCCATTATTGTTTCTGCTTGCCTCCTCAGCCTTACGATAATTCAATTTATGAATGCTAACATGAGCTATCAAATCATCCCATGCCCCTTTATCAAAGTCCATCTTCAAGCTGTTTCCTAACAAGAAGCAATATCTGCTATTCAATTTTGGCATTTTATTTTCCACACCCATCGATGCCTTCAATGCCATTCCCAAAAACAGATGCATCATATAATAATCTATCGCACAATCAAAATCCCTCCAATAAGCCACAAGCATATCATAAACAGCAGAGATAATCACGTTGTTAGGTCTCGCAGCGATAAACCAATTAGACAATCCCGTAGCTACTTTAGCCCCACGTGCATAATATCGTGGTATTGTCAACTCACTCCCCATTATACTATCCCACTGCTTCTTCAAGACCTCATTATCAAATCCAGTACATAGCACCGACGCATCCATCCATACACCACCATATTTTTTCAGTACCGCCAAACGCAATATATCACTGAACAAAGCAGCAGGAATAATACCCTTTTTATATTTCTGCTCTATAAAGTCAGGAATTTCCACCCATTTATGATATATCTCTACACTTAGTGCCCGATGCTCACCAGTATTAAGACATCTCTTTTGAGAAGCCAAACAAGCCTTCACAAGTTCAGGAGCCTGTTCAATTCCTTGTAGCCAGCAAGACCAAATGATATTAGGCACATGCACATCAGCAATATCCGAGTTTTCACCTTTCCTACTACCATCCAAAGCCTCATCCAATATTCCGCCATACCTTTCAATGATAACAGTCTCCACCCTTTCTAAAAACAGCGAATAAGCATATTTCATCGATTGTCGTTTCAGCATACACCTAACAACGATGCCAACAAGCCTCCCCAACAACCCCAATCGCGCATACTCTCTAAGTAGGCGTAAACCACCAAACTCACGAAATCTTATCCATGCCCGATTAATATCTAATTTCTGCATTCAAAAGGTGTTTAAAATAAATCTTATTATTTTTAAGAATGAAGACAATCATTCAGGATATCAACCATCGTCTCCTCAAACTTTCTGAGGGTAAACTTATCATTGAACTTGCGATAGCCATTTTCTCCCATACGCTCGGATTCCTTCGGATGCTCTATGAAGTATTCCAGTTTATCTGCAAGAGTATGGAAATCATGCTTCTCTATTAGGAAGCCAGTCTCTTTATCGTCTATGATACCAGGAATACCACCCTCTGTTGTGGAAATACAAGGAAGATGATGCTGCATAGCCTCCAATAATACCAGAGGAAAACATTCATTGTGATAGAAGGTTGGGAAAACAAACACGTCAGCAGCTGCCCAAAACTCATCCTTCTCCTTGCCATACTTGCCACCATGGGCAAAACAGACATCTTCCAAATGAGACTCAATCAAAGCACGCTTAAACATCTCTTCCGTTATATCACTCCATTTTCCTACAAAATGAAATTCTATAGGCAAATCCTTTTCATGCAGGATCTTTGCAGCTTCCACAATCGTCCACACCCCCTTCTCAGCAATCATATTGCTCAGAAAGAGTACATTCATCTTCTTATTTTTCATTCTTCTGGTATTCCGTTAGGACAAACAAACACATCTTCTCTTTTTACATACTTCATGACATCACTATATAAACATTCAGACAAGAGAATTACCTTAATTCCCTTAAAGAATCGCTGGTATAGGATATTATCCAAGAGCCTGTTTTGGCGAGTTGCAACACCCTTATTATGATAATGGACAACCACCTGATATCCCATCCGCTTAATCGTCTGCACAACGATATAGTCTTTATAGAAGGCACCGCCACAGGCATTTGGTGTTACATATACCAAGTCCGGTCTAATTGCCTTTAAACTCTTTCTTATTCTACGAAGCAGCATGACAAAATCAACTAACTTGCGGATTCCAACCTTACCAATATCTTGCAGATTCTTAGCCGTTGTCAGATTGATGTAACGCCCCTCATACTTCTCATTTATTATCTCACTATCGTGGATATACTGACCCACCATAGCGGCCCCATGAACAGGCGGCGGCATGTGCATGATAAATAAAATCTTTGGTTTCATAGCTTTTCTTTTAATATATAGTACTTACCTTTATTATACGTGCCATAGATATTAAAATCAAAAGACTTGAATAGATTCATCATACTGATTCTTTTCTGAGTATTCGTCACTCCATGTATAGTGTAAATCCATTGTTTCGGAATGGCCTATACATAGAGCCATATTAAACAACCTGGCATTGCCTGGGGGTACATCTCCAATTTCCCCAAGATTAGATAATATCATGATATTTTCATCAGGATTTAACCATTCTATTTTTAAATTCTTAGCTGTACTTCTTCCCTTATTTGATATTTTCAAAATTCTACTTCCTGCTTGACGATTTATTATTTCGCTACGAATAAAAGCTTTTTTCTGGTCGTCAGCTTCCTTTTTCATTTTCTCTATTTGCAGCCTTTTATATTCCTTGTCAACACTATCTGAAAGATTGTTAGCATTAGAAGTAATATCAATGGAATTTACAACCTCTAAAAACTTGTCACGTTTACGTTCCCATTTAGTTCCACTAATATCTTTAAACAAAAAGGCAGCACATAGTTTATCTTTCAATTCTGTCAATCTTGCTTTAGCATCATCGCTATCAACCTTAATTGCAATAGAGTTAGAGTTAACCACTCCACTCATCTCATTATAGTTTATGTCTTTTGTCAACAAAGAATAATAGTTTGCACGCAACACCCAAGCAGCCCCCATTTCATTCATTGAGACTGTGCTGTTGTAATACCTTGGAGAATGAACAAACAACACATACAGTTCATGATTTAAAAACAAGCTTTTCAATGTATCGAAAATATCTTCACCCAACCCAATTCCATAGCCATTTACAGAACTACAGAAAAGATTGCTTTCGTCAAATCCTATTGATTCTAAAAGTTCAACTAATGCCTCTACAAAAACCTTATCTTTTGATGAATGGCTTATGAAAACCATTGGAGACTTCTTCATTCCCATTTGATTTTTACTAATATTATTTATTTGCGACATCATAAAATTATAAATAGAATACAAGCCATCAAAATTATGTTCCAGTGTATACCCATTGCCTGTATTATCAACATTCTTAAAGCGGACAAAATCCGCATCAGCATTAGTGAAATACTTTCCTAAGTAAATCACAACAGCACTATGCCATTTATGATAAGCTTCAATAGCCAGATTAGAATTCACATCTTTAGAAATTGCCATTTTATAATCACTCTCCAAAGAACGTACTTTTTCTTCTTCTGATAAGCCACTTATTTTATCATCATTTTCACCTGTATTAAAGTAAGTTACATCTTCTTCAAAAGAATCCAATAAAGATTTATCTATTCCTGCAACAGCCAAATCTTCTTCTATCTTATCAACATTTAATGTCACCTTATTCTCTTCCGAAAAAGTTGTCAATATTCCTTTTACCATATTTACAAGACTTTCATGATTCGGCTTTTCATAAAAGGTATTTAGTAACAAAGTCAAAGTAGAGCAAGCATAAAATTCATTAATATCTCCATGAACAATTATACCTCTATAACCATTTATTATCTTATTACCTTTATCCCAAATCTCTGCCATTCCAACTTTTACAAGCCAACGCTTAAATGCTGTAGACACAAAAAACTCATTTCCAACAATCTTGGTAAGGTCTTCATAAAGAGGAATTAATTTTACATTAGGTTTTATTTCTGCCATTTTCTTTTACATATTCATTATGTCACACACAATAATAGTTTTCAATACCATAATCTTACCTTCGCACAGGAGGCATGTGCATAATAAATAAAATCTTTGGTTTCATCAGTTTTTCTCCTTTATTTTTTTATCTAAATCATTATAAAAATGCCAAATCGGAAAACGTTTGAGATTGGCAGCATCTTCTTTCGTGCACTTGGAAAACCACTCCTCAAAATTGACCTTATCTCCCAAAAGTAAAGACACACCAACTTTCATTATAGGCTCTAATTTCTCATTTGATAGAATTTCTCGAAGTTTCGCAAGCTCATCTTCACCTAATTTGTTTTCTCGTTTTAATACTTGGCAATAGTTGACAAAATACATTTCCTTCAGTCGCTCAGAGTTGTCTTTGTTCATCATCCAGCAACTGAGTTTTTCTGAGTAAGCAAGCAACTCCTCCTTACGCAGAGATTTCTCTTCTCTTAATTTATCATAAGTTTCCAACATATAGAGCAAATCCAGATTGGCCATTTCAAAGATATGCGGATTTTTGTCTATAAGTTGTTCGTAAGAACTAATCAGAGCATCAAATGGTATATTGTCGCATATTTGCCATAAGCCTTCATTTTGCAGACAAGAGAAAGGACTTGCAGGATATCTCTTGTTGTCCTTAAACTTATACCTTATGGATATTTGACCATCAAAGAAATCCCCAAAACGAGAATTACCATTTTCATCTACAGCTTCCCATAAAAGGATTTTCAAATCACCAATTTCTACCAAGACTAAATTATTCTCTTCATGCCCGATACTTACAGATTCTCCTGTGCAAAAAACATGAAGGATAACATCTATCATGCGTTCCTGTTCTTCTTTGATTGTTGACAAATCCAACGGTCTGTTTACATGCAACATTGCAAGAACACTCTTCAACTTTTTCCATCCCTCAATTCTTTCTGTAAGGTTTTTCACTAAATCTTGTTCATTGACTTTCAAATGCAAGGGCAAACCTCCAAGAGACAGGCATTCTTCCTTATCCAAGGCAAGGATAAACTCTGCGTCTTTTATGCTGTCATCCAATGTTTTAGAACAGCTTCTAAAAGTTGCCCTGCAATCAGGATTATCGCTATTTAAAAGAAACGAGAAGGTCAAAACATCACCAATTGATATGATTAGTCTTCCGTCTTTAACGTCATTCTTGTATTCCGTAAAGAACACTTTTCCACCAACAGCAACATCCCTCTTTACAACATTATGGAATGATATCGACTCTATTTCATTCGATATAGGAACTTCGATATTGAATTCTTTATCAATCTGTGCATATAGGAAAGAGTTGTGTGATGACAAATACCCCATCACATCAACAGGACTCATTTTGCGAGAAGGGGCAATAAAAGAGAAATTCTTGATTTTTCTCTTCTTCATGTCCTCAAAAGTAAAAGGCATTTTGTTGGCATAACTAATTTGTTTCTTAGCATCGCCACAAAAGACTTTTAAGATGTTCTCAAAATCCGCAAGAGTGTCAGGAAAAGGCTTCATGGCAACACTTACAGTATCTTGCTTTCCTTTTCCCCTCAGAATGTTCTTAACGGTTTCTGGCAACAGACATCTGTAAAACAACAAAGTATCTTTCCCCTTGTTCTTTTCTTGGCATACAATATAAACTGTCGGTTCATGCAAATATGCGTTTAGGTCATTAACAGAAATGTTGTACTTAAACTTTGTTCGTTTAAATGTTTTCATCTCCTTACCTTTCAGCTGTACAGGAACTCGCCCGATAAACGAATTCTTCGCCTTGTCATCTTTGGCATACAAGTAAAGATGACCGTCCCAAAATGGCTCTTTGTCATTATCACTGATATGCTGAGAAATGACATCACTTCCCTGTATGTATTTCTTTAAGGCTAAAATAGCCCCTTCTTCAATATCTTTAGAAGTCATAACTTATCAGATTAGTTTATATAGCACTTTATATTTTTGGGATAGTTTTATGTTTTCTTTACTTTCCTCATACACCCATTTCTGTTCAGCGAATGCTTTTAGATAAGGCTTATAGTCTGATATTCCTAATGTTGAAAAATAAGCCTTCACATATTCCATACTTTCATCAATGGCGAGCAGAAGGTCTTTATCTGGTTCAAATAGTATTGATACCTGACATATATAAGTAAATAGGTCGTAACCAAGAGTACGATCAGCGGCAAGTTCCCAATCTATTAAACGAATAGTACCTTCAGAAACAAGCACATTCCATGGGCAGAAATCACCATGGCTTAATGATATTTTCAAGCCATTTTCATCAACATCTTTATCTGTTAGATGATATTTAGATAAAGGTAAGCACAACTGCAATACCTCATCGGTCATCTTGCGACTTTTTGGACGTGAACCTTTTATAAATTCTGCCTTTAGATATACATAATCGTCTGTATCAACTGATTGCAACAACTTCGGTGTCAAACCAGTACCATCAAGCATACGGTATATCCTTATCTCATTTTTCGTCAACTTCTTCGCTCTCGGCTTTTCAGAGAATTTGGCAAAAAATGGAATATCCAATGTTTTGTCATATCCCAAAATAGATATTTTCTGTTCTACGCCAGGACTTCCCATATTGAAAGACATCAGTGTGTCATTTCCATCAGTCGCCTTAATTTTTGAATAGGGGAACTCCAAATCATTCTCTTTCACAGATGTCAATGACCTCACTACAGAAGAATGTTGAAACAGCCACCAATATATTTTCGACAATCGCCCTCCGTATGGACTATACAAGCCATACATATATTGTAGAGAAGAGTCCAAGTGAGGAAAATAATAGGAAGTCGTAAATGTTTTAAATCTATATAGTTTCATCATGATTTATGCTTTTCAATTACATTTTGATATATTTTATCAATCAAATCAATCTTGCTCCCCCAAGAAAAATCTTTTGCACGTTCCAACGCTCCAAGAGACAACTTCTGACGATATTTTTCGTCACCTTCTAGCTTTTCTATAGCAAAAGCAAAGTCACGAATAACCTGTTTATGATTTTTCAAATCTATTTTTATTCCACAAGCATCTGTAATAACATTGGCAAAACCAAGATGGTTTGTTGCAACTACAGGCAAACCCATAGACAATGCTTCAAGAAGTACGGTCGATGTAGCATCGCTCAAACTCGTTATTACAAAAGCATCACACTTGGACATAATCCCCATTGCTTCAGTCTTTTCTACCCATCCGTGCCATGTAATATTTTTAAGTCTAAGTTTTTTACTTAGATATTTCCATTTCCTAGTACATTCTCCTTCACCTATAATATGCAATTCCACTTTATCAGGATTCTTTAACCTAGCCATAGCCTCTAAGAGTAAGTTCAAAGATTTTCTTGGAATATGCAATCCTGACCAACATATTTTTAATTTTCCGACACGACTTTCGGTTTGATGTTTGGTAGAAGTTTGAAAACCGACTTCAGGTATTACTATATTATCTTTATTCCACAATTTCAATAAGGTGTTATGGTCATCTTCTGTAGCAGTTATTATAGAATCACTTTCATTCACGGCTTCTGCTACACGAACAGAATGTTTCATTTGCCAAGAATTTATAATATTGCGCATACCATAAAAGACCATTCCTTTCACACCCATTGACGGCAATAACTTCCATGGCGTTATATTGAAACCACCCATCGGCCCCCAAACGAAAGGTTTGTTAAGTTTGTATAAATAACCAGGCTCTCTATAACCGACCATATTTAATTGGTGTACCAAATCAAAATTGTATTTTGCATCCAATTCTTTTGCAAATTCCAAGGCTTTCTTTTGCCACTGATTGTAGAACCAATAATATGATGGCGGCCATATTTTACGCAATATTTTATGACGATTCTTTTTAATAAAAAAGAAATGTTTATTACTTTTTTCGTCAGGATTAGTTACAAAATATCTATCAAGATCTTCTTTAAATTTACTTTCAGTCAAAATAAATAACTCATGATATTTAGAAAGTCCTTTTACGAAATTCCATCCCATACCAGGCTCACTCCCCTTATAAGGAGAGCAAGCATAACAATTTACGAAGATTCTCATAAGAAAGTTACTTTATTAAATCTTTTCGACAGCATATCCAATATAGCCTCTTTAGCAAATCGTATACTTTCTTCAGGCGCAAGTGTCGTATCAACCCATACAGCATTCTTGCGGCAACTACAAAAACTTTTTAGAACATTGGTCTGTCTTGTAACCTCATCAAGACTTGTCTCAGGCTTACGTTCATATATTTTTTTAGGGTCTCCACCTAAGCAAAGTATCAAATCTGGGACTGGCACGAAGATTTCCCCAAACCGAAGAACCCACCAAGGCAAGGATGTGCGAGAGCGACGTTGATCTATATAATAATCATAATAGTAACGATCGAATATAAAGACCTTCGCCTTTGTTGCGATTTTAGGATATACAGATTTTGCGTACCCAAAAGTATAATCCATCATATAATATCCCCAACGAACAATAGAACCAATTAAGCCTGATGGCTTTTGTGCATGCGGATCAGAAACAACTTTTGGCTTTTCATCATCCTTTAAAGCCTCCTTTTTACCTAAAGCAACGCCCATATCAGGCAATACATTAGGTCTCAAGTGATTATAGATAATTCCATTATGGAAAGCCTCATCTAACCAAGGAGTAATTGCGTCAATTATAGTACTCTTACCACTTCCATCTGTTCCTTGAACAGAAATAACATATCCCGGTTTGTTCCAAAATCGTGATACTTTAGATATTTTATGCAAAAAAATATTTTTTGTTTTCAAGGAAGAACGCCCAAGTTTTTTAAGTTTTTCAAACTTCTGAACTAATTGTTTAACTTGTATTGCTTCATACAAGGCCTCAGAAAAACGAGCAGAGAACAATGTTAAAACACTTTGTATATATTCTAAAGAATATAAGTCTGCATTATCATAGAGAGGCTTTATATACTTTTCGCCACTCGTACCATTGTTTACGATTTCCTTTATGAATGCTACTAAATTGGCTAATTGGTCATCTAACACATATATATCCTTGTATTTTTGTATATGTTTCTGTATCACCTCTCTCTGAATCATTTCTGTATTTTGATAAGGAATACATCCACAGAAAACATCTATTTGAATACCACATTCACTATTCATATAGCATACTTTTGGACAAAGCGTATCTGGTAAATAAGAAACTAGATGTGCATTCTGCTCTTTTGCAACATTCTCTATTATTCGGAAAAAGTCTTTCACATCTTTACGACAAACCCAAAGATCTATATCACTACCTCCAAGACTTTCCGGCAATGTTTTATAATTTCGTAAAACAGCGTATTTAATATTTTCTTTATTTAGCTGTTTAAACAAATTAACTGATATTTGATTAACCATTATCATAATTGTTAAAAAACATTTCTGATTTTCTTTTTCAACCCTATCATTCTAATTCTTAAAAAATCTTTATTATGCAATTTTTGCTGACGCTTGTCTAAAACAATATTGTCATTAAAGTGTAACGGTTCTCTCAATGTTCCAATTTTCAAGTGGGCATATGGATTAATATCGCCATTTTCATAATGAGCTCCGCCATTTGTACCAATATTAATTGCTAAATTATCTCCTGGTATAATACAAAGACCATGCTCTACAAAAACCGTAAAAGCCCATCGAGTAGCCCATGAAGTATTCGTATGGATATTACTATAAGTATGATTCCAATACTTATACCTCATACAACCTTCTAAAAAACCAAAAGTACTTATAAGTGTAGAAAGCGATTGTTCTGGCCATTTTTTCATCTCCATATCCATATGATTCCAAGCTCGAGCCCATGTAGCCCATCCCCAACATTTAAAATCTAAAGTATAGAAATAAGTATTGGCATTTTGTTCTTTGGGATAATGGTTTTCTGCCGAGATTTCCATAACACGCTCATCATTCTTATAACGTGGGAGAAGGATTTCACACAATCTGAAGAAACCTTGACCTACAACAACATCATCCTCTATAATCACACCGTATTCTTCTTGCTCAAAAAACCAAGTAATTGCACCATAAACCGCATTGGCACAACCCAGATTTTCCTGCCTAAAAAGTGTTTTGACTTCACAAGGCCAATCTATTGCATCAAGCATTGCTTTTCGAGTTGCTTCAACTGCTTTTTTTTCACCTTGCTTATGCATTCTAGGTCCATCACATTCTAAATATAAACGTTCTGGCTTATATTCTTTTATAGCCAACATAGCTTGTTCCACATGGTCAGCTCTATTAAAAGCTAGAACTAATATTGGTACTTTCATAAAAATAGTCTTAATTAGCTTAGTCTCTTCTAAAGATGTCTCGTGTATATACCTTATCCTTCACATCATCCAGACAAGCATCGTAGCGATTGGCGATGATGGCATGGCTCTGAGTTTTGAATGCTTCGAGGTTGTTCTCTACTCTACTGCCGAAGAAAGTACTACCCTCTTCCAATGTTGGCTCATAGATGACTACCTCAGCACCCTTTGCCTTGATACGCTTCATGATGCCCTGGATGGCAGACTGGCGGAAGTTATCGCTGTTTGACTTCATGGTCAGGCGATAAACACCAATCACACAGTTGTGCTCCTTGCTGGCATCATAGCTGTTGGCATCGGCATAGCTGTAATAGCCTGCCTTCTGGAGTACGGCATCAGCGATATAGTCCTTACGGGTGCGGTTGCTCTCTACGATTGCCTCTATCAGGTTCTCTGGAACATCGGCATAGTTTGCCAGGAGCTGCTTGGTATCCTTTGGCAAGCAATAACCACCATAGCCAAAGCTTGGGTTGTTGTAATGAGTACCGATTCGTGGGTCAAGGCCTACACCTTCAATGATAGCCTTGGTATCAAGACCTTTGACCTCTGCGTATGTATCAAGCTCGTTGAAATAACTTACACGCAAAGCCAGATAGGTATTGGCAAAGAGCTTCACTGCTTCTGCTTCCTTCATGCCCATGAAAATAACAGGGATGTTCTTTTCAAGTGAAGAATGAAGAGTGAAGAGTGAAGCATCCAATTGCTTTGTGTCGCCATTATGACCAATTGCGCCTTCAAGAAGTAAAGAAGCGAAGGTCTTGGCTGCTTCCTTCATCTTTTCTACATCGGTCACCTTTCTGATTGCCTCGTTCTCCTCTGCAAACT
>ERZ1026862.1684-NODE-1684-length-12636-cov-13.806772_pt1 | contig 12636 bp, 11 predicted proteins | sample MGYA00380161_ERZ1026862 | MGnify/ENA primary metagenome ERZ1026862 (study PRJEB33269, sample SAMEA4719797) | human gut metagenome | biome: human-associated habitat; feature: organic feature; material: feces | place: Cameroon | collected 2013-10 ... | reverse complement strand
CTTGCCCCCGGTTACCAACATCGGCAAGCCGATGTGTACAGCCTTCCAGGCTGGTTGTAATCAATAATCCCGTTATTATAGTGTGCTAATAAATTCGATGATTAACAACATATATATAGTGATAATTCAGAACTGTTACTTGTCGCAAATATATGTATTAATCGTTTATGTTTAATAAATCTTTCAGGCAAGTTGAGATTAAAAATGAATTGGTTTGATAGTAAGCAAAGCTACCTTTGATAGTAAGCAAAGATATATTTGATAGTAAGCAAAGCAAGATTTGACAGCAAGCATAGATTCGATTTAACAGGTTGCTTTAGCGATAAGAGTTAGGTGAAATATCGATATCAACAAGCTGATTAATCGATATTAATTAGGCGATTTTTCGACCCTGATTATAATAATACAATAATGCCACGAATCTCTGGGGAAGAAGCTTTTATAGAGCTTCATTTCCACAGAGGTTCGTGGCATTGTTGTGTTATGTGGTTTCCTTAGAAGTTAACCTTTGTTCCCAAGCTGAGTTTCAGCTCTCCTTCCACAGGATGGTTCATTGGTGTGATCGCAATCTTCTTGGTGAATATAGTGGCTGATGGTTCCAAGTAAATCTCAACGTTAGGCGATACCTTAACACCTGCCTGCACTGCACCCATCAGTCCAGGTGCAACCTTTGTGTCGTGATCCTTCCATGAGGCGATGTTGAGCGAAGCTGCAGCGATACCTGTCAGTTGGAACGTTTTGTCGTCGGTGCTCTCGCCCGTAATGGCGCTATTGATGTTCATCATGTAGCCAGCGTGAATAGAGGTGATGCTCTCGTTGCTATTTCCGTTGCGTTGAATTACCGAGTTGCTAATTCCTGCATGCACACCATTCACTCCATCAAGCCAACGACCATAGCTAATATCTGAAACAAACGATAGGCGAGGACCAATTCCCTGGCGCGAACCGAAGTTCTCAGAGCTGACACCTGTTCCCATGCTTACCGACACTACGTTTGGATGTTCTGGAGTCTCGTCGAGGTCGGCATTGCGACGGCTACGCTGCAAGCTATAGTCGAGACCCATCATCATCTGTGGCATGATGCGTTGGCGTCGTCTGTTGCTGTATCGTGCCGAGAGGTTGAGAGCCACCTGAGGCTCAGCTATCAAACTGAGATGGTCGGTCAAGCGTACTGCCAACTGTCCGCCCAAGTGCAAATCTGGTGCAAACGAGTAGTAATGGTTGGCGTAGTCGACACCCACATTGGTACCCACCAACGCTCTAACAGCCAGCGGACGTGAAGCATCATAGCCGTAGGTATATGAGGTGAGGTCGAGCAAGAGGTCGGCTCCTGCAAAAGCCTGTGCACAACGCGAGGTGCCCTCCTTGCGGCTCACCATGCCTTGCAGGTTGCCACGCCATGCCATATAAGGCGAGAACCATTGTGTGTAGCTCAGTCGAGCGACAGGTGAATATCTTTTCCATTCCTTTAGCTGTCCCACACGGTTGGTCATACCTGCAGCCATAGTGAACGAACTGCGATGCCAGTCGCCATTGGCGCTCACCTGATGCTGGGCGAGGCTATGCTCGAAGCCATCCATATTAAACTGCATACCCACGTTGACATTTGCCAATAGGTCTACACCTGTGGTGCTGAGCGAGGTTGGCAAATAGTCGTCGGAGTATGCCAAGAGGCGTGGCTCGACAAACAATCCCATTAGTCTTGACACATGCCATGTGCCACGAAGTGAAGCATCTACACCAACATAAGACCCACCGTTTTTAGATACGTTTACACCAGCTGCAGCAGTGAAATCGAAGGCACGGTTGCGACGATAGCCATAGAAGGCATTGGTGAGGTTGAGCAGATAGTCGGCACCAACTGTGAAATGAGTTTTATAATCATTGTTGTCGCTCCATTGCGTTCTTGCCACTTGTGCCCACAATCTGGCACCGCTAACAGGCGTATACCATTTGCCCACGCCAACATAGGCTTGCGGTCTGAGATAGCTATTCATGTTAGTTATCGGCCTGCGTGCCACAATAAGGTTGGCACCTACAGCACCCTCAATAAACATATGGTCGTGCCATCCCAATGAGTGCCACTTATCGGTAGGCTTTGCCGTCAGACTACGACCGTGGTAGGTGTAGGTAAGACCAGCCAATACAGATGGCGTAATGTCAAGCTTGCTACGATATGAGGTGGTGTGCTGGGCATAGTCGTCGCCATAGAAGTCTACTCTTGGCTCTACGGTAAAGCTCAACTCGCGTGACATACGCAAGTTGGCTTGCAATCCTGCACCTGCTCCAAACACATTCTTGTGGTCGCCCATGGCATCGGTAGTATAGTTGTAGCTAACGCCAGCCACACCATTTATCCAGAACCAACGGTCGGTATTGATGCCTCCAAAGGCATTATGCAGGTTGAGCAAGTAGTCGAGCTGAGCTCCAACAGCCTTAACCTTGTTTTCACCAGGCTGTTTCACTATGGTAGCGTTGCCCGAAAGGCGCAATGCGTTGTAGTTGTCAAACCATCGTCCCACACTTCCTGTTAAGCGTGCTCCCATGTCGCCCAACACTTTACCATTGACATTGGCGAGGAAAGCCGGACCGCCAGATATACCAATAAACAAGCCGTCGATGAATCTACGGTGCGAATAGCCAGTACCTTTCAAGCGTGCCTCAGGCAATCGATAGCCCAAACCCATCATTGCGGTGGTAAAAGGGCGATAGCCATGCCAGGTTTCAACCTGCGATAGTCGGTCGCTCATGAGTCCAACCTTAGGCTCTATATAAAGATATGTGAATGGCGACAATGCCACCTGACCGCGCAAACCGATGTGCGCTCCCATGCCATACTCAGCGTTACCCTCATGGCGCGATGTGGCAAGGTCGACACCTGCGATACCGTAAAGCTCGAAGGTGCGAGGATTATATGTGGTGCCACGTTTGCCAAGAGCGGTGAGGTTCATCAAATAATCGAGCGAGAGACCAGCATATTTGGCTTTGATGCCCTCTAAGCGTGAGTAGCCAGCGTTAATGCCCAGACGCCATCCATGCTCGGGAGTAATCCAATCTCCGAGGTTTATTTGACCGAATGCGCTTGCATCGGGATTGTTGTAGCCAACGATGTTGACACCCGCTCCTGCATCCACGAAGAGGTGATCGAAGAGCTGTTTGTCGGCATATTGCTTTGCCACACGGGGTCTTTGCAGCATATAGTTGAGTGCACTGCCCTCCAGTTGGGCATGTGCTGAGGCGGTGTAGAGTGTGAGTACTGCTACAGCCGCTATATTCTTTATAGATGTTTTCATAGACCTAAAGTTAATTATTATCCTTACTGTCGAGCAATAAATCGTTCACATCGCCATCTGTATATGCCACCTGTTTGAGCGAAGGATCCATGTTGAGCGCTTTGGTCAGCTCGTCGTAAGCGTAGGTCACTTGTTCCAAACGGTTTAGGCAGATGGCTCTCAGATAGTGGGTCAGTGCTTGGTCGTCGGGTAGCAGACGACTCAGTTTCATAGCCTCTTCGTTGCGCTTCATGGCAAGCAGCATCACGAGCTCGTTGCGCAGTCCAGTCTTGGCAACTGTTTCGTAGTAACCCTCGAAGCGACCATTGAGCACGGAATTAACAGCCAGCAACATGTGTGTGGTATCATTGTCAGGAATGAAGTTGGCGAGCGAGTCGGCAGCCGTGTAAAGTCCAGCGTTGAGCAGTGCTGTCATCTGGTTGGTATTTACCACCAAAGGTGCTTTCTCTCCGGCAAATGGACGCAACAGTTCTGCGTTGGCAGCCTGTCGGTTTATGAGCAATGCCGATAAGTCGTTGGCAGCAACCATAAACGAAGGATAAATTTCCAGAGCCTGGCGCAGTATAGTTTCACGCTTTGCCATGTCGCTCTCTGCGCGATAGAGTCGGAAATACTCGTATTTGGTGAGCTGCTTGTAGTCAGCAGCGTATAGTTGACGAATCTCGTCGGTTGTGAGTTGGCGGAACACAGAGTAGTTCATGACGTAGCCCACATGGCGCAAACGTGGCAGATACTTGTTTATGAGCAATGAACGATAGAAAGGTAACTTACGCATGCGGTACGACTGGTCGTCGATATTGCTCCATCGCTTAGTGATGTCCTCCACCTGACGCGCCTCGTCGTTGAGACTATCGGCACGCAACAGGTCGACCACCTTGCTCCAAGGCGCTACTGTTGCATTAGAGGCGAACTTCATGCCAAGGCGAGCACGCTCGGGTATAAGACTGCTGAGATATTTTACAGCATAGTCCATACGTTTCTTTGCCAGTTGGAGGTTGGTTTTGTATCGTCCATCAGGTGACGATGTTCCATCAATGGTGAGCGAGTGCAGCGTAGCGTCCTTGTCGGCACTAATCATTTCTATTTGTTCGCGCATCTTGCTTATCTCTTCGATGTTGTTTGGATCTTTTGGATTAAAGGCAGCCTTTTCTATAGGGAATCGCAGGTTAACCTCGCCCTTACTGTCGCGCAACTGCATCTCAGGCTTAGGCAAATATGCCGAGTCGTTGAGCTGACTGGCAGCAAACGAGTAGTCGAGCCAGCGCAGAGGGTTGACAGTTCCCTTGGCGATGATAGTGGTGTCGCGGTATATGATGCGGTTGTAGTTCTCGATAGCCATATACACGTTGCAAGTATAATCGTCTTTCACGTGCTCAATGTAGGCAGAGTCGGTATAGCCAATGATGTCGTTGGTGCGTCCCTTCTCATGCTTTTCCTTAGTCTTCACCACCACATACTGAGCCAACGGGTCGCCCTGTGCATCGTCCATGTGGTAGTCGTAGAGACGGTCTTGCGTGAGGTTGTAGGTGCGTGCGTCGTATACCATTGGGCGCATGAGCTGCTGCTCTTTGCGCGTCACGTTGTAGATAACAGGCTGCACCACCAATCGGTTGTTGTATGAGAACATTTCGCGAGGCACTCTGACGCGAGTCTTAACGTGGAAATAGTTGCCCTTTACCTCTATGTCGGTAGGTTCGGTTTGAATCTTGTCGGTGATATGCTTAGCCGTTACCACAACATTATCAAGTGTCAAGTGGTCTTGCTGCAACTTCACCTCTATATATTTATTGCTCGATTTTACCTTCACATCTTGGCTTTTCGCACCCACCATGCTGAAGCGCAGGGTGGCTCCTGAATGTATGTTGAAAGCGAAGCGGCCATCATTGTCGGTGATGGCGAGAGCGCGGCGCGTTGCAGGGTCGGTGATTGATACACCCAAAAGAGGCTCCTTTGTGTCCTTGTCGATTACCAAGCCTGTGAGGCGAAACACCTCTTGGGCTGATGCGCCCATGGATATGAGCAACAGCAACAGCGTAAGCGCCTGACGTGACATGCGTCTAAGCGCTACGGTGCATAATGAAGTATTTGGTTTCATAATATTCGTTTTGAATAATAAAAATACAATAATCTTACTTGAGTAGGTAGACGAAAGTTACACCTGCCTTCAGCGGTGCCAACGTCCACTTGGTGTTGTTGGCATGCTCGGGTTCTTCCTCTGTTTCGTCGATAAACTTCTTCTCATTTACGCGCACGGCTCCGACTCCAATTGTAGTCTCAAGGCTCCATCTGCGACCCAACACAAAACTATAGCCGTAGGTGATTCCGCCTCCCCATGAGTCGCCCTTGTGACGAGTGTCGTCGAGAAGCAGGTCATAGTTAGAAGCTATTGCCATGAGACCCATAAAATGTCCTGCCTGCGGACGGGCACTAAACCAATAGCGTGCCTCGGGACTAAAAGCCAACATCTTAGTATCGATTTTGCCAACCTTTAGCAAACTGCCCATAGCTTCGAAGTTGAGCGTTACATGACGATTAATACGAAACTCAGCGCCAATGTTAGGCGACATTGCTGCCAAGTAGAGGGCGTTGGTTTTCAGACCGATGCGTTGCGCATAGGCCGATTCTGCGCACATAAAGAATAAGCACACCCCCAGAGCTATTCTAAATAGTGGTTTCCTAAAAAATCGTAAATTCATACCTACAGTCATAAAATAGATTATAATCTTTGCTTTATAATATGGTGCAAAGTTATGAAAAATGTCAGAAATAGGAAGTCGTTTGCTACAAAAAATCACTCAAAAGGCAATTATAAGCATAAAAGTAATGTAAATGGCTATAGATTTTTGAATATTTGTTGCAATAAATAAGAAAAGCCTTTGGTGCTCACGCATCAAAGGCTTTAAAATGAGTATAAAAGTTATTATTAAACTTGTAGCTCGAGTTGAGGGATATCATCCCGTAGAGAGTGGTTTGTCTTAGCTATTATTTGATTGCTTTATTCCATGTAATCCGTAATTATTGTATTTCTATTCCACCTTCATTCCCTTTCCGTTCAACAGTTCACCACTTACGTCATCCTTTTTGCATAGGTATAAGTCGTAGGCGACGGCAGTTATTTCGCGGTAGTCAGGACCAGTAAGCCTTTTGCCTTCAGGCGACATCAATCCATACCATCCGCTTGCAGCCTCGTAGCGTTTGCATCGAGCCGTTTTTTGTATATGCTCATATTTCGTGTCGTCAATCATGTTGTCATCTTCGTCGCTATTACCAGTCTGGCTATAGCGCAGTTCGGTGTCTTCATAGTCCAGTATTTCTATACCACGAATCAAGAAGTCTTCAACCAGATTGCCCTGCAAGTCAAATTTGCAAAGAGAGTGGTCTGACAATTCAGCAGAAATACAATTTTTCGCAACCCATATGTTAGCATCTATGAATGGCACCACCACCTTCATCTTGTTGGTAATAACGCTTTGTTTACCATTCTTGCTAACAATCAAGAACGTATCAATAGGCACGATTTTATCATACTCCGCCTTCATCACCCAGTTGCCTTTCTTATCAATCAGTCCAAACTTATTTCGGCTATTGTTATGCAGCACACAATAACCATTATGGAACACATACCCCTCAGCCCCCGTGATATAAGGAATCTTTAGGTCGAGAGCCACGTTTCCCTTAGAGTCGATAAACTTTATCCATCCGTCGTCTTCTACCGAAGCCAGACCGTCGGAGAATATCCAAGCATGTTTATATTTCGGTTTGATAGCCACCTCGCCAGTAAGCAAATTAAAGTAGCCACGCTTGTCGCCATTGCTGTAGCACACCAACGAGTCGTCGCCTAATGGTTTCGCTATCCAGTGTATTCCCTTCACCGTCTTCTTACCGTCGCGTGTTTTCACATATCCATCCGTTTCGTAACTACGACTATAATACGTGGCATTGCGTGACAAGTATTGTGGATCGTAGTAAGAATCGTTCAAGCATGTTGTTGCATTCACTTTCTTGCAAACAAATTCGTACAGAGCATTAGCTCCTGCACAAGCAAACACAAACATAATAAACGCAAAGCATCCACCAATAACACGTCGGATAAACTTGCCATACTTCGATTCATCCTTCATTCCCAGTATCACGGTAAACCATTCTGCCGTAGCTGAAATAATACCTGTCAGCCCTTTCCAAAATAAGATAATAGCTTTTTTCATGATCTTTATTTCTTACTTGTTTGCTTCTATTATTGTTAGTCAAATGAACGCATTGCCTTGATAAATGAAATCCGTATCATGCCAAGAATATCTATGGCCTTGTCAAGGCAGACCTTCAGGCTTTCCTCGTCATTGTAGTAGAACTCACAGCTTGCCGATACATTCTTCAGGCTTTGGTCTATATAAACCTTGGCAAGTTTGATTTCACGTGTTGTCTTATTGCAGGCTGCGAGAACCTTGGTCTCTTCCCCTTCGTCAATCTCATACATCTGTGGAAAAACGACAACGAGATAGTCTTCATCATCTGAATTTGTTCCCATCACATAAAACGTTTTCATCTGATAGCGGACAAAGACGTCACCTTCATCATCAATCTTTGGCTTTAAGCCAAGAGACTGTAGTACAGATACTACCATTTCTTGTTTTGTCATAATACTTCCTCCTTTATTCGTTGTTATCGTCATCAGTTGTCTTATCACTCTCACCATTTTCTATCTTGTCTATAATGTCACGAGCGAACATCAGAGCAGCGGCAAGTTGAAGAACCATACGACGGATTACCTCCTCTAAGTCTTCGTTGCCAAGAAGGTCACGCTCGTAGAAAATCCAAAGGCTATTGCAAAGGGTGTATGCCTTAACGTATTTGAGGGTGGAATTGATTTTCTCTTTAAGTACATCGTATGTTTCCTTGCCGTCTTCTAAGTCGTAAATGCCAGGAACAGAGATGTTGAGGAAGGTCTCATCATCTTCATTGTACATATAGAGTAAGTTGATACCCTCATAGAAAAAGGAATAACCCAACGTATCGTTATATTCCAAATTAAAGCCCAAGTTTTCAAAGGCTTCCAAAATCTTTTCTTTCATCTGCTTTATTTTTTAATGGTTACTATTATTATTATCTAAACCCTATAGTTACAGGTTTAAGTCCTTTGTCCTTTGGAGAGAACTCGCTTCTTACACGCTCATATTCCCGAAGTGAACGGGCGGTTACAGAAGGATTTCTGGTTGCTATGATTTCTTCCAGAACATCTTGCGTGATGCCGTATTTCTTTCCATCAGGGTCGTTGATGGTCTCGTTGAACTTCTTGCGGGCTGCTGACTTGACGATATAGCTGATGTCAGAGCAGTTGTAGCCGTTGGTCAATTCTGAAAGATGAGTTGTGTCAATGTTGCCTTCTGTGGGGAGTTTCGAGAGTTCCAATGCAAACAGACTCTTGCGTGCTTCCATGTCAGGCATATCGATATAGACCATTTCATCTATACGCCCCGTTCTCAATACCGCCTTGTCTATGCGCTCAGGATGGTTGGTGGCAGCGAGAACATAAACGCCTTTGTCGGAGGCATTGTTGAGCATGCAGAGGAACTCATTTACCTCGCTGTCATAATGCTGGTTGCCCTCATCGCCCGAACGTCGTGGCACCATTGCATCAAACTCATCAAAGAAGAGCAGGGTAGGAGCCTTTTTCTCTGCTTCCTTGAAGACTTCACCAATCTTCTGCTGCGTGCCGTGAACCCAGGTGCAGGCAAGGTCATCGGGAACTATCTTCACGAAGTTGATGCCTACCTCCTCTGCCATCTTTTCAGCAAAGAATGTCTTACCACATCCTGCAGGACCATAAAACAGCATAGACGGAGGCTTGATGCCATAGGCTTCGGCACATTCACGATTCTGGAGTACGTTGATGAATCCTTCTCTCACCCTCTGCTTCAGCTCGTTCATGCCAGCAACATCATCGAAACCATTACCTTTCTTCTTTACAGGAGAAGGCTTCTGTTCTACAGCTTCTTTGGCAACATTCTTGGCATGCTTTTCTGCTGTGTCGGAAGGCTTCTGTCCGCTGATGCGACGTAGCCAGTCTTTTTCTGCTTCTGTTGTATTCATGTTCGTTTCTCCTTGTTTCGTTAGTTGTACTTCTATAAAGAAAGATGGGTAGAACTAGTATTTTCTATCATCATTCTTTTGTTTGACTGAAAGATTTTGTAATCCTGCAATCTTTACACCTTGTGAGTCGGTGGATTATCCCTTCACTGTTCAATCATCCGCTTGCACCCTTCCACAATATGCGATGCCACACTCTGATACACGGCATCAGTCTGATAGTGCGTACTTTTTGTTGTTTCTCTTGTTTTGCTCGTTGATGACTTGCTTTCTTCGCTTGAACTCCTCGACTGACATGGGTTCCTTGCCTTCTCTTTCCGTGAGCTTGTCATAGAAGGCATTAAGAACTCGCAATATCTTTGATGTGTCGTGTCCGCTTTCCCTAAGGTAGCCACGCAGAGCCGGCGGCTCTATTCCTCTGTCCGCACCATAGAACACCCAATAGGTGCTAAGGGCGATGTCGGTACGGTGGAGCCCCATAGCGCAGGCGATATAGAAACCGCCTCGGTCGATGCGCTCACAAAACTCAGGAAACAATGCCACCATACTCTCAACAACATCGGCACGGTTATCCACGGGGTAATAGAAATACTCCATGTCGTACTCTTCACAAAGGTTTTGCATACGTTGGTTCATGCCGTCATTGCGAAGGTCAATGATGGTATGAACACCCGCTTTCTTGATGACAGGCCAGGCATAGCCCTGACTGCGCGACGACATCGTCTTCCCTCTCACCCCACCGTATGCAGGGTGGATGTCAGGAATGTTGAGTGCAAGTATCCTATTGATGTTCATAGCGTTTTTGCTAGTTCTGTGTTTATTATTCTACTCTCAAAACTGGAATTTTATTCTCGCTATTTTTGCCTATATGCCATCCGTCACACCATGCGCATTTATAGACAGAGAAATGAACGCCATGTTTCTTTTCCATTGCTTCTGCAGCCTTTTCCGCAATATACTTTGATGGATATGCCACCTTAGACTTACCACTTCTTCGGGAGATGTGGCTATATTGACTGAATATGCCAAAAGCATTGTGCGTGACGAAAATGTTTCGCCATGCGCCCTTTCTCGTCAACTGATTCCATATAGCCAGCATCATGTTTTTGGTATTCATTGTCCTCATTTTGGTTACACATAGTAAAACCTCTCATAGTTGAACCGTGACAAGTCACTTTGCGTGGTGTCCAATGCCTTCAAACGTTCAGGTATCTCATGCAGTGGTGTACCGTTGTCCAGAAACCTTCTGAGTTGTGTAAACATGAGACGGTTCGTCTTGTCCATGCTATCCTTATCAGTAACCACACCATACTCTTCTGCTTCACTCATCTCAGATATGATCATACCAGAGAACAAACCATGTAGCCCTTCTTTCTTGGCAAAATCCATAGCATGACACCATATACCGATGATACCTCCACAATGTTTGCGAAGATAATAGGCTTGCGGATGCCCTACGATAATACCATCAAAGCCTTCTTCATCATCGTTCTTGCGAAAGAACAAACCTTTGTTCGAACCGTGACCAAGCAGCATGATACGCTCACTTGGCGACGTATGGTGAAGCAGGTGTCCCATTTCTTTGTTGGAGCTACATGATTCTATCACTCGTACTCCCAACCCCTCATAAAGGATTGAGAGCATTTCGGTCGTTCTATCTGTCGGATGTATCACTAACATAGTCTTTCCTTTATTTTGTTTATGATAATAGGGAGAGAAAAGTAACCTTCAATCTATCACTCCATTGGCTTGACATCATCGAAAGTCATCTCTTTCTCTATCAAGGAAGTCTTTGGTCAGTTTTACCTGTCTTTTGTTTGCAAGACACAGATGTTCCTGCAAGTTCTTCTTGACAGCATTGTTGTCTATCTTTCCTCTCTTGTAGTTTTTGATGAGCAGATTGATATTTTCGAGTTTGCTTCTTAGCAACCATCCAAACAGTGTACCTTGCTCACGAGGCAGATCGGAATACCACTCGTCGATGCCGTCACGATGTGCCCGATAGGTGGTTAGCGTGTACATATAGTCATCGTGAATGAGTATCGTTGTCTCTTTGTCATTACACAGATCCGCCAGTTGCTTGTATGCTTCTATCAGCCGATAGTCAACTGGCATGACAGAACGCCATGCTGCCATATTCATGTCGGCTTGGGTACCACAGTCGTATGTTCCGATGACTCCATCAATCACCCGAAATAGTTTTTCGTAACCGACCGGTTCTTGCCATTCACCACCAGATTCTTCATAGAAGTGCTTCATCTGTAGTCGTGCTACCTCATGCCAGACAAATGATGCGCTTGCTTCATCCATACCCGAATTGACCATACTTGCATATGAATCATACAGAGCGATAACAATAGAAATGGTGTCTTTGTAGTCTTTTGTAATCCACTTGTTATACTCTTCATTGTCCATGCCTAAGTCTTCCAGACTGTAGCTGCCAGTTTTGCTATACGCTGTATCTGCGATGGATAGCAAGGAGTCAACCGTCTGTTCTGAACAGGTAACGTATGCCATCACTTTTTTCTTGTCAACATCCAGATGTTTCAAGACAAATGGAATGCTGTCTTTAGCAACCATCACAGTATCGGATTCCTGATTATCCAATCCGCCTTTATTTCCTTTACAGGATACTACGGAAAGGACAAACAGAAACAATACCGACATTTTGAATATTGTAGTAGTTTTCATGTTGTTCATTTTTGTTATTTAATTTCTATTCTTGCCACCTCATCCACATTCTTTATTCTACGGATATTTTCAATGGCTTGCTTTAGTTCGTTGGAAGAATGCACCTCAAAATCCACCGTGGTTTCCACAATGCGGTCTTGGGTTACTGTATGGAGTTCCGAAATGGAGAGGTTCTGTTGCTCTGTAATGCAAGCAACCACATCGCTGAGCAGATGATGGCGGTCGATACCACGGATGCAGATACGGACGGGGAACAGGAACTGTTCGTTCTCCTTGAAATCCACAGCTACAATGGTATCGCCCTGCTTGGATGCCTGACGGATAGCGGTGAGGCAGTTGCGCTTGTGAAGCGTAATCTGTCCCTCGGTATTCTTAAAACCGACGACTTCGTCTCCCGGCAACGGATGGCAGCAGGTACAACGTTTATACTCCATCTTTGGACGGTCGGTGAAGAAACTGCCCAAACTGCGCTTTGCCTTATAGGTCAGCACATGGTTCAGCCAGTCTGCTTCCGGTACTGCATCCTCTGCAGTACCTATCTCTACACAATCGCCACGATGGAGCACCG
>ERZ1026862.1682-NODE-1682-length-12640-cov-55.351212_pt1 | contig 12640 bp, 8 predicted proteins | sample MGYA00380161_ERZ1026862 | MGnify/ENA primary metagenome ERZ1026862 (study PRJEB33269, sample SAMEA4719797) | human gut metagenome | biome: human-associated habitat; feature: organic feature; material: feces | place: Cameroon | collected 2013-10 ... | reverse complement strand
TGTTGTGCGCTTGCATATCAGCTGTTATGCGCTCGCCCAACACCTGTTGTGCAAGTGGATATCAGCTGGTGGGCGATATTTTTTAGATAACCTCCCTATCCTCCGTCAGGCGTTCCGACGGATTTGCAATCCGTCGTTAAAAAATGACCTAACCTATTTATGTTCTGCGGATTTGCAAACCGCAGCAGGGAGATTGTAATATGTTATGGATTAGGGGATTACAAATCCCCTGGTTTGATAGGTCGAACCTTTTTTTACGACGGATTTCAAATCCGTCGAGACGCCTAACGGGGGTGTGGAACGGCTGGTGGGCGGATTTCAAATCCGTCGGGACGGCAAGGGCAGAAGCTCCTAGGGAGATGTGTCATGTCAGAACCAATACGCCCTGAAAGGGTAGAAGCTCCTAGCCCAGGGCATCGCCCTGGGTAGATATGTTTGCAAACCTGTCGCCCTGTAAGGGCAAAAGCTTCAAAGAACCAGATGATTACAAAGCTTTTGCCCTTACAGGGCGCATTGCTGATTGCCATTATCCCCAGGGCGATGCCCTGGGCTAGGAGCTTCTGCCCTTTCAGGGCGTGTATGCCTATGAATGAGGTGTTCTTTCAGGGCACAAAAAAAGTCGTGGAATCTTAGAAGGTGAGTCACCTCGGCAACTAAAATTCCAACGACCAGTCTAGTCTAGTCTTCGCAAATTTGTATAATAGTAAATGATAATAATGTCTTATAATAACTAAAATAAGGGGGAGGAAGTATTCTCAACTTCCTTCCCTCCTCTCTTACAGATATATGATTCTTAATTTTTGTATTTTGCTTCTTATTTCAGAACCTTGATACAGCGGACTTTACCGTACGCTTTATCACTCCAGTTTGTAGCCATTGTGAAAACGCTAGTATATGTCCAAGACTTTCTGAAGTTTAGATTTGAGAATTTTGTTCTGCAATAAGTCATATTGATCAAGTTTGGATCGATTAAATACATTACAGACATTTCTCTTTGATTTGGCACTCTCCATTTAGTGTCTCCTTCAGAATAGTTGCCATAGCATTTGAAATTACCATATACGACATTCTCCATACTAGCTCGACTACTATTTTCTGTTGGATATGTATTGGCTGCAATTTTGAACGATTTTGCTGGTTTGTTGACTGCGGAACGTTCTTCATGTTCATTCAACTCTCCCAGCTCTCCTGTCGTATTCAAAGCCTTTTCGTCAACCTTATCGAGTGTCACTTTGGAGTTCGTTGCATTGTATGTATAGTACTTGACTGGCTCAGAATCATATCCCTCATTGTTTGATTTCAGGTTGCGTAAGCAACGTACCAATTTTGGAGGGTAGGCTGTATTCCCGTTACTATAATGATTCGTAGCCATACCTTCTTCGGAGAAGTAAGTGTTCTGGTTATTTGTTGAACTATAATACAACATACGATCACTTTCTCCTTCGAGTGTAGAGGTTGCTCTATTAAAGAGTTTTGCTTCCGTACTCATAATTTCCTCGCCAATCCAGATACCAATATACTGAGATATTGTTGGAGCATACCAGCGGATTTCATTATCACTGATCTTGCCATCTCCATTCAGGTCTCGGTTTCTAGACATACACGCTTTAATCAGAGACGTGTTGTTTTTGAGTGACTCCCAATTATCAGAACTCTTTATGTCTTTTACCATATTGGCACGTCCATTCCATGTATCGGAACCATAAGAATTATACCTGCTTCCACTACCATTAACACTAAAACCTTTACCCTCTTCGTCATTGATGGTCTCGCAACCGTAAGCAGTGATGCTTCCAGCTTTGCTTCTGTCGTAGAAGGTCTGAATGTTATACTGGGTCAAACCATATTGAGTCTTGGCGTAAACGCTTCTGCCATCATTACTGGTTTCAACCTCATTAGCAACATAGAAGGCACGCTTATCAACATCATTCACATATTTATTCCATGTGAGATTCTTGTAATAGTTCTCACTGATAAAGCATGTTGCATCGACATAATATGATCGTTTATTATAGTCATATCCTCCAGTCCAGATACTAGTTGAATTTGCATTATCATAGAGATATTTCAAGAATTTATCTACAGTGTAGAGATCGCTGGATTGGGTGCCAGGATAGCTGCATGCAGTACCTCTGTCCGTTTTATCTGCGCTATATGTACTGCTAGAACGGTCTCTGCTGCATTTGATCGCAAACTGAATCCAACTTGTATCTACACCGTTATCTTTACCAACAGTAGTTGCGCCCACGTTGATTACGTCGGTATGATTCCCCAGGGCATAAACCTGATAGAAATAGCCTTTACCAGCTCTTTTCAACTCTTGGATATCATTCTGATAGAAGCGCATTACCATGTACTCGTAGTGACTGTCGAGTGTCATATTCTTACCAGTAGCACCATATTCCAAAACCACGCCTTCGGCACCTGGCTGGTCTGCTCCTGATTCTTTCTTGGCTTCAACGATGATTTTTTTTACACCTTCTACTGTGATGTTGTAGGTGTATTTGCAGTTACGCTCTACATCATAGTTGTTTTTATCTCTAGTACAGTCGCCCAGATGAACATAGTAGGTAACATCGGCACTCTTAGTAGAAGTACTTGTTGTTTCTTCATACTTACCTTTTAATACTACGTATGTACCATTAGCAGGTGCATTAGTAAATACTTTCGGAATACTCTGACTGTCATCCTCACGTGCTGCTTGGGTGGTTACGTTGTGAACTGCATCCTGAAGATTTTCAGGCAAATAGACTTCGAAGAACTGAGCATCGTTTTCCACATCGTTTGGTCGAACTGTGTTGCCGATGTTGTTGTTTACGTTTGTCGTCTTATTCCTGTTGTTTCCATCAATCTTTCCTACCAGCGATCCATCTACAGCAATATTCATGATGTCGTAAGTATCCAGCTTAAATGAACGGGTAACTCCTGTAGTATTGGCAGCTTTAATCGTAAACTTTACTTTTGATACGATGCGGCTCAATCGAATGGCATTGTCGTCATTGGCGATTGTACCAGCGGTTGTGATATTCACCAGATTTCCATCTTGTACCGCACCACTCATTAAGAATGCACTTGTAATATCAATGGAAGTATTGTTACGCTTGAATGTCAAAGCTTTCAACTGGTCGAGAGTGAAGTCATATCCGCCGGCACGGGCAGTTTCTTCATTCAAGTTAATTGGTAACTTGTTTGCTGCAACTGTACCATTGCTGGTCTCAATAGGGTATAGACCCGTAGAAATGTTGGCTACTGCATAGATGTATGATTCGCCACTTCTTGTCTTGATGCCAGTTATTTCTGCTTTGCTGGTGCTGCTGGTATATTGATTCAGATTATCTGCACCTTCAATACCTTTATAGCCCTTCAAATTACCATTGCCATCAAATATATAGATGTAGAGGTTGTCGAGATGCCGCTCCTCTGCATCTGTTGCTCGGGAGTTGACCACGATGTCTCTTGGGGAAACATCAGAATAGGCCAACGAAATGGTAACATCCTCGTTGCTCTCGCTGCCGCCCGGGAAAATGTCTTCCGAGCAACTGCTGAGTAAGAGTGCTACTCCCATGAGCAGGTATGCTAATTTCATTACTTTCTTCATATTATGATTCCTCCAATAGTTTAATTAAATGTGATATTTGTAGCATCCTTCACATTCCAGTCTGCTACATAGTACTGTAACCTGAGATTATCCAGAAATGCTTCTCCAGAGAAGTAGCCATATACAACCAGTTCATGATTGCGATAGGCATCTGGAATCTTAAAATCAACTGATCTTTCTGCTACAGCTTCGTTTGACTTGAAGTAAATTTTACCAGTTATAGGCTTGTTTGTCTCACGAAGATAGCTTTTGCAACCTTCCTGTACATTTGTGCTGAGACGATCCATATAATTCTGGGCTTTTTCTCCGGGATTGCGTTTATATGCCTCAGGATTCTCAACTGGGTTGATCTTGTCTGTTGCAATAGCTCCGAATATCAATTTCTTGGTGAGGTATTTGAGACCATTGAAACTTCCTTTCAATCCTTTAGTATCCTTTTCGACATTTGTTGCAGCTTCTGGGAATACTGGGCTTGCTGCTGTCAGGGTCTCTCCGTTGACTTCAATCTTGGTGACGGTTACACTTTCTGTATCCTTGCCGGTCTTACGGGCAAAGAAGAAGTGGAGCTTTGAAACGGCTCTTACCAATGGAACACTTACAGGCTTGGCAGCTGCTGCGGCAGCATTGTCTGCAATGTTGTTTTTTACATTGATGTTTGTGATGACACGTGAGATTGGTAAACCTGTAGCAGGAACTGTAGTAGCCTGAGGGCTGCCATCTGGTTTGATACCGAAGTTTGAGTTAAAAGTTGTAGCTTTCAATACCTTGCGGGTCATTGTATTGCAATTGTTGCCATCCAAAACATCGATGCTTTCTGCATTGAGCAAAATATAAAGGTCGATATTTTCCAGATTACCTGCCGCCTTGCGTAACAGTTTCATGCTCACATTGTGTGAACCAGTGGCGCTGAGCCCGGTTTCTGCCTTAAATCCTATCGGCATCGCATTTTCATCTGTGCCGCTTTTGAAAGCCCAAACTCTGATACTGTATATTTTCTCCTCATCTGTTGGATTTGGGGAAGTTTCGTTTTCCTTGGGCGTTCCGCTGGTACCTGCTGTTGAACCAGTAGGGGCGTTGGCTCTGGCTTGAGCTGTAGGAGTTGATACATTCAGGTTGATGTAGGTATCACTCTTTCCAGTAGCTGTATCTGTGTAACCGTCCGTCATGCATGATGTGAACATCAGTGTAAGCAGCAAGGTGGGTGCTAATGCTGCTATCCCCTTCATCATGCTAGTCAGTTGATTCGCACAGATTTTTCTTTTTGCGAAATCGAACATAACTTGTTTCTCCTATCTTTTACTTATACTTTTTACTTATACTTATCTTCTGCCTTTAGCAGTCTTACTGTTTTATAGTTCTATATCTCTAAGATTGAGAACCCATCCGTTCACCTTAATCTTAGTGTCCATATAGAAATCTGTATCAGGACTAGGAACGTAGAACACGAGGGTGTAGTGATCCTGTCGGTCGAGATATTCCTGTTCCGCCCATCCCTTTTCTATGCGTTCGCCGCAGAGGGCAAGGAACCAAGGCAGGGAGTGGTTGAAGATGACCTTTCCCGAGCGCTTGTCGGTGATGACGATACGCTTGTCGTCGTATTCCTTACTGTCTGGGTTGCTGTTATTCACGTCGTTCTTTCTTTCAAACATTCTGGATGAAGAAAGGTCGTAAACCAGTGCCTTCTTGATTTCCTCACCTTCCACCTCGGTGGTTCCGTCCTTGTTATCTACCAGTTCCTCGTTGTATGGGATGTAGGTGATTGGCTTGTTCTGTAACGCTCCGTTGTCATCTACGAGCTTGTCACCCTTGTAGTCGAGGAGTGCCGCTGAACCCTTGATTCTTACGTCGAAGTTTTCTGCCACGAATCCTGGCTGGTTGTTATCGAACGGGAGCATCACGATGCGGTAGGTCTTGGTACATTTCATCAGACTGAGTTCACCGGTGGTGTCCTTGTTTCCCTTGAAGTCGAGTGAGGTCTGGGCTGTATAGAGAGCGGTGAACTTCCTGTTGTTGATGGAAGTTTCTCCGTTTTTCTTTCCCATTTCCTCCTTCAGGTCGGTGATGGTTGAAACGCCCGGTGTGAGTTGGGTGAAGCTGAACTCCATCTCGTCATCACCGTCGGCACGGCTGTCTGTTGGTTTCTTGTCACGTGCCAGGCAGACGAAGGTGTATTTTCCTTCCTGCAAGTCAGTGATGTCCATGCGATGACCCGTTTCGAATTTGTCAGCCGACTGTGTATATGTATCGAAGTACTTACCGTTTTTATCGAAAACATAGACGTTGAGGTTTCTGACTTCTTCAGAGAAAGCATCTGCGTTCTCAACATTATATGTATAATCGAATTTGAGCGACACCTTATGTGCCGGGCAATTCGTCAGATCGTCTTTCATGCATGATGAAAGCGAGGCGAGCGTGATGGCTGAGAAACAAACCACTTTGCCAAGGTTGTTGATAATGAAATGTTTCATATCGTTTCTTATTTAATTCTTTTACTTATACTGCTTATACATATATATATATAGTACCATCTGGCTTTTGGATATTTGCCTTTGGCATCTTTATTTTCTTCTTAGGTGGTGCTTGAAGCACGATAGGGGATCCCGCCATCTTTGGCGGCAAAAATCATCTTTTGTTTTTGTAATCTCCCGGAGGCGGGGTCGCCCCCCGGGAGATTGAGAGTATTATTGTTTCAAGAATTCTCTTGAGAGTGGGATGAGTTACATCCCGTTTTCATCTTTTCTTTCCTATTGAAGTTCTGATTACTTCAACTCGATATCCTTTGTGTTGAGGATCCAAGGATTAACCTGAACCTGAACTGTCATGTAGTAGTTAGGGTTGTTGTCGTCTGGTGTAGGACCATTAGGAATATCCTTACCAACCTCGCTAATCTTGGTTACGTTCAACTGATAGATGCTGTTACGCAATACAGAGAATGTTGTTGCTGTCTTGTAGGTATTGTCCTGGATAGGATAGTAATAGTACATAGAACCAGCACGGAAAACTTCAATCTTGTAGTTGTTGCGGAAGTCGTTCAAACCATCTTCATCAGAGATGAGGTTGCCATTTGTATCCTTGATGCTTGCTACAACAGCTTCTGCTGTTGTTGCACCAGACTCTGTGAATGGGTTAGAAACAAGACCCTTCTCTGCATCTGTGAAGATATCAGCAATTCTGGTATAGAGCTTCTTGTCATAGCGATAGAATGTACCATCTGCAAAGTCTGCATTTGCCTTAGCCTCTTCAGTCAAGTTAGCCTTGATCTGGAAGTAAAGAGCTGTAGCCTCTGATGCATCAGTTGTTGTATTCTCGAATACGTAGTTATGCTCTACGTTGCCGAATTTGTCAAGATTTTCAGGAGTCTTGGCATCACCGAAGGATGAGGTTGGCTGGAAGTACTTTGTTGTTTCAGTAGTTCCCCACTTAACACTCAAAGTGCTGAAATCTTGTGACCACTTCTGTACGATGTACGAATTCTTGTTCACGTTAGAGATAGCATACTTCTCATATTCGATGCCAGCAATAGTTGCAGTAACATTCTCAGTCTTAGCTTCTGCTGCTGTGATGTTGGTAGCTGCTACTGTAGGCTTATCTATACGAGCAACAACACGATCCAGATAAACAGTTCCAGCCTGAGCTGGATTTGTTGATACGTTGTTATCTGCTGTAAACTCAACGGTACTATGGTCCTTATGTCTGCGGTTGTCGTTCTGGTTGAACATTACAATGTGACCATTTTGACCTAATTCAGCTCCGCCTTTTTCTGACAAAGCGAAAGTTTCATCAGTAGTTGCCAAAGGATTTGTGATGTCAGTCTTGTTAGCCATGAAGTACACAGTGTATGTATCCTTATCTTTTGTGTCAACTGTGTTCACAGAAATCTTGATAGGCTTTGTCTTGTTTGGTGTACCTTCTTCAAACATTGCTGAAGTGATAACCTTGCGGAATACGCAGTCGCCGGTCTTGTTACTGTAGAGATACAATGTACCCTCAGTAATTGTAGACTCACCCTCAATACCAGGATTGGTTTCTGTACCTGTAGTTCTTGTACCCTGGTTAGAACCTGCGATGCTCAATGTCATATAGACACCGTCAGCCTGTGACTGAGTACCTGCACCACCTGTCAAATCGTCATTGCTGCTGCAGCTTGTGAAAGACAATGCTGCTGCTGATACCAAGCTCATTGCGAGCAAATTCATTTTCTTCATAATCTTTTACTTATTAAGTGTTATACAATAAATTATTTAGTCTCTTTTTATAGTCTTGTCTTGAGAATTCTTTTCTTACTCTGTAAACTTGTTGATCTTGTCGAGGTTTTCCTGTGCCTCCTTCAATCCGCCGTTAACCGCCTTCTGGAAGTAGAGCTTGGCAGAATCGTAATCCTCGTTGAGGGTTGCGAGGCAACCACGGGCGTTTTCTGCTTCGGCACTGTTGCCAGCCTTCTTCAGGTACTTCTCTGCGCTTACCTTGTCGCCTCTGTCGATGGCTGCAAGAGCTGCATTCAGATTAGCGAGCTTATCTTCTGGGAACATCTTCACTGCCGTGTCGAATACATTGTTGTACTCTTCGCTTCCCTTCGGATAGCTGTTTGCCACCATGTACATCTCCTGGAGAGAGAGCTTCTGCGGACGGGTGTTGATTACTCTGCGAGCCTCTTCGAGGTTGAATGCCTTCACATCGTACTCGATGGTGTAATCGGTGCGGCGCAAGCCTGGCCAAACCTTGTCAACGAGGAATCGGAATGCCTCACCTGTCTTGGCAGCGAGGGTCTGTTCCTTCTGGTCAGGAGTCATATCGCTGTTGATGATCTTGAGAGCAGCTTCCTTCTGAGGGATGTTGTTGTTCTGGATGTAATCCAGTGTTCCCTTCCAGTCTTCGGCTGTGGCATCAAACTTGAACAACTCCTTCTTGGTTGGGTAAGCCTTCTGCAGGTAGTTGTAGAGTGCCTGTGTTCGGCGGTTTGCCAATCTTTCGTTGTTGGCGTAGCTGCCGTCAGGGGAAGCATATCCATGGAGTGTGATCGAAGTGATGGTTACATCCGGATCGTCCTTCACGAGGTCGAGTGTCTTATGGATGGTAGCCAGCTCATTCTTGTTGTTGCCGAGGTTGGCGAGGATGTCGGCCTTGTTGACACGGAAGTTGAGTCTTGCCGAACCGTTCTCCTGTCTCACCTTCACCGCCTCTGCCTTTGGCTGCTGATAAGCGTGGTAGAGCTGCTGTGGGGTAGCGAGTGCATCTCCGTGAGGGCTGAGGATGTTTTCAGCGAGTAACTGCTGGTTGCAGCCGCAGGCATCATGTGCGATGGCAAACTTGGAATCCTTCATCCAGTCCTGGTAAGGAACCGTGTAAGCGTAGTGGAGAGTCTGTGGCTCCTTGTTCTCACGCTTTACCACGATGAGCGGATTCTGGGTAGCGGTCATCTTGGTGCGCTGGTAGTAGATGTATCTCCTGCTGCCCATCACCTCTACAGCCGGAAGCTTGAGGGTATCCTCGCCTTTATAGATGACTGGTGTATAGACCAGTCCCTTGTTGCCGGAGAGCTTCACCTGATCGAGGTTGATGTCCATATAGACCTTCACCTTGTTTCCCTTCTTTTTCACCTCCTTGTTGAGGATCTTCATATCCTTGGAAGCCTGTTCCTGTGCGATGGCGTTTGTAGTGACCAAGATGCTGAGTGCTGCGGCTCCAAGTGTCTTGCTTAAAATCTTATATGTTTTCATAATCTTCAGTTTTTACTTATTAATATAATAATGTATCATGAATTAGAAGACATACACCAGATTGAGTGCCGCCTTGGTAGGACCTACGTAGTGATTGGTCTGGTCTTTCTCGAGTCTTTCTCCGCACTGTGGGCATTCATACTTATCTGCTCTGGAATAGATGTAACCCACTCCGAGTTCAGCTTCGAAGTTCCAATGCTTGGAGAGTGCCCAGGTATAGCCGTATGCCACGCCTGCACCTACGAACCATCCTTCGTATCTGTAATCTTTCAATTTGGAGAAGTCGGTACCGAGGAACTTGAAGTCAAGCTCTACGTTACCTATGTTATGAGAACCTCCGAGGGCGTGGAAGCCGATGAAGGAGCCCATCATCTTATTGCAGAACCAGTATCTAGCTTCTGGTTGAACAAGCCAGTGCTGCCACTTCTTGTTCTTGGAAAATGTCCAAGGGTTGTAGTTGCCGGATACGTCCAAGGTCCATTTTGGGGAAAGGCCGAATTCGAAGCCGAGGTTCATGGTGCTTGTAGCATCATAAAGGAGGTTCGTCTTCAAGGCCACCTTCTGAGCTACGGCTGGGCAGATGAAGCTGCCTACAGCCAGTAGCGCAATTAAAATCCTTCTGTTCATACTTAAAATCTTTTAATGATTTAAGAATGACAAATGGTCTCTCTAGAGAAACGCATCATCATCTTTTACTTATACTTATACTTTTTTTCTTTTCCTTTTTCCTTCCTTTCCTTTCAATAGGCTTGCTCCTAGACTTTGTTAATTAAAGAATAGTTAGTCTATCATTTACTCTTCTTCTACTCATCATCATCTTTATCATCTACTCCATTGTTCTTAGATGCCTCTTGGCAACTTTGGGGTTTGATTGGAAGCTCGGGCTTGAAACCGCGAACTTTGTTTTTACGATTGCAAAGATAGCGTCTTTTTCGATTGCTGCCAAGAAAAATGCGCCTAAAAATGCTGATACCGAATAAAAACCGCATAAATGAAACACTGAAAAACCCTGAAAAATGCTTTTTCTCATCTGTTTTTTGCTTTTTTAGCCACTTTTTATCCTACTTTCTTAGTATTTTTCGATTTTTAGTTGTAATTTTGCAGTTGAGAAGAATAAGTTAGTAAATCAACAAAGAACTCAGGACTCAGAGGTCCTGAAAGGTATGCAAAGAGCCCCAAGCGGGCAATACTTTGATGATATATAAGTATCAACGATTGTTTAAACTATAAGTAAATTGAAAGCAAGAAATGAAAGCTAAGAACAAACTTTGGGATTGGTGTTTGCGCTTGGAACATCATTTATGCCCTGACTATTGTGGAGTGGTGGACCGCCGGAGGGTGATCGCCTTCGTTTTTTTGACTCTGATAGAGATACTCATTATTCCCTATCACTTCCTTTTGTTTTACATGATGAAAGCATGGGGTGGCATGTTCTATAATATAGTCCATACCCTCGCACTGGTGCTGCTGACGTATGTGGTGCTGAAGCGCAAGGTGGTATTCAAGACCGGCATCTCCCTGCTCTATATCCTCGTATTCGTCAAGCTGGCGATAGACAGTATGCTTTGTCTGCACTATCAGGGCGATCGGGACAACCTGAGCGTGATGAGCAATATCTTTATCATGTTTATACTCGCCATTACCGCCCAGAGCCAGCAGCTCAACCGAACCACTCTCGGCTTTGCCGTCGCTCTGCTGCCAGTGGTAGCGGTAGCCCTCTCGCATACGCAGATTTCCGTGCTGTTCTTCAGCATCAAGGCTATTCTGGTAGGTTTCCTGATGATTCTGTATGTATGGCTCTATAACTGGGAACCTCTCATCATCAAGGAACTCAGACAGCCCAAGCAGTTACGGGAAGAAGAGAGGAAGGCGCTGCACATGCTTGCCGACCTGAAGGATGAAGAGAAGGATATGGCGGTAAACCTGCTGAGCCGACTGCGCCCGGAACAGCAGCAGAATATCCTGGAGCGTGCCGCAGAACAGTTGAAGACCAGCGAACTGAGCAAGAAGGCATGGGATCTGGTATGTGCCGACCTCACCAACAGTGAGAGGGTGATCTGCCAGATGGTGCTGGAAGGCAAGATGCTGAAGGAAATCTGCATCGAACTGAACAAGAGTGAATCGAACATCACCAGCCAGCGCAGCCATATCCGCAAGAAGCTGAATATGGACCGCAAGGACGATTTGCGACGCGAGCTGGAAAAACGCTTCTATGAAGCCAGAAATTCATTGGAAGCCTAGTATAAACATAAGAATGCAGAAAGGGTGTGCTCACACGAGCACACCCTTTCTGCATTCTTATACTTTTCCAATCTTACTCTTCCAATCTGAGGAATGCCTTCGGCAGGTAATCGATGAGATCGCTGGCGATGAGGCTTTCCTTGCCCAGGTCCTTGATGGCGAGGTCGCCGGCAAGACCATGGAGGTACATACCGATGCGGGCGGCATCTGCCTGCTTGTAGCCGCGAGCCAGAAGGGCGGTGATGATACCTGTAAGTACATCGCCGCTGCCCGCCGTAGCCATGCCACTGTTGCCCGTAGAGCAGAACTCTACCTTACCATCAGGATGACAGAGGGCAGAGAAATGACCCTTCAGCAGGATGTAGCCGTGCAGACGGTCGGCAAGCTCGCATGCCTTGAAGAGACGCTCGGTGCAGTTGCTGCTGGTGATGCCAGCCAGACGATCCAGTTCCCTAGGATGCGGAGTGTAGATGAGGTTCTTAGGCAACTGCTGCATCCAGGCACGGTGACTGGCAAGGATGTTGAGTGCATCGGCATCCACCACTACCGGACAGGTGCATCTTCTGAGCTGGGCAATCAGGGCGATGGCAGTAGCCTCGCTGGTTCCCAGTCCCGGACCGATGCCCATGGCGTGGTAATCTTCCGTATCCACCGGTTCGCTGAAGATGGTTTCCTCGGTATCCATCTGCAGTACCGCCTCGGGCACGGAAATCTGCATGATTTCGTAGTTTCTCTTAGGCGTATGGGTAATCACCTTTCCCACACCTGTTCTGAGGCAGGCTCTGGTGGCAAGGACCGAAGCGCCCGACATGCCGTAGCTGCCTGCGATGAGGAGTGCCGTGCCCATGCTGCCCTTGTGGGCGAAGTCGCCGCGAGGCTTCAGGAGCTGGCGGATATCTTTTTCTTCGAGGATGCTGCATCGGCTCTCGGTGTGCTGGATGAACTCAGGAGAGAGTCGGATATCAAGCACCTTGATTCTGCCCAGGTACTGCTGGTTGTCTGCCATCATCATCGACAGCTTCTTCTGCTGCAGGGTGAGGGTGAGGTCGGCACGGATGATGTTGGCGCTGATGTTGTAGGAATT
>ERZ1026862.1681-NODE-1681-length-12640-cov-88.827890_pt1 | contig 12640 bp, 9 predicted proteins | sample MGYA00380161_ERZ1026862 | MGnify/ENA primary metagenome ERZ1026862 (study PRJEB33269, sample SAMEA4719797) | human gut metagenome | biome: human-associated habitat; feature: organic feature; material: feces | place: Cameroon | collected 2013-10 ... | reverse complement strand
TGCTTGTCGAACTCTTCTCCTATATGCTGTCTCCAACTTTCTTCTATCTTTACGTTCATACTTAATATAAATTCAAAAGTATCTTAAGATACTTACGCAAGTATCCTAAGATACTTGGCCAAGTATCTTAAGATACTTTTTTGAGGTATATAAAATCGTTTTTACTTGTTGTCAGAAATCAAGTTCTCACCTGTCATATCTGCAGGCTTCTCCAAGCCCATGATATGGAGGATAGAAGGAGCGACGTCTGCCAAACGACCATCCTTAACGGTAGCTGAGTTGTTGTCAGTTACGTAGATGAATGGAACTGGGTTCAAAGAGTGAGCGGTGTTTGGTGTACCGTCCTCGTTGATAGCGTGGTCAGCATTACCGTGGTCAGCGATGATGATAGCCTCATAATCGTTAGCCTTGGCAGCCTCGATAACGTCCTTTACGCAGTTGTCAACAGCGTGAACAGCCTTAGCGATAGCGTTGTAGATACCAGTGTGACCTACCATATCACCATTAGCGAAGTTTACAACGATGAAGTCGTACTCCTGTGTGTTGATAGCACCAACCAACTTATCCTTTACCTCGTAAGCGCTCATCTCTGGCTTCAGGTCGTATGTAGCTACCTTTGGAGAAGGAACCAGGATACGGTCCTCGCCCTCGTATGGAGTCTCACGACCACCATTGAAGAAGAATGTTACGTGAGCATACTTCTCTGTCTCTGCAGTGTGGAGCTGCTTCTTGCCCTGTGCGCTCAAGTACTCGCCGAGAGTGTTCATTACGTTCTCCTTAGGGAAGAGGATGTGAACGCCCTGGAAGCTTGCATCGTATGGAGTCATGCAGTAGTACTGCAAGTCCTTGATGGTGTGCATGCCTTCCTCTGGCATATCCTGCTGAGTCAATACCTGTGTCAACTCCTTGGCACGGTCGTTACGGTAGTTGATGAAGATAACAACATCACCCTCCTGGATAGTACCGTCAACCTTAGAGTTATTGATTGGCTTGATGAACTCGTCAGTTACGTCCTCATCATAGCTCTCCTGCATTGCCTTCACCATATCGTCAGCCTGCTTACCCTTACCCTCAACGAGCAAGTCGTATGCTTCCTTCACACGGTTCCAGCGCTTGTCACGGTCCATAGCATAGAAACGACCTACGATGCTTGCGATGTGTGCACCGTTCTTGTCGCAGCAAGCCTGAACCTCCTCGATGAAGCCCTTACCGCTCTTAGGGTCTGTATCACGACCATCCATGAAGCAGTGAACGTATGTCTCCTTCAAACCATATTCCTTACCAATCTCAATCAACTTGAAGAGGTGATCCAAAGAAGAGTGAACACCACCGGTAGAAGTCAAGCCCATCAAGTGGAGCTTCTTACCTGTCTTCTGAGCATAGCTGTAAGCGTTGATGATCTCCTGATTCTTCAAGATGTCACCGCTCTCGCAAGCCTTGTTGATCTTAACGAGGTCCTGATATACCACACGACCAGCACCGATGTTGAGGTGACCTACCTCAGAGTTACCCATCTGACCGTTAGGAAGACCTACGTCCTCGCCACAAGTCTGGAGAGTAGAATGTGCTGAAACTGCTGTCAAATAATCGAGATAAGGAGTTGGAGTCTTGAAGATAACATCACCCTTATCATGCTTACCGATTCCCCATCCGTCGAGAATCATTAAAAGAGCTTTTTTTGCCATAATTACATAAAATGATTTAAATTCGAATTTCGACTGCAAAAGTACATAAAAAAGGGCGAATTGCAAAACAATTCACCCTATATTTAATTATATTTATCATGCTTCAGGGCAACACCAAAGCCCTTTTTCGGAAAAGTGTAGTTTTATATAGTCGAAATCATCAGAAAAGTGTATTTTTCTAGTGCCATTTTTATAGGAAAAGTGTATTTTTATTTGGTTATTTCATAGGAAAAGTGTATTTTTGCAGTGCTAATTTTAAAGGAAAAGTGTGATTATGCTGTACAGAAAGATAGAAAAATATATCGTAAACCACTTACAATCAAGGTCTGACAAGATTTTGGTTATTGACGGAGCACGCCAAATAGGCAAGTCGTATATCATTAGAGAAGTAGGAAAGAAACTATTTCCCAACTTTATTGAGATAAATATGGAGACTGACAAGGTGGGAGACAGAACCTTTGCTGATGCCAAGACGGTAGACGACTTTTATATGGCTTTGAGCATTGTGGCAGGTGATAGGATGAAAGAAAAAAACAACACATTGGTGTTTATCGATGAGATTCAAGCCTACGACCATCTGCTTACTCTGCTCAAGTTCTTGCGCGAAGACAATAAGTTCACTTACATTTGCAGCGGTTCACTCTTGGGAGTAACGCTCAAGACCACCTCTTCCATCCCTTTAGGCAGCATAGAAATCAAGCACATGTATCCTCTGGATTTCGAGGAATTTCTGATTGCCAATGGAGTGGGACAACTTGTACTTGACACGATGCGCAAGAAGTTTGCCGAGCGTAGCAGCATGCCTGAAGCTATTCATAACAAGTTGCTGGATCTCTTCAAGAAGTATCTCTTGGTGGGAGGTTTACCAGATGCAGTCAATGAATTCGTTGCAACTAAGAACATCACCGCCATCCGAAAAATACAAGATAATATCCATCACCTGTATGGGGTGGATGCGGCTAGATATGAGGAGATACACAATCGCTTGAAGATTCAGCGCATCTATGGCATGGTGCCTTCCAATCTTGAAAACAAGAAGAAGCGCATTGTGGCTAAAAACATCGAGAACAAGCAGGGCAAGCGTATGAGTGATTATCTGGAGGAGTTTGATTACCTCATCTCTTCCGGTATCACGCTAGAGGTAAAAGCCATCAGCAAGCCTAGCTTCCCATTGATAGAGAATAGTGGCAAGAATCTGCTCAAACTCTATATGAATGATGTGGGCATCCTGACCAATATATTCTTTGGCACTAACATCAAGGCAGTGCTGGATGACATCGCCAGCATCAACCTTGGTTCTGTGTATGAGACGGTAGTGGCGCAGGAGCTGAAAGCCCATGGCTTCAACCTTTATTATTATGACAACAAGAAAATTGGTGAGGTGGATTACTTGATAGATGACCATCCTCATCTTTCCGTTCTGCCGATAGAAGTGAAGTCCGGCAAGGACTATCAAGTGCATAGTGCCCTAGACAAGTTCTTGAAGATTAAGGAATACAACATCCATGAAGCCTTCGTCCTCTCCAATGCCCAACAGGTGGAAGTGAAGGACGGCATTACTTATCTCCCTATATATTATATAATGTGTATAGAGGCAGAAGATTCTGATAAAGACAAATATTTATAAGAGAACTGATACACATACTATAAGAGTAAAGCAAATATCATAGGTTCTTTAGGGATTTTGAGTTTTTAGTTCATTTTTATTTGGAACATAACATTATTTTTTGTATCTTTGCAACTGATAATATCTTATTATTATCCCAACGATTATGCAAGAAACGAATAATATATTAGCAATATTAGACAACTACCTCCACGACAATCCTGATGAGATTGCAAAGGAGATGGCAAACGACTTCAGAAAACGAAGAATAGAGAAGAATCTGACACGTGAGCAAGTGGCAGACAAGTCAGGCGTTGCCGTCAGCAACATCACCAGATTCGAACAAAAGGGCCTCATCTCCCTCAAGAATCTGATAGGTATCGCCATAGCTTTGGAATACACCTCAGAAATCAAGAACGTCTTCTCGCAACCCAAGTACTCCACCATGGAGGAGTTGCAACAGATAAAAAGAAACGCTAACAAGAAAAAGGCTTACAGACAATGAAACATATAGAATCTTTAGCCGTGAAATATCACCAGGAGAAAGTCGGCACACTGTCATTGAGTGCCGATGGAAAGGTATGCACCTTCGAGTATGACAACCAGTGGTTAGCATCTGGCTTTAGTATATCTCCTCTGGAATTGCCACTGAAGCCTGGTCTTTTCATTGCCAAAGCCACCCCTTTCAACGGGAACTTTGGCATCTTCGAAGACAGCCTTCCCGATGGATATGGTAGATACCTATTGCATAAAGCCTTGCTAAAAGAGGGCATCAACGACTTTGAGCTATCTGCTCTCGACCGACTGAGCATCGTGGGCAATGGAGGTATGGGCGCATTGACCTACGAACCTATAACTTCTATCCAAACTGGACACGAGATTGATGACTTTGACCTTTTACAAGCCAAAGCCTTGGAGGTATTGAAGGAGCAACAGGATAATGACGCTGGATTGCTATTATATAATAGTGGTAATAGTGGCGGTTGTCGCCCGAAAGCCATTTTCACAAATGAGGATGGTCATTGGTTGGTCAAGTTTCGCCATACCTATGACCCACAAGATATGGGAAAGCAAGAGTATCATTATAATGAGATAGCCAAGCAATGTGGTATCCAAGTACCCGACTTCAAACTGGTAAACAACAAGTATTTTGCCTGCCGTCGCTTCGACATTTCTCCAACAGGCGAACGCATTCACGTAGCCACAGCTGGAGCCTTGCTCAACGTTTCCCTTTCCAACCCCATTCTCGATTATCTCAACCTTTTGGCGCTTACAGGTTATCTTACCCAGAGCCAGGAGGATGTGGAAGAGATGTTCCGCCGCATGGTTTTTAACTATATAATGGACAACAAGGACGACCACTGCAAGAACTTCTCTTTCTTGGTTCAGAAAGAGAGCGATGGCAAATGGCACTGGCATTTAGCCCCAGCCTACGACCTCACCCATTGCACCGAGGGATATAATGGTGAACACGCAACATCTGTAAATGGGACTGGGCATCCGACCGTAGAGGATATGATTGCCGTTGGCGTAAAGAATAAAATGAAGGAAAAGAGATGCCGCGAAATCTACGAAGAGTTATCTTTACAGATTAATTGTGGTGAAAGATAGCGTGATTTTACCAAAAAGTGGCGATAGTGGTGCTAAAACTATGTTTTTTAAAGAGATTTAGCACCACTATCGCCACTTTTTAGCTTTTTATACGGTTCTTAGGACAGAAATAAATCGCTTAGTACAACTTTACCTTGAATGCTTGATGAATATTTATTCTGCTTAATGCCACCGGCTGCAACAAGGGTGAGACGTAGTGTCTTGTTCGTTCCTGTAACATCACGAAAAAGATTACGACGTTCTCGCATCCATTCTACATAGTCTTTCTTCAGTTCATATGGACCGATGCTATATTTCATTTCGCACAAATCTATGGATTTATCGCCCCTGTCTATCACTAAATCTATTTGTGCTCCTTGGTTTGCATTCTTGTATGTCCATGAGCATACATTGCAAGCTATGCCACTGATGCCCAAAGCATGTTTGATTTGGTTGATGTGTAAAATACAGACTTGTTCAAACGCATATCCAGACCATGCATTGCGTTTCCCTTCAGGCATATTGCTCCATGCATGCTCATCCAAGCCATGGTTATTCTTGACAAATCGGAGATAGAAAAGCGTAAACATATCAGATAGCTGATAAAGCATCCCTTTTTCTTTTTTCCCAAAGGCTTGGTAAGAACGCAAAAAATCACATTTCTTGAGATTATCTAATACTTCTGATAGCTTTCCGTTGTTGCTGGTTTTCATTGTTTGTACCAGTTCTTCTCTAGTCATTCCTTTCAGTTTGATAGCCAAAGTTTCTACCACTTTTCTATATAAATTGGCATCATTAAATAGGGAACTGAACAAAAAGTCGTACTCTGAAGCTAATATAGGATCTTGACCAAAGAACAATTCGTCAATATTTTGTGCAAGACTGTAAGCGGGATTCAATAGAGATAGATAAAATGGTGTTCCCCCCAATATCATATAGGTATCTAATATCTCTTGACGTTCCCATTCTATATTAATGCTTTGTAAATATTCCTCAGTTTCTTCAAGACAGAAAGGAGTCAAGCGGATAGGACGAGTCACTCTATTGTGCAACCCACCTTTATCCCCTAGTAGCTTATTGGTCATCCATGTCGTAGCACTACCGCAGACAATCAGTTTCAGCCCATTACGAGTTGAAGCCCAACTGTTCCAAAACATTTCAAGGGCACGCAGAAAGTTAGACTTTTGGGTGTCTAACCATGGCAATTCGTCTATGAAGATAATGATTTTTTCTTGCTCTGCTTTGGTCTCCAAAAAATCCTGAAGTTGGTAGAAAGCTTCAAACCAGTCTTTTGGGCGAGTTCTTTTAACTCCACTATATCTTCGTAGTTTTTCTTGCCAATCTTTCAGTTGTTCTGCCTTAGATATTTTGTAGATACCAGTTGTATAGAAATCAAAAGAATCATGGAAAAATTGTTTCACTAGGAAAGTCTTTCCAATGCGCCTACGTCCATAGATGGCGATAAACTCAGCTCTAGGTGTTTCAACACAAGCGTTCAATATGTCTTGCTCATGCTTCCTTCCTATTATGTTTTTGCTATATTCCATACTCATTCTATTTTTTTGCAAAAATACTAAAAAAAACGGAAAAAGTGGCGATAGTGGTGCTAAAACTATGTTTTTTTAAGAGATTTAGCACCACTATCGCCACTTTTTGGCAGAAAAGCCATCATTTTATATGGCTAATATTACAGCAACCCCCAGTGCGCCATTCTGTTGGTGTTTTGCCAGTCTTCTCTTTAAAGATGCGATAGAGATAGGTGCGAGCGGAGAAGCCGCACTCGGCTGAGATAAGGTCATTGCTATATTGAGGGAACTGGCGCATCATCGTCTTTGCTGCCTCGAAACGGATGTTGGCTAGCCAGATTCTGAAGGTGGTATCAAGACACTTGTCGAAGTATAGCGTCAGCTCCGCCCTGGTGATGCCTATGCTGTCCGATAGGGTGAGCATGTTGACGGCGGTGTCTTTATAGCCATTGCCGAGGCACCACTGTTGCAGTTTCTCTTCGATGATGGCTTTTTGCTCGTCGGTGAGAGACGGCTCTGAAGATAGATTGCCGTCTTCAGTGGTTGCATCAGCCGACAGTTCGGCTTCAGAAGAGGTTACAGAAGATGCCCCCCCATTTCTGGTTTCTGCATATCTCTGGGCTACGATTCGCTCGGCTTCATCATCAAGAAGCGACTCGGTAGGCACATAGTTGGTGCCCAGGGAGATGAAGGTGAGGGTGAAGAAGAGCAGGGCGCAGAGCACCATGGGACCTACTATTATTAATAAGGTGGTGGAAAGGATGGCGAAGGGCATCACAAGAGCGGCAAGGCAGAGGAGGATGAGGCTCACTCGGGAGTATCTCACGTAGGACTGGATGTCGTTGGCTGTCATCCTCTCCAGCATCTTCTTGCGCTTCTTCATCTCGCGGCTAATCATTACCACGTCATAGACTACGCTGGCTGCATAGAAGAGGAGCATCACGTAGAGCCACCAGCCGATGTGCTGGCTGCCGCTATGCAGATAGCCGATGGCGCAGGTGAGGTAGATGGCGGTGCAGAGCACCGTACTCACGATGACCATGTGACGGCGACGGGGTTGGGTGGTCTCGATATTGTAGATGCCATAGGCGATGAGGGCGAAGCTTGGGGTATAGATCAGCATGTTGACGATGGCTCCGAGGTCATCGCCCGATGCCCTGATTCCACCCTGTATCTGTGCGAGATACTGAAAGGCAAGCATGAAGAAAGCTATAACGATGAGCCAGCGAGAGTGCTCGTATCGCTTGTTCTCCCATTTTACGTACAAACGGCTCATCACCAGCAGGGCTGCATTAATCACCATGAAGATGAGGCAGCCAAATTGAAGCAGGTATAATGTGTTCATTGTTTCCATTCAATGTTACTATTCAATGTTTCTATTCTTTATTTTGCTGCAAAGGTACGTTTTTTATTCGACAATGCCAACAAGGGGGAGGATTTTTTCAACGTTTAGTTTTAACTTTTATCACGATGAAAGGGTCTACACACCCTTTTGTCGAGGTGTATAGACCCTTGGAACAACCGCAAAATGTAGGGTTGTAAAATATGCCTGCTACTCTATTGAGTAATTCGGCTTTTATTAAACACTATACTATGCAGGATCACAATCTTCATCAGTGAAATAGATCTTATCATAGTTTTTGGGTGGATAATTCTCTGACCCAGCTAAAAGCGTAGTAGAAGTTTCCAACTCAACTACAACCATTGATGGTTTCTGATATTTCTTTTTCATACTTATTATATTTTTTATTTAACATATTTCTTTCCATTCTTGATATAGATACCCTGGGTAGGTTCCTTGCTGAGCTTGCGACCTTGCAAGTCATATATGCCAGCTTTTGCAATGTGATCTGCCTCGTTACTGGTTATCACTTGCACGTCTTTTATGCCAGTAGTCGCACCCTCGCCAATCATATCAATTCGAATAATGCGCGACTTCGTATTCTGAGGCAAACTGGAGCCATTGCGATCACTTACCGTGAGATACCAACGTTGTGCTCCAAGAGTCGTTTCAGATTTGAGTGGTGCTATGCGACCTTGTTTGTCAAGAGCATATACTGTTACAGATGGGGCGTCTTGTCCTAATCCACTTTGAGGTGTGCAGATACCCGTGAACTCATACTTGCGAGTCATGCTCATGCAGTAATATGTTTCCGATGAAGCCTTATGCAATTTGGCATTACTGATGGTGATGGTCTTGCTTCCACTGTCACTGCCGCTTGTTCTTGCCACGTATGGCATGTTGGCATCGAACTCTCCAGAAGTGGCTTTCTTCACTTCGAGCACCGTCTCATAGCCACTGCCATCTTCCTTTTCATACTCATGGAAGTTATTGATGCTTGCCACGGTGATGCCGTTGTCGGTCCAATCTGTAGCTTTAGCCTCGAAAGGAACATATACAGCCTGCCACTGGTCTGCGCCGAGATAGTTGCGGGTGTACTCAACCTTGGCTGCAGTAAAGTCCACAGGGCTGTTGTAAGCTGCGTCATCGGTAATTGTGACAGTTTCTTCTGTGCTATAACTTCCATCTGGATTCACGGTAAGTTTGATATTCCTGCCATCTTCTTCACAAAATCTGTTGATGTATTTTGCGCTCTCATTGTTTTCTTTACAGTTTACGCATACATCCCCATAGAGTCCATTGGCATCTGGCTGATCTGCTATCTTGAATTCGTGTGGAATAGCTCCATCATCACCAAAAATGCTATTATCATTGGTATAAACATCAGTTTTCTTGTTGCATGTCATACCATGATAGACTGTATTCTCACCAGTTGAAGTCAAGACAGGATAATCATCACCATTCTCGACCAACTTCTGATACCAAGACAAGTTACTTCCTTCTGCAGGGGTAGATGTAGAGCCATTCAGCAGCCATGCCACCTCGCCACTCTTTATCTGCTGCTTGGTGAATGCCTTGACCACGTCAGCTTCTTCCTTTCCGTCTTCGAAGGTCAGACTTCCTTCACCAACTATTTTGATGTTTTCAGATGAGTTGTTCAGCAATGCCTCCTTGTTGTAAGCTATAATGCCCTTTGCGGTTAGTATACCATCTACACAACCTATAATGATTCCTGAACCATTTGCATACGTCACATCTCCATAACTGAACACATTCTGGATACTGCTTTTACTCGACATTAATCCTGCTATGCCACCGGCATTCCAACCTGTGCTTGTAATCTTGCCATAGTTGGCGCAATCTTCGATACTTGTTCCATAAGCATAACCTATGATTCCACCAATATTTTCACCACTACCATCGTTTTCTACGGTTCCATAATTGGTGCAGCGCTTGATGTTTCTTTCATAGCTAGAACCTGCAATTCCGCCAACACTTCCTGTGCCCTTCACGCTGGAGAGGTTCTCGCAGTTTTCGAGATTTATTTTGGCACTTCCAACGATACCGCCAGTATCTTCTTGTCCTATTACAGTACAATTCTCTGTGGTTTTAATGCCCTTTATATGTGCTGGAGAATTCGTGGATGCGTATGCATATCCTGCCAAGATACCAGTGTAATATGTCTTCGTGTTTGTTGTGCTCACATTCTCCACCTTGGCATAATCAAAGGTAAGGTTTTGGATAGTCGCACCCCTAGTAAAGCCGAAAAGCCCCACATAGTTTTGTGCTGTTTTGATATAGAGATTGGAGATGGTGTGTCCCTGACCGTCCATATTTCCATTCCACCGAATATTGTCATTGGCTATTGGAAGCCAACTCAAGAGTTCCTTGCCGTCTTCAGCCGCATGGCAGTAGTTCTTGAGGTTGATATCCGCGGTCAGCTTGGCTGATGCTGAAGGGTGAGTAGTTCCAGCTGCTTCGCCATCGTCCACGATTGTTCCGTTCACATAGTCGCGGAACCAAGCCAAGTGGTAAGGTTTGGCTATCAGGTACACCCCACTTTCCAGTGAAGGCTTCACAGCCACATAATGCTGGCAACGCTTGCAATAGCCATCCTCATTGTTTGTATGTCCAAGGGCAGGCTTCGTTACATCCGTCAATTCCTTGGTCAATTGGTCGTCGGAATATGCCCTAAGGCAGTCCAGGCATTGCCAATATTCCTTGGTACCTGCCTCGGTACAAGTAGCGTCTGTAGCAGCGTGGTGGCTTGTCTGTCCGTGTTGATACCTGATTGCGGAACTGGTGGTATTGTTGGTGAAACTACCTGTCACCACCTCATTGGTTTTGCAATTTAAAGTCACATCATCAGCATAAACCTGATGCTCCGAGCCAATGACAGGATAGATGTCTCCATCATTAGCCAGATTTTGTCCCCATTTTGCTTCGCTCGAAGCATTTCGCTGGAGCAGATAGGCAACAACACCGCTCCTCAGTTGGGTTTCTGTAAATCCTGTTGCGTTATCTTCTGAGAGATTGCCGCTTCCGAAGGCTTTAACCGTAATCTCTTGGTTGTTTACGGTCAACTTTGCGCCACTATAGTATGCCACCATGCCTTCAGTGGTTCCTTTGTAAGAATAGCCAAAAGCCATGCCTATAAATTGCGTGCTGTTCGTGGCTGAAACATTGCCATAGCTAAACACGTTCTGTATCTTGCCTCCGCCTACAAAACCTGCCATGCCAGCAACACGATCTGTACCTTTTACATCTCCATAATTGGCGCAGTCTTGGATCGTTCCGCTACTGAAATAGCCAACCAAGCCACCAGCATTCTTACTTGTTGCCGTTACATTTCCATAGTTGGCACAGGAGGTTATGGAATTACCTGTTCTATCGTACCTGCCAAAAAGACCGCCAACATCTTCTTTTCCTTGTACCGTAGCGTAGTTCACGCAGTTGCTCGCGTTGCCATCAAGTATTCCTGCTATGCCACCTGTATAGTCATTACCCCCTATTACCTGGCATTTAGTTGAAATCATGATATTTTGAAGAGTGCTTTTGTAACCAGCATCTCCTACCAATATTCCTGTGTAATTTGCTGTGTTTGTCACACTAGCATTATCAATGGTAAGGTTCTTGATGGTACTTTCTGGGGTATAGCCGAAAAGTCCTACTTCCTGTTTCTCAGCCTTGATATAAAGGTTGGTGATGGTCTTTCCATTTCCGTCGAAAGTGCCTCGGTATGCACTCCAATTTCCAATAGGCTCCCAGCTCTTTTCTTTTAAGTTTTTAGACGCATCAGCCGCATGGCAGAAGTCCTTTAGATCAATGACCTCAACATTATCTGCTATCTTAGCGCAGATACTATATTGTCCGCCATTCACCTCGTTGCGGAACCAAGCCAGTTCGGCAGCTTTTGTGATAATGTAAGGATTGCCTGTACTTCCGTCTCCCTCTGACGGTTGACTTGCCGTCTGTGCCCATCCCCATTGCGGAATAAGCAATGCCATCACGAGCAGCAGCATCGTGAATAGCATGTTTCTTTGTCTTTTCTTATTCATATCAATATGTTTTATTGTTTGTTATTTTGCAAAATTACATCCTTTTTCTTATCTATCCAAACCTCTTCACCAGACAACCGAAATCGCTATCCGAACGGCTTATTTTATCCATGTTAACAGGTAAATCATGGAGGTTATGACGACCATAAGTATAAGCCAGAGATATAGATAAAATTGCTCCTGCCTGATGAAATCTACAAGACTTGGACGAGCCTTGTAGTTGTCATCAAGATACATCCTATACTCACGTATGGCTACGCAAGCGAAGAGGATGCCTAGCAGGATAACGGCTGAGCCTAAGATGAGGCTGAGCTCCAGATCTGCTGTCATTGTTGTGTTGAATATCTTTTCCATGGTGCAAAAATAGTGTTTTTCTTTGTAAAAAGGTGTCTACTTGCTCAACTTTTGTGTCTACTTCCTATAATTTAGGTGTCTACTTCCTAGGAAGTAGACACCCCTGTGCGCCATTCTGTTGGCGTTTTGCCGTTTTTTTATTCATGAAACAAGTCATCTGCCACGACTGAGCATCGTGGACAACGGAGACAAGAAAGATATCTTTATATATTAATTATAGTGAAAATATCTCTTAAGGAAAGATTTTATTTCCCTTAAGGAAAAATATATTTTCCCTTAAGGCAAAAAATAAATAGCCTTAAGGGAAAATTTTCAATCTTTTCTTCCCCCATTTTCCGGGAGTTTTTTCTAGATTATCTCTTTCTAGAATATTGTTTACATTTGCTATTTCTGCTTCAGATAGTTCATCTGAACATTAGGAGCGCAGGCATTGCTTGTCTTCTCGGTGTATTCAGACACCTTCAATGTAGCAGTACCCT
>ERZ1026862.1679-NODE-1679-length-12658-cov-4.655876_pt1 | contig 12658 bp, 10 predicted proteins | sample MGYA00380161_ERZ1026862 | MGnify/ENA primary metagenome ERZ1026862 (study PRJEB33269, sample SAMEA4719797) | human gut metagenome | biome: human-associated habitat; feature: organic feature; material: feces | place: Cameroon | collected 2013-10 ... | reverse complement strand
ATCTAAAAATGTTTTACTATCGAGGCTTAAAGGAGTGGGGTAAGGAAAACGGTTATCTGATGGATACCTGCCTTGCTGCGCAGGATAGATATAAGGCATATTTGGACTATTTTAGGATTGCGTATTGAGCAAGAGGCGAGGTGCAGCTATGTCAGAAGAAAAGAACTGGCAATCTTGAAACTGCTCTGCAAGAATCCTTCTATTAAGCAAAAAGAGCTTGTGACAGAGACAGGTAAATCGCTCAGTACTATAAAGCGCATCATGGAATCCTTGCAGAAAAAGGACTATATCCGCAGAGTGAGCGGAAAGAGATATGGAAAATAGAAAATTATGGATTTGAATAAGTAGTAAGAAAGAGGGACTGACAATGGCTGAAAAGAATAATGCCAACATTGGCTTTGAAAAACAGATTTGGGATGCTGCCTGTGTGTTATGGGGGCACATTCCTGCAGCTGAATATAGAAAGGTAATCATCGGATTGATTTTTCTTCGCTATATTTCCAGTGCATTTGAGAGAAAATATAACGAGCTTGTTGCAGAGGGTGAGGGCTTTGAAGAAGATCGTGACGAGTATTTGGGTGAGAATATTTTCTTTGTCCCGGAAAAAGCAAGATGGTCTACGGTTGCAGCTGCGGCTCACACTCCGGAAATTGGCACAGTCCTTGATGAAGCAATGAGAGAGATTGAAGCAGATAATAAATCTCTGAAAAATGTGCTTCCGAAGAATTACGCAAGCCCGGATTTGGACAAGCGAGTTCTGGGTGATGTCGTTGATCTGTTCACCAATATGGATATGTCTGATACCGAGGAAGGTAAGGATCTTCTGGGCAGAACTTACGAGTATTGTATCGCACAGTTCGCTGCTTACGAAGGTGTGAAGGGCGGCGAGTTCTACACACCGTCCAGCATTGTTAAGACAATCGTTGCCATCCTGAAGCCGTTCAATAATTGCCGCGTGTATGACCCGTGCTGCGGCTCTGGCGGTATGTTTGTGCAGAGTGTGAAGTTTATTCAAGCACATAGCGGCAATCGTCAAAGCATTTCTGTTTATGGTCAGGAATCCAATGCGGATACATGGAAAATGGCGAAGATGAATATGGCGATTCGTGGCATTGATGCAAACTTCGGTCAGTATCAGGCTGATACGTTCTTTAATGACCTTCATGCCAACCTTCGTGCAGATTTCATTATGGCAAACCCGCCTTTCAATCTGTCCAACTGGGGTCAGGATAAATTGCAGGATGATGTTCGCTGGAAGTACGGAACGCCGCCGCCTGGTAATGCCAACTACGCATGGATTCAGCATATGATCCACCACCTTGCGCCAAACGGCAAGATTGGTTTGGTGCTTGCGAACGGTGCACTGTCTACGCAGTCCTCCGGTGAAGGTGAGATCAGAAAGAATATTATCAACGCCGATTTGGTGGAAGGTATCGTTGCCCTGCCTACGCAGCTGTTTTATAGCGTGACGATTCCGGTTACGCTCTGGTTTATTAGCAAAAACAAAAAGCAGAAAGGAAAAACATTGTTTATTGATGCCCGCAAGATGGGCTATATGGTTGACCGCAAGCACAGAGACTTCACGGATGAAGATATTCAGAAACTGGCAGACACCTTTGAAGCATTCCAAAACGGAACTCTGGAAGATGTGAAGGGATTCTGTACGGTGGCCGATTTGCAGACTATCGAAAAGCAGGACTATATTCTGACTCCTGGGCGCTATGTTGGCATTGAAGAACAGGAAGAAGATAGTGAACCGTTTGATGAAAAAATGGTTCGCCTGACTTCGGAGCTTTCTGATATGTTTGCCAAGTCTCATGAACTCGAAGCAGAAATTCGTAAGAAGCTGGGGGCGATTGGGTATGAAGTGTAAGCTTTCTGATATTTGCTGTTTTCGCAAAGGGAAAGTTGAAGTAGAAAACTTAAATACGAAAAACTATATATCAACCGAAAATATGCTGCCAAACAAAAGCGGTATAACAGAAGCAACCTCTTTACCGAAAGTTTCTTCAACGCAGGAATATAAAAACGGTGATGTCCTCGTTTCTAATATTCGTCCGTATTTCAAAAAAATTTGGCAAGCTCGATATGATGGCGGTTGCTCTAACGATGTATTAGTTTTTGTTCCAAAGTCTACTACAGATAGAGATTTCTTATATTATTTACTTGCAGATGATGATTTTTTTACATATTCAATGGCAACATCAAAGGGGACAAAAATGCCAAGAGGCGACAAAACCTCAATAATGCAGTATGAGGTTCCGATGGTTGATTTTTGTACGCAAAAGAAAATTGCCAGTGTTTTGAAGTCATTAGACGAAAAAATTGAGTTGAACAATGCGATAAACGAAAATTTAGATCAGCAAATTGAATCAATCTTGTTAGCAATGTTCAATTCCGCAAAAACTGATTGTGTACGACTCGGTGACTATCTTTACATTAAGGGACGCATTGGCTGGAAAGGTCTAAAAAAAGATGAATACCTTGACCAGTCAAAATACCGTATTATCAATGGAGAGTCCCTAACAAAATCAGGTGTTGATTGGTTAAAAGCAGGATACATTTCAAAAAATCGTTATATTGAATCTCCTGAAATAATGCTCAAAGAGGGCGACATTCTTTTGTCAAAGGACGGAACTATTGGCAAAATCGGATATATCGACTCTCTTGAAACTCATGCGACAGTTGCTTCAGGGATATTCGTTATTAGAAATATCAAGCCGGAAATCATCTCTACCACCTTCATATATTATTTGCTAAAATCAAGGCTGTTTAAAGGGTTTATAGCTGCTCGGACGGAGGGAAGCGTAATTCCTCATCTTTATCAAAAAGATTTTATGCAATTTGAGTTTCCACTGCCTTCTTCAGATGAAATGAAAGCATTTGATGCCATCACTAAGCCGATGTTTTCAATGATTATAGGAAATTTGCAAGAGAACCAAAAGCTTTCTCGACTTCGAGACGAACTACTACCAAAGCTGATGTCAGGAGAAATAGATATTTCCATCACTGACCTTTAAGCCGCTAAATTTTCGTTTTACGACCTAACCCATAACTTCTGCGAGTGGCAGGAATTTATACTAAGGATTGCCACTCCATAGTCATTCCCTAATCATAAAAGGAGAATAGACTATGAATGATGAATTTGTAAATGATGTGCTACGAGATATGCTGGTCTATCTTGATAATGGACAGGCAGAGCAGTTGCGGCGAGTGCTGCAGCATAATCTTTCCGGATATGAGATTCAGCGAAAAACTGATAGTACAGATGAGGATGTAAGTGTAGAAAATGCACGGTTGACAGGTGCGTTTCTTTCGGCAAAGCGAATTGAAGGGTGCTCTGAAAAGTCGCTTTCCTACTACCGAAAGACAATCGAAACCATGTCTGAGAAGATAGGAAAAGGAATCACGCATATCACAACCAATGATTTGCGTTCCTATTTGACTGACTATCAGGCAGAACGAAAATCCAGTAAGGTGACGATTGACAACATCCGCAGAATCTTATCTAGCTTCTTTTCTTGGCTTGAAGATGAAGATTACATCTTGAAAAGCCCGGTACGCAGGATTCATAAGGTGAAAACGGCTGTGACCATCAAAGAAACCTACACGGATGAAGCACTGGAAACCATGCGTGACCATTGCGATTCTTTGCGTGATTTGGCTTTGATTGATATGCTGGCATCGACCGGAATGCGTGTTGGCGAATTGGTGCTTCTCAATCGGGATGACATCAACTTCGAGGAGCGAGAGTGCGTAGTATTTGGTAAAGGTAGCAAGGAAAGAATGGTCTACTTTGATGCCAGAACCAAAATCCACCTTCAGAACTACCTTGCACAGAGAACGGATAGCAACAACGCCCTGTTTGTGTCGCTGAAAGCGCCATACGAAAGATTGCAGATAGGCGGTGTGGAATCAAGACTGCGTGAACTCGGCAAGCGGCTTTCGCTTCCAAGAGTACATCCGCACAAATTCAGACGAACCCTCGCTACAATGGCGATTGACAAAGGAATGCCCGTGGAGCAGCTGCAACGGCTCTTGGGGCATCAACGAATAGATACGACCTTGCAGTATGCAATGGTCAAGCAGAGCAATGTAAAGATTGCTCACCGCAAATATATAGGTTAGGAGCGAATGAACTATGAGTGAATGGACAACTATCCGCTTGGGAAGCGTTGTCAGAACCAATACTACATCTTACTCTCCCAAAGAAGGTTGGAAATATGTCAATTATCTTGATACGGGAAATATTACCGAGAATGTAATTGATGCTATACATCATATAGATTTGGCAAATGAAAAATTGCCAAGTCGAGCAAAACGAAAGGTGCAGATGAACAGCATTTTGTATTCTACTGTCCGTCCCAACCAGAAGCATTTTGGCATTATAAAATCCATGCCAAAGAATTTCTTGGTATCTACGGGTTTTGCGGTTATTGATGTAATTCCAGAAAAAGCAGATGCCGATTATTTGTATTTTTGGCTAACTCAGAACACAGTAGTTGAACAGCTACATGCTATTGCAGAACAAAGTGTTTCCGCATATCCATCTATTAAAGCGTCTGATATTGAAAATTTGGAGATTGCGTTACCGCCATTGACTGTTCAGAAATCAATAGCATCCATTTTGAAATCCATCTCGGATAAGATGAGCCATAATAGTAGTATAAACGAAAATTTAGCGGCTTAAAGGTTAATGACGGAGACGTCAAGTTCGCCAGACATCAGTTTTGGTAAAAGAGTGTTACGGAGCTGTGCCAATCGTTGATTCTCAATCTGATTGTTAATTATAACTTCAAACATAGGAGAAGTAATTTCAGAAAAAGTATTATTTACTTCTTCTGAAGGTAAAACAGTTTGCGAAGCCTTAATCTCAGAAGAGGATAGATTTACTTGTACTCCACTATTTGCTCTGCTACGGAGGTCAACGAGAAAATCTTTGCTATTAGTAAGTAAATAGATGAACGGAGATGTTACTCCTTTGTATCCATTTGCTCTGAGGTGTCCAACTCGCTGATTGACAATGTACTCATCATCAAGTGGCATAATGGCTGTATTACCTAATATTGCTACATTGTCTTTCATATCTGTCATTGCCATAAGTATATCGCCTTTTTTGAGAACGAATTTCTCTAACGTTGATGTAAGGCTCTTTGGATACCAGCTTTTTGTTCCATCAGTAATAAATCCACCGCCACGAGCAATATGCCCTTGTTTGAACACTTGATAACAGTCTGATCCTGGTTCATTAAGAAGCTCTTTACTCTTAAACGCATAGCCATTTTGAAAATCAGCAATCTTTTCAAGAGGAACAATCTCCCAGTCAGGAGGCATGGTTCCATTGAACGGCTCAAAATCTACAAACCAAGACTTAAATAGCGCTTTGGCTTGCTGCTCTAAATTTTCGTTTACCAGAAAATCGTTGCCGGTGAAGCGACCTAATATACAAAGTAAAACGCTATGATATAAAAATGGAGTATAAATACCACAGAAAAGGAGCGATATTATGCCAGGATTATATACCGAAGCGGACTATGAAAACTCCGTAATCGAATTATTCCGGAACATGGGCTACAGTTATCTGTATGGACCCGACATAGAGAGGGATTTTCACAATCCTCTGTATGAGGAAGAGCTTGTTGCTTCCCTAAATCGTTTGAACCGTTCTCTGCCGGAGGACGCTATTAGTGATGCACTTTTCAAGCTGAAGAACTTTGAAAACGGTGAACTGGTGCAGAAAAACACTGTCTTTATGGACTACCTGCAAAATGGTATTCCTGTGCGCTATTTTGAAAAAGGCGAGGAACGCTCCTCCATCGTCTATCTTGTTGACTATAAAAATCCCGACAATAATTCCTTTATTGTAGCAAATCAATGGACTTTCATCGAAAACAGCAACAAACGCCCGGATATTCTGCTTTTCCTAAATGGCATTCCGGTCGTTATTGTAGAACTTAAATCTCCGTCCAGAGAAGAAACCGATGCTTCTGCTGCATACCGGCAGCTCCGCAACTACATGAAGGAAATCCCCTCCATGTTCATCTATAATGCCATCTGCGTTATGAGCGACCAGATGACCTCCAAAGCCGGTACAATTACTTCCGGCGAAGATCGCTTCATGGAATGGAAAACAGTCGATGGAAGCTACGAGAACACGCAGTACGCACAGTTTGATACCTTCTTTGAGGGAATGTTCCAAAAGGAACGCCTGCTTGACCTGATAAAGAACTTTATCTGCTTTTCCAACGAGGGTGTGAACTCCTTCAAAATATTGGCTGGTTATCATCAGTATTTTGCTGTAAGAAAAGCAATCGAATCGACCAAACGAGCTACCGTTACCGATGGTAAAGGTGGTGTGTTCTGGCATACGCAGGGCAGCGGCAAGTCGCTGTCGATGGTATTCTATGCCCATCTGCTCCAAGAAGCCTTGGATAGCCCAACTATCGTTGTGCTGACCGACAGAAACGATTTGGACGATCAGCTTTTTGGACAGTTTGCAAAGTGCAAGGATTTCTTGCGTCAGGAACCGGTGCACGCCACTTGTAGAAAACTGACAGAGACTTCGAGTAAAAATGATGTTGGATTAAAAGATTGGTTGGAAGGCAGACAAGCTAACGGTATTATCTTTACGACTATGCAGAAGTTTGAGGAATCTCACGAAGCTCTTTCTGAGCGCAGAAATATCATCGTTATGGCAGACGAAGCCCATCGTGGACAGTACGGCTTAACCGAAAAGATTAAGATGACCAAGAATGAGGACGGTGAAGAGATCGCCAAGCGTGTTGTAGGTACTGCTCGCATTATCCGAAACAGTCTACCGAATGCTACATACATCGGTTTCACCGGAACACCGATTTCCTCGAAAGACCGCAGCACTCGTGAAGTGTTCGGTGACTACATCGACATTTATGATATGACGCAGGCTGTTGAAGATGGTGCAACCCGCCCGGTTTATTACGAAAGCCGTGTCATTAAGCTCAACCTGGATGAAGCTACGCTGCACATGATTGATGCAGAGTATGAAATCATGGCGCACAATGCCGATCCTGAGGTTATTGAAAAGAGCAAGAAAACACTGGGACAGATGGAAGCTATATTGGGCAACGACAACACCATCAACTCTCTTGTCTGCGATATTCTTGACCATTACGAGAATTACCGTGAAGGTCTGCTTACAGGCAAAGCGATGATCGTGGCATATTCCCGCCCGATTGCAATGAAGATTTATAAGCGGATTCTGGAGCTGCGCCCTGACTGGACGGAAAAAGTCGGTATTGTTATGACAGGCGGAAATAACGACCCTGAAGAATGGCATGATATTATCGGCAATAAGCGGCACAAGGACGAGCTGGCGAAAAAATTCAAGGACAATAACAGCTCGATGAAGATTGCCATTGTCGTTGATATGTGGCTGACCGGATTTGATGTTCCGTCTCTGGCTACCATGTATGTATATAAGCCGATGAGCGGATACAATCTGATGCAGGCAATCGCCCGTGTCAATCGTGTGTTCCGTGACAAGGAAGGCGGTCTGGTAGTCGACTATGTAGGCATTGCTAGCGCATTAAAGCAGGCGATGAATGACTACACCACCCGTGATAAGAAAAACTATGGTGATACGGATGTTGCTAAGGTTGCTTATCCGAAGTTTATTGAAAAGCTCGGTGTTTGCCGTGATATGTTCCATGGATTTGACTACACCAAGTTCACAACCGGAACAGATCTGGAAAGAGCAAAGACCATTAGCGGTGCAGTGAACTTCATTATTGCCCGTGAAAAGGATAAAGAAAAAGATACATTTATCAAGGAAGCCCTTATGCTTCATCAGGCTCTTTCTCTTTGTTCTTCCATGGTGTGCGAAGCTGACCGCTTTGAAGCTGCATTCTTTGAATCGGTGCGTGTTCTGGTTTTGCGGCTGACCAATGCGGGAACAGGCAAGAAGATCTCTCTGCCTGAAATGAACGCTCGTATCAATGAGCTTTTGAAGCAGAGCATCAAGAGCGAGGGCGTTATTAACCTGTTCTCTGATATGCAAGAGGAATTTTCCTTGTTTGATCCGAAGTTCCTTGAGGAAATCAGCAAAATGAAGGAGAAGAACCTGGCAATCGAGCTGCTGAAAAAACTGATAGCGGAACAGGTATCTGTTTATCGAAGAACGAATGTGGTTAAGTCCGAGAAGTTTAGCGAGATCATGCAGCGAGCTATCAATGCATATCTTAATGGTATGCTTACCAATGAAGAAGTCATCGCAGAAATGCTGAAACTTGCTAAGCAGCTGGCTGAAGCCCACAAAGAGGGCGAACAGCTTGGCCTTACAGCCGATGAATTGGCATTCTATGATGCACTTACAAAACCGCAGGCAATCAAGGACTTTTACGAAAATGAAGAACTGATTGCGATTACTAAGGAATTGGCGGATACACTTCGTAGAAATAAAACGATTGACTGGCAGCGCAAAGAATCTGCCCGTGCCAAAATGCGTACCCTTATTAAGCGCCTGTTGAAAAAACATAAATACCCACCGGAAGGGATGGCGGATGCTGTTCAGACCGTAATGACGCAGTGCGAGCTTTGGACGGATAATAATGATATGATGAGTGATAAGGTAGTCTCCTTTCAGGAACATAAGGCGTATATTTATGAGTCAAAAGCAACATACAGTATGGCTGCTGAAGAAACAGCTCCATATGGAACAAATAAGGACAAATGACGTGAAAAATATTTCATACTATAGCATCTTATATAGAGAAAATAATGATAAGAATTATGTTAAAGCGAGGCGATGAGTGTGCTAATGAATACGGCTGAGTATCTTTCCATTATTGAAAATATTAAGAGTGAAATTACTGCGGCACAATATCGTGCGGCAATTCATGTGAATGCAGATATGCTGCTTCTCTATTATGATATTGGTTGCGTAATCAATGAACATAAATCATGGGGAAACAAGTTTATTGATAACCTTGCAGCAGATATTCGGATTGCTTTTCCAGAAAGCAAAGGATATTCTGTTCGTAATTTGAAGTATATGGCAAAATTCGCAGAGATTTATCCAGACCGAGAATTTGTGCAACAGGTTGTTGCACAAATTCCATGGGGTCACAATATAGTTCTTCTGGATAAGGTCGCTGATATGGATGAACGTAAATGGTATATCAAAAAGTCAGCGGAAAACGGCTGGTCTCGAAATGTTCTTGTCCATCAGATTGAAAGCAACTTGTATCAGAGACAGGTGCTGGCAGATAAAGTTACAAATTTTGATCACCGCTTACCGTCTCCGCAAAGTGAACTTGCAGCGCAGACAATGAAAGATCCATATGTATTTGATTTTATTCCTTTCCGGGAGGATATGCTCGAACGGGATATTGAGCAGGCACTTGTTAGGGATGTCACAAAGCTCCTTCTGGAGCTTGGAACAGGGTTTGCTTTTCTGGGAAACCAGTATCACCTGAACGTAGGCGGCGATGATTTTTACATTGATTTGTTGTTCTATAACCTGAATCTTCGCTGTTATGTGGTTATCGAATTGAAAACCGGTGATTTCAAGCCGGAATATGCTGGTCAGCTAAACTTTTATCTGTCAGCCGTGGACGGCATTTTGAAAAAAGAGCAGGATAATCCGTCCATTGGTTTACTTCTGTGCAAAAGCAAAAACAATGTGGTTGCAGAATATTCACTCAAGGATATTTCGAAGCCGATTGGTGTAAGCGAATACAAAATAACCAGTAGCCTGCCGGATGATCTGGAAAAGCAACTGCCATCTGTTGAAGATATTCAGAAACGGATTAAATAAGGCTCTAATTAATTCTTAAGTTTTAGAAAGGACACACCAATGCATAAAATTCTCTTTATCTGCCATGGCAATATCTGCCGTTCGCCGATGGCAGAATTTTTATTGAAGGACATTGTAAAAAAGCGCGGCATTGCCGCAGATTTTGAGATTGCGTCGGCAGCGACGAGCAGGGAAGAAATCGGCAATCCTGTGCATTACGGCACGCGCAATAAGCTGGCGCAGTTCGGCATCAGCGTGGCAGACAAGCATGCGGTACAGGTAACGAAGCACGACTACGAATATTACGATTTACTGCTGGTGATGGACAGTAATAATATCCGCAATCTGCGTCGTGTAATTGGTGATGATACGAATGATAAGGTGCATCTGCTTTTGGATTATACCGAGCGTAAGGGTGAAAGCATTGCTGACCCATGGTATACGGGTGACTTTGAAGTGACCTATAAAGATATCATGGAAGGCTTGGAAGGCTTACTGAAGTATCTGAAATATTAAAACAAACAAATTTCCGCGCAAACCGTTAATAAGTTAACAAAATTACCGCTATAGATGAGCAAATATAAGCGAAAGCTACATTTTGCTTGTACATTCCTGCTCTCAGCGTTATAATGTAATATACGTTGGAAAAACAAAGTTCCTAATAATGAAGAGAGGTTTTTAAACATGAAATTCGCAACACGTATGGAGCGTATGCAAGCTTCTGAAATCCGCGAGCTGTTAAAATTAACTGCTCAGCCTGATATTATTTCCTTTGCCGGCGGTCTGCCTGCACCGGAGCTGTTCCCTGTAGAAGAAATTGCCAAGGTTTCTCATGACTTGGTATTGAAGGAAGGTCGTCAGCTGCTGCAATATGCAACTACCGAAGGCCGTCCGTCTCTGCGTGCAAAAATTGCTAAACGCATGGCTGATAAATATCATACTAACGTTGATCCTGATGACATTCTGATTACCACCGGTTCTCAACAATGCCTGGACTTCGCAGGCAAGCTGTTCCTGGATCCCGGCGACGTTGTTCTGTGCGAAAGCCCGTCCTACCTCGGCGCTTTGAACGCATTCAACGCTTACCAACCGAAATTTGTTGAGGTTCCGACCGATAACGGTGGTCTGATTCCGGAAGAATTGGATAAAATCCTTGAAACCACTCCAAACTGCAAATTTATCTATGTAATTCCTGACTTCCAAAACCCGACCGGTCGTACCTGGTCCATGGAACGCCGTCAAAAATTCATGGAAGTTGTTAATAAACACAACCTGCCGGTACTCGAAGATAATCCGTACGGCGAGCTGCGTTATGAAGGCACTATTCTGCCCTCCTTGAAATCCTTGGATACTAAAGGCTTGGTTATGTTTCTGGGCACCTTCTCCAAAATCTTCTGCCCGGGCCTGCGTCTTGGCTGGATTGCTGCAGAGCATAGCCTGCTGAGCGAGTTTGTAAAAATCAAACAAAGTGCTGACCTGCACACCTCTAACTTTGACCAAGGCGTTGCAGATGCTTACATGGAACAATATGATCTGGATGAGCACGTTAAAGAAATCGTTGCTCTGTACAAACATCGTCGCGATCTGATTCTTGAATCTATGGAAAAATACTTCCCGGCAGGTACCGAATGGACTCATCCGGAAGGCGGCCTGTTCCTGTGGCTGACCTTCCCTGAAGGCGTAAGCGCACGCAAGGTATTTACCAAATGTATCGAGATGAAGGTTGCCGGTGTTATCGGTGATGCCTTCTATCCTAACCAGAAGACTGACCGCAGCATGCGTATCAACTACTCCAATATGCCGGATGACCGCATTGTTGAAGGTATCCAACGTATGGCTAAAGCAATCAAAGAGTGCATGTAATTCTTTGACGGCTTAAGCTGTCTTGTAAATTTTACAGCTGATAAAAATTTAACCCCTGCAGAAAAATTTCTGCAGGGGTATTTTGTATATATGCTGTTTTATGCTTTAGCAGCCTTTAAGGTTCTTTCGAACAGAATGTATAAAACTCCGGCAGCCTCGTCACTGAATTTAAAGATACTGTCGGTACCATCGGTGTGATGGAAGGTTACAATGTTGATGCCGTCAAAATCAGCACCGCTGAGAACGTTGAGCGGGATATGGAAGGCATTTTTCTTACCAATGTAAACTAAACGTTGGTTAGTAAGGAAGAACACGCCCAGCTCTTCGATAATAGTCATTTCCTCGGTGAATTTGGGATGCTCGATTTTTTCGCCCTTGAAGGCAACGGTTTCATCAATGCGGAATTTGCGTGTCAGCTCATAGTAATTGTCCTCGCGTTCTATCATTTTGTTTTGGCATAGACCGCAGTTGGTATAGGCGTGGCAGATTTCGCCAGGGTTGAGCGGGAAGGCATCCTGCTTGATATCGCCTAAAGGCATATGCTCTGCATTCCACAGGCTGCGGTATTTTTCCAAAGCGCTGACAATATTATTCTTTAATTCGTAAGGGATATCCAGAGTTGCGCAGTCGGCACGCAGGGCAGCTTCTTCTTCCGGAGTATAACGTTGTGCGTTGCTGATTTCGTCAAACTTCTGATTGAAGTGAGCCTGAAAAACCTGCTTACGCATGGAAAGGCTATCTTCGTAGTCATAGCCGAATAAGTCGTTTAATTGTTTGATATCCAGCTTTTCGGTGCCTGCAAGCAAATCGCGGCAGCGGACAAAATAAGCAGCTGTTTTTGCTCCCTTATCAGCCTGCTTTGCCAGATGCGGCGGCAGTTCCAAAATTTCAGCTAAGTGTGCAAGCTGCGCCCAAAGGCTGTCTTCTTTATTTTGTACTTCAGTGAAGATAACATCTGCCAGCTTGCGGTAAATGCCGCTGCGTTGGTTGAAATTATCATCGTTGAATTTTACGCCCCATTTT
>ERZ1026862.1676-NODE-1676-length-12679-cov-57.972909_pt1 | contig 12679 bp, 10 predicted proteins | sample MGYA00380161_ERZ1026862 | MGnify/ENA primary metagenome ERZ1026862 (study PRJEB33269, sample SAMEA4719797) | human gut metagenome | biome: human-associated habitat; feature: organic feature; material: feces | place: Cameroon | collected 2013-10 ... | reverse complement strand
AGCTAATCAGACGCGGGTCCATCTTGTACCACCGGAGTTTTTCACACTGCTTCATGCGAAGCTGTGCGCTTATGCGGTATTAGCAGTCGTTTCCAACTGTTGTCCCCCAGTACAAGGCAGGTTACCCACGCGTTACTCACCCGTCCGCCACTAACTTACATATCGCTAGGCTTCAATGTAAGTCCGTTCGACTTGCATGTGTTAGGCACGCCGCCAGCGTTCATCCTGAGCCAGGATCAAACTCTCATGTTAAAAAGTTTTTTCCTGCCAGTTTTATCTGGCATTGTTTACTGTTAATTCGGGTAGCTTCTTCGTCTTTCGACTAAGTTGCTTGTTCTTGAATTTCTCTGAAAATCTTGGAATTTTCAGGGTTGCATTACTGTTTATTTGTCAAAGATCAGTGTTTCTTCGTTGTCGTTTTGTTCTCAGCGGCAACTCTGATATCTTATCATAACCGCTTTCGTTTGTCAACAACTTTTTTAAAAAACATTTTGTCTTGGAAAACTTTTGTTTTCCGTGACAGGTATTTATGTTAACATATCTGTCAGACTTTGTCAACAACTTTTTTGAAATCTTTTCAAGTTTCTTTCAAGCTGTTGTGTTGTCTCGGCGCTGCCTCAACAACGAATCTGAGTATATCATCCCCCACTGTACTTGTCAACACTATTTTTCGAATTTTTTGCACAAATTATCCCCTGCCGCGTCAATTCCGCATAAACAGGGGATTTTTGCCATGTTTCTATTCTGTTTTTTACTATTTTACAAAGAACGGAAGCTTTTGTCCGAGCTGTTCCACCAAATATGCCAGATAGTTATTTTCATACAAACATGTAAGTATTCTGCTGTCTCTGGTATAATCTACGATCACCTGACCCAGGGTTCCCAGGTCTCTGAAGATATTAAATGCGTATATTGTCCAAACAATTAGAACAGTTTCTAAGATTCCAACCACAATACCTAGTAATTTGTCCAGGCTATGTACTATAGGTAGTTTCACGATCATCTTTGCCGAGAAAAATACGATATTAAGAAGATGATGCACCAAACCGATCGCCGCCAGCAACAGTATTGTCAGGATCACATTGAATATCTTTCCATCAAAGTAACTGCTCAGACCATTCCCGATCAGGAACAGTACCACACAGGTGATCAGCAGGGAGATCAGAGAGATCAGGGATTTTACCATTCCCTTCTTGTAGCCGTCCATCACCATGCAGATCAATACTACTGCCATGATGATCAGTAATAAATTCAGATTCATTGGTATACTCCTTTATTTTAACTGTATCGTATCTATTGTACTATCTGTTACCAGATAATATTTGTAGGAACCTCCTGCGGGAAGCAGAAGTCTGGCACTCTTGCCAAAGCTGCCATGGTATTTTTCCACACCGTCCGTTGTAAAGATCTGGCACTCCGATTCGTTGTAGATCACCATGTCATCATCCCCGAAGAAAATATCCGTATAATCCACATCAAAATAGTAGCTGCCCACCTTTGCCGCCGAAGTATTGTACACATCCATGCGGTACTTGGTCTCCGCCTGGTCCGAAAGGAACACCAGTCCTACATATTTATCACTGTAGAAAACCGACTGGATCTCGTCGTCATACAGGTATTCTCCCGCCGTCACAGGCTTCTGGGTACCCGAGTAGATCATAAGACGGCTGTCTCCTACTGCAAACGCTGTATCATTATTCATAAACTGCACTTTCGGCACGACCAGGTCGGAATAGGAATATGCGCTGACCATATAATCGCTCTGATTCTCGCCCACCGGTCCGAAATTGTAAAATGTCACATTACTTTTTACCACGCCCGCATCCACATACAGGTAACTGACCGCCAGAAGCTCTCCGTCCGGTGACAGGCTGATGGATACCGGATACCCTCCGTCCGTCATATGTGCCTGTCCCGTATAGCTGTTGGTCCCGTCCGCTTCGTAAGTCATGATCCATGCTACATTCGTATCTGCCAGCACTGCTGTCACTCTTCCCGTTTCCGCTACTGTAATATTTCGGATCGGCATGGTCGTTGTAATAGTTCCCAGTTGCTTGTCCGTATTCTGCACGTAGATCTCACGGCCGTTATAACTGCCGATAGCTGCCACATCGCCACAAGTAGTGATCTTCACATCCTGGATCACATAAGTCTGATTCCACTTTACATTTCCCTTGGCATCCGTACAGTGAGCGCCGTCTTTACTATATGTAAGAATACTGTTTTTCAACCGTATGTCTGTGGCATCCGATGAGACCTCCCGGCTAATGGAAGATACGGTGTCATATCCCGTATAGATATGTCTCTTTGCCTGTACCACCACAAGAGCAAGTGCCGCTCCCAAAGCCGCCACCACCAACAGCACCCGGTACACAATAGTCAGCCGGTGTTTGCGGAGCTTTTTCTTATAATCATCCTGACTCTTTTGCCGCTTTTCTTTTTCCTTCAGATAATTCTTGATATCTGCTGCCATGTATCTGTTTCCTTATGTGTTATCGTAACTATTAAGAAGCGCATTCACAAAATTACTGCGGTGCAGTCTGCTTTTTGCTCATGTAGTTACAGTATAACACACTTCCCCCTTTTGAAAATAAGTTTTTTAAGGGAGAAGGATTTCCTGACCGATCTTGATATCATCCGGGTCAGTGATACCATTCAGGGAACAGATCTCAGGTACCTTACTGTTGCTGCCGTAGTTCCGCAGCGAAATGCCGATCAGTGTATCCCCTCTCCGGATAGTATAGTGTGTGGGTTGAGAAACGGCCTCCACTGTAGGAGTCTCTGCCACTGCAGGTTCTGCCGTCTGTGTCACATCCTGTGTTGTTTCCTGTGTCGTGTTCTGTTCTGTTGCCTCCGTCACATCTGTCGTATTTTTTGCGACATTGCTGTCCGCAGAGGTTCCATCCATTGATGCATTTTCCGTGCCTTCTGGCATCACTGTCTCTGCTGCAGTCCCAGTAGTATTTCCCGCCGCAGCATTTTCCTGTCGCAGGGCATCCTCCAGCTTGTCCTCCGCCACCAGCGTGCTGATCTGGCTCTGTTCCTCCACCGCATCCGGCAGTTTCTGCTCCATCAGGTTGCTCATGGCCTGCCTGGCTGTCTCCCCCAGGGATTCTCCGGTGCTTTCCTGCCGCATCAATGCCAATGCCATCACGCAGAGCAGCACAAAGACACCGGTAGCCGCCATTTTCATCCGACGCAGCCCCACCGTTGGCATAGGTATAATATTATCCGGCTCCTTATGCCTGGTTGCCGCAGCTCTGCGGTATTCCACGGATGTATTCTCCGTATGTCCGGCGGCACGGGAGGCATATCCGCTCTCCTGTCTCTGCCTGCGTTCCTCCTGCCGTTTCTTCACCACTTCGTATTTTTCCTGATCCACCTTCTCCGGTTCTGCCTCTTCCCCACGGTTCTCCAACATATACGCCAGCATACTGTCATTCTTTTCATAGAACTGTGCATACCCCGCCACATACCGGCAGATCTCCTGTTCGCAGATCTGGAAACCTTCCACCATCTCGCCATTCAGGATCTGGTAGCCCAAAAAACTCATTTCCGAAAAATACTTTTTCCGCAGTTTCTCAATCTCCTGCTCCTGGGCCTGGGACAGGTGTCGTACCGGTTTCTGCAGAAAATTCAGCTTTGCGGAGCCATAGGCGAACAGATATGTCACACCGTCCTCCTCCGTCTTTCTACCGTACAGCGCAATGGCAATGTCCTTATTCTGCGCCATTCCATTCATCTGTTTTATGTAAGATACCACATAATCTTCCACATAGATTCTGCAGTGCTTGTCCGCCTCTCCGATCTGCGTTATGTTCTTCGGTAATTCCATACAAAAAACACCTCCCATGCCGTTTCTATCAGTTATTACTAACTATAGCATCCGCACAGGAGGTATTTTAGCGTTCTTTGTCGCGTCTCTTCAAAAACAGTTCGACAAAGTTTGCATCATGTTCTATGTATTTTTATCTATGCTTCGAACTTATATACGGTAACAGAATCGTATTCTCTGCCATTCTCCCCTCCAAATACATAGGAAGGGAAATTCTCATGATGAATGGTATCCGGGAAATACTGGGTCTCCAATGCAAAACCGCAGCGGTTGCCGTAGGTTACCCCATCTTTTCCGGGCTGTACATCAATAAAATTGCCTGCATAAAACTGCACTCCCGGCAGGGTGGTGTATGTCTTCAGAACTCTGCCGCTCTTCGGGCCTTTTACTGTAGCAATATGCCGCAACGTACCGTCCCAGTCATCAATGACAAAGTTATGATCATAACCGCCGGTCAGGAGTAACTGTTCATAATCTTCCCGGATATCTCTGCCGATCTTCTTCGGCTGTGTGAAATCCATGGGGGTGCCTGCTACCGCACGGATCTCACCGGTAGGGATCGATCCTGCTGCCACCGGGGTAAAATGAGAGGCCCCCAACCACAGTTCATGTTCTTCAATGCTGCCTGCGCCGTGCCCGTCCAGATTGAAATAGGAATGGTTGGTCAGGTTGATAATGGTCTTCTTGTCACTGGCAGCATGGTAATGCAGAGTCAGCTCATTCTCTTCACTCAGAGAGTAGGTCACGGATACCTTCTTATTGCCGGGGAATCCCAAATGTCCATCCTCATCCTTCAGAGAAAATGTCACGCTGTTCTCTCCGATCTCCGCATCCCAGAGTCTCTTATGGAAGCCCAGCTGCTTGTGGGTATGTAAATTGTTGGCACCGTCATTTTTGTCCAGCTGATAAGTAACGCCATCCAGCGTATACTCTGCACCGCCGGTACGGTTCGCACAAGGGCCGATCACCGTGCCGAAAAAGCTGTCGTTGCCGTAATAGCTCTCACCATTGTCAAATCCCAGCACCAGGTCGTCCACCTTGCCCGTGGCATCCGGTACCAGTACGCGCACCAGAATAGCACCCAGATCCGTTATCTCTGCTTTCATCCCTTTATCATTACTCAGGGTATACAGAGATATCTCCTTTCCTTCCGGGCTTTTCCCAAATAAACTTTTTGTTACTGCCATTGTCTTTCCCTCCCACTTTTATCCATTTTTATTTCATGCATACTGTCTATAATTCCACTCTGCCCTCTAAAGCGCGGAGTAATGTTACCTCATCAATATATTCCAGATCTCCGCCTACAGGGACACCACTGGCGATTCTCGTCACCTTGATTCCTGTGGGCTTGATAAGCTTGCTGATATACATTGCCGTGGTCTCACCTTCCAGGCTGGAATTGGTTGCGATAATGACCTCCTCCACATCACCCTGCAGACGTTCCATCAGTTCTTTCAGCTTGATATCACCCGGTCCCACACCCAGCATCGGAGAGATGGCACCATGCAGTACATGGTACACGCCCTCATATTTGCCGGTCTTCTCATAAGCCGCCAGATCTCGGGTGTTCTCCACCACCATAATGGTACGATGATCCCGTCTGGGATTCGCACACACCGGGCAGAGTTCCTTATCCGTCAGAGTATAGCATTCCTTGCAATAGCGGACATTGGCTCTTGCTTCGATCATGACGTTTGCCAGCCTGTCCACGCGTTCCTTCGGCATATTGATCAGATGAAAAGCCAGTCGCTGTGCGGACTTACTGCCAATCCCCGGAAGGGCTGCCAGTTCTTCTATTAATTTATTGATCTGTCCGCTGTAGAGTTCCATTAGAAAGGAAATCCTCCTAAGCCTCCGGTCATTTTGCCCATAAGTTCTGCATTGGCTTCATCCGCCTTGCGCAGTGCTTCATTGGCTGCTGCCACGATAGCATCCTGCAGAGTCTCGATATCCTCGGGATCCACAATCTCCTCTGCCAGCTTGATGGATGTGATCTCTTTTTTACCGTTGATGGTCACTTCCACAGCTCCGCCACCTGCGGATGCGGAGAACTCCTTGGTCTCCAGTTCCTTCTGTCCTTCTTCCATCTGACGCTGCATTCTCTGCGCCTGCTTCATCAGATTATTCATATTACCGGGCATTGCGCCTCCGGGAAATCCACCTCTTTTTGCCATGTTGTTACTTCCTCCATATTATTTATAATTGATTTCTCCGTGCTGCGCACTTTCGAAATCATAACATATATTCGCATTTCGGACTATTGTCCTACGTGCTCATATATGGTTGAGTTATTATTCTATCTTACCTTATCTGCAAGTCTGCCGCAATCCCAAATTCACGCAGGATCACTCTTCCTCATCGATCTCCATGTTAATGACCTTACTGAGATCCACATAGTTGTCTTCGAATTCTCTGCTGCTTTCCACCGTCTGGATCGTCACTTCAATCTCTTTGCCGGAAAAGTCGGACAACAGAGCCTCCAGCTGCTGCTTATTCTGCTCGTGGGCTTCTCCCTTGAAATAATCGGAAGCCAGTCCGTCCTCCAGCACCACCATGAGCTTGTTGTCTCCACCCAGACTTAATCGGGCGTTTTTCAGGTACATCTTCATGGGGTTCTCAGCATTTCCCACGATAGCCGGCCATTTCCGTACAATTTCCTGTACATCCTCGGGGATAGCCTTGGGCAGCTCCGGCTTAGGTCTCGCTGCGCCACCCTGCGGTCCCCCTTGTACTCCGGGAGCTCCGGCAGGCATCTGGGCCGCTGTGACTACAATGCCGTTCTCGACCTTTTCCTCCACCTGACGGATTCTATCCAGAACCGCCTCCTGATCTGTCTCCATCTCCGGCTTGCACAGCTTGATCAGCGCGATCTCTACCAGAATACGCTTCTGTGCCGCATAGCGGATCTGGCCGGACAATTCGGAGAAAATATGAATATAGCGAATGATCTGGTCCATGGAAAGCATGGACGCTTCTTCCTTCAGATTCGCCAGATTGTCTGTAGACATATCAATGACATCTTCCAGATTGTCCGCCGTCTGCACCAACATCAGATTACGCAGATACCAGGTAAAGTCCGTGACGAACTGTACCAGCTCCCTGCCCTGCATGACGATCTCTTCCAGCAGTTCAATGCAGCCCAGCACATTCCGTTCCATGACGAAACGTAACAGCCTGCTGAACACTTCCGTATCCACGGCTCCTAACACGTCCAATGTCATATCGTAGGTCAGCTCCTTGCCCAGATGGAAGGCAATACACTGATCCAACAGGCTCAAGGCATCTCGCATGGAGCCGTCCGCTACTTTTGCAATGTAGCGCAGGGCTCTGTCCTCCACCTGTACCTGCTCGGTAGCCATCAGTTCTTTCATACGGTCCGTAATGGTGTCGATGGAAATACGTTTGAAATCATATCTCTGGCAACGGGACAGGATCGTAATGGGGATCTTGTGCACCTCTGTAGTCGCCAGAATAAAAATAACATACGAGGGGGGCTCTTCCAGTGTTTTCAGTAGTGCATTGAAAGCTCCCGGAGACAGCATGTGCACCTCATCGATGATGTAGACTTTGTATTTTCCCTCCGCCGGGGAGTAGGATACCTCATCGATGATCTCACGGATATTGTCCACACCGTTGTTGGAAGCCGCATCGATCTCGATGACATTCATGCTGGCTCCCGCCGCAATCGCCTTACAAATACGGCATTCCCCACAGGGGCCGTCCTCTGTGGGGTGTTCACAGTTCACTGTTTTCGCAAAAATCTTCGCCACCGTAGTCTTACCGGTACCTCTCGTTCCGGTGAACAGATACGCATGGCCGATCCGGTTCGCCCGCAGCTGATTCTTCAGTGTGGTCACGATATGATCCTGACCTTTGACATCGGAAAAAGCATCCGGACGAAACTTCCGGTATAGTGCTGTATATGACATGTGTTCTCTCTCTTCCTTGTAACTATTCAGAGCCATCAAATATTAGCAGATGCTTGGCGAAAATAGTTACTCATTAATTTTCTGTCTTAATCGCCGAAGCAGATGCCCAGCATCTTCGCCTCCTGTACGATGGTGGCATCGGGATCCACAGTCTTAAGTTTGCCCGCTACATCCTCCAGCGGAACTCTCACGATCTCACGGTTCTTATAGCCTACCATGAAGCCGTACTGGTTGTCCAGGATCAGCTTGCCTGCCTCGGAGCCCAGACGGCTGGCGAATACTCTGTCATAAGGGCAGGGGCTTCCGCCTCTCTGCATATGGCCGGGCACAGTGACACGTACCTCTCTGCCGGTCTTCTCCTGGATCTGTGCAGCCACTTCGTAAGATACGGAAGGGAACGGGTATTTCTCCATCTTTTTCTTGTAATCTTTTTTGGTCAGGGCAGCGTCTTCCTTGGAGATCGCACCCTCGGCTACAGCAATAATGGTAAAACGGCAGCCCTTCTTATCTCTGTCTTCGATCTTCTGAATGACTTTGTCAATATCATAAGGGATCTCCGGAAGCAGGATAATGTCCGCACCGCCTGCCATTCCGGCATTCAGGGTCAGCCACCCTACTTTATGTCCCATAACTTCCACGATAAATACTCTGCCGTGGGAAGCCGCTGTGGTATGGATGCAGTCGATGGCATCTGTAGCGATGTCCACTGCGCTCTGGAAACCGAAGGTCATATCAGTACCCCACAGATCATTGTCAATGGTCTTGGGCAGCGTTACGATATTCAGGCCTTCCTTGCGCAGCAGGTTTGCAGTCTTGTGAGTACCGTTACCGCCTAAGATCACCAGGCAGTCTAACTGCAGCTTGTAATAGTTCTGCTTCATGGCTTCCACTTTGTTCAGCCCGTTGGGATCCGGATCCTGGATCGTCTTGAAAGGAGTACGGGAGGTTCCTAAGATCGTTCCGCCCTTGGTAAGGATACCGGAGAAATCCTTGTCCGTCAGCATTCGGAAATTACCGTAGATCAGTCCTCTGTAGCCGTCCAGAAAACCATAGATCTCCACCTCTTCCTTGCCGTTCGCCAGGGTCTTCACCACGCCTCTCATGGCTGCGTTCAATGCCTGACAGTCACCACCACTCGTTAACATTCCGATTCTCTTCATCTGGGGGTCCTCCGTTTCTATATTTCATTAGTTTCTCTTGCGTTTGCTGTAACTATGCAAAACTGTCTTCGTTCTGCCAATACTTATTTCTATTTTAATACATTTATTTTCATCTGAAAATAGTTTGTTGTAATTTCCGGCAGATTTCTCCCCTATGGCAAAACAAACCTCAGAAGCACCGGGCCTCTGAGGTTCGCTTATCATCTTATCATACGTTATTTGAATTTAAACTTTCCTTTGATCATGGTCACGTAGACAGCTGCGCCGCCACCGCCGACCACTACGGTTCCGGCTGCTGCCGCTGCCGCCACACGGCCTGCGTTCGTTCCCTTACCGGAGGTCTCCGTTATCTGCTCTGTGCCAGATTCCTGAGAGTCGGAAGTCTGGGCGGTCATGGAATCTATCCGCTCCTCCTGCGGTGCTTCTCCACTCGATTCCTGCGTGTCCTGTGCCTCCCCGGAGGGCTTTGCCGCATCTTCCTTACGGTTTTCGTCCGCAGCTGGTGTTGTCGGGGGCACGGGAATTACAGAAGGCTTTACCACACCGGGTGTGGCAGGCGTTGCCGTGGCTACGGGAGGTGTTGCCGCGTCCGTGGCCTTCTGGTCCGTATTGGACGCCTGACTGCTGTCATCGTCGTCATCATCGTCATCGTCGTTACCGGCAGCAGGCTTCTTCGGTGCAATCTCATAACCGCAGATCGTACAGATCTCCGCCCGTTCTGTGGTGGCCGCGCCACCGGATGCATGCTTTTCCGTATTGCTGGTGATTCCACAGACACCACACTTATGCCAGTGTCCGGTCATATCGGACAGATATCCTTCTGCCCAGCTATGATCCGTCTTCGGAAGAACGATCTCTGTCGCTGTTATGCTCTTGCTTCCGTCCGCTGCCACAAAATACAGTCCGCAGACGTCGCAGGTCCAGTATTCGATGTTGCCCTCTGCCTGACAGGTGGGCTCCACCCGGTCGTGGTGATTCAGCGGGCCGTGACCGGAGTTCCATGTCTTCGATACGGCGGGGCCTGCGTTATAATCATCGGTTTCCGCATAGCGGATCTGTGCAGTCACCTTCTCGTTGTGACCGACTCCGGTGGATTTGGTCTGCCCCCAGTCCGTTCCATCAAAGCTGAACTCCACGTCAGTGCGATCTGTGGTGATCTGCGCCGCCAGATCATTGCCGCTGACGGTAAACGTCATGTCAAAGGCATCCGGATCCGGGGTATCCCCGCGGTCTGCTTTTGCGGTGCGATGTATGTGCACATCAACATAGAAATCCTTATAATTCTGTGACTGTAATTTAACCGATAATGTGGCATTCTTGTCGATATCTTCCTCAGTATTTTCTCCCAGGGTAAATATCAGCTTTCCTTCCGAATATTCAACCTTGGAATCTGCTGCCAAAATGTTAGCATCATCTGACTTTACCATACTGATTAATTCTGTCGTTCCCCTGTCTTCCGGCAGTCCCGGTATCTGTACTTCCTTCTCTCCTTTGGCTGCCCAACTGTAATATAAATTCTGCATTAGAATTTCCGAAACTTCCGCCTTTTCAATTGCCAGCTTCACCGGTGCAGTCAGCGTCTGATAGTATTCCGGATGCTCCTTAGGAATAAACGTCGCCGTGTAGATCTCACTGTCGCCAACATAAGGAACCTTGTCCCCATCGATCTGCCAGGTTCCATCGATGGGCTCGGTTCCCAGTTTTGCCGTCAGTTCTGTCACTGTGAGTTCACTCAGCTTATTACCATAGGTTCCACTGGCGATGCCCTTACCTTCTACAGTAAGTGGAGCCGGATTGATATTCACGGTCAGATCCTTCGTCGTCTGCTCCGGGAAGAAAGAAGAGTTTGTCCCGGTGTAAACGAGGGTGAAAGTGGTATCGCCCACGGTCTGCGCCTTGTAAGTTGCGATGCCGTTCTTGAAATCCGCTGCGCTTACCACCGGGGTATCCCCGATCCGGATCTCAAAGCTGCCCTCCGTATCTTCCGCAGAGATGGGCTGTCCGTCTGTCGCAAAGTTTACCAGTGCCTTTGCGTTGAAAGTAATATCTTGTCCATAGGTGGGAGTAGCGTTATCTGTTCTCTCGAACAGCAGACCCGTGGTGTAATTTACACCAACTGCGTTATTCTCCCCAAGAGAAGGATAGTAAGCGATTCCATTCTCTTTGTCGTTGGCTTTCTTTGTCCAGAGTTCGGTGTTAAAGCCTTTTGCTTTGAGTCCTTCGAAAAAGCTGGAAGAGGTCAGTTGCAGGGTCGTACGCCCCAAATTGCGTTCATCATCTGTTTTACATATATCTTTATTGAAATAGCAATTTGTTGCACCGATATCTCCACTATGCACTATTCCTGCACGATCTTCATCACCTGCAATAGCAGCTATACTAATGCAATGATCGATAACTTTAAATGGACTATTGCCGCAGATTCCTGCCACCGCATGTCTTCCCTGCACGTATCCTTCAAAAAAGCACTGGGAAATCATAGTGTATTGTCCAACCCCGCCGCTGATTCCGCCTACCATAGACCCTTTTACCGTTCCGGTAAAGGAGCAGCCATAAATTTCGCCCGCAGACAAATTTCCACAAATTCCTCCTGTTTCACTATAACTCGAAACAATGTCTCCGTTGGCAGCCAACAGTATTACTTTACCGCTTTTGCCGGATGAGTTGCCTATTTGTGCGAACAGGCCAGAACTATAAACATAATTTTCTTTTGTCATATCCACATGGCTTATCGTATGTCCGTCTCCACTGAATTTTCCTATGTATGGAATTTCAGGATCTCCAATGGAGCTGAGTTCCACTCCGCTCAAATCAATATCGTTCCCCAGGACATAATTTGCACTCCATTTTGCCGCATCCCTATTCTGTCCGATGGCTGCGAATTCCTGCGCCGTGGTGATCAGGGTATAGACAGCCCAGTCAGCATCACTGCCCGTTGTAGCAAAGTTATATACCTCAACCGAATCTGTCTTCACATTTTCGATTGCCGTCACGCTTTGCAAATTAATATAAGTACCTGTGGCTGTACCGAATCTGCCCTGTGTAGCCTTTGCAGTGCTAATATCGACACTGCCCTCTTTCCAGCTTGCAGGATCCAAGCCCTCCGGAAGTGCACCGCAAAGCTGCCCTGCCGTTAGTGCTGTTCCAGAGTCAAAGCCTCCGGTAATTGCATCCATATTATAATAGCAATTTGAAATATGCCCCGTACTTTCAGAATCAGTGCTACCTACAATCCCGCCAAAAGATTCTCCTCCACTGACGTTCCCCAGATTTACACATGCAGTAATACTCGCAGACGCAATGGAATCATTAAAGAAGCCAAATATTCCACCACCGGTACTTTGATAATTTTTACCTATAATCGTTATCTCACCGGTATTCAGGCAATCCTCGGCAATACAGCGGTCACCAGTCCCGGCAATGCCACCAGCGTTCGTTTTTCCTGTTACTTGACTGCTATTGTAGCATCGTGAGACTTTACCACCCGAATATCCTCCAAAATAACCGCATATGCCCCCAACATTTTTTTCGCTGTTTATTGTATTTGCAATACTACGGCAGTTCTCAATATTTATTTCTTCTGCCCTTCCCACGATAGCTCCAACAAATCTTTTTCCGTTAATATCAGAATTCTTAACTGTAATATTTTTTATGGCACTATTAATATTATGTCTTTTGCATTCTCCAAACAAACCGACATAATCCGCCGAGGAATTACTTATCCGCATTCCCGTCACAGTATGATTCCCGCCGTC
>ERZ1026862.1673-NODE-1673-length-12690-cov-10.666799_pt1 | contig 12690 bp, 10 predicted proteins | sample MGYA00380161_ERZ1026862 | MGnify/ENA primary metagenome ERZ1026862 (study PRJEB33269, sample SAMEA4719797) | human gut metagenome | biome: human-associated habitat; feature: organic feature; material: feces | place: Cameroon | collected 2013-10 ... | reverse complement strand
TGGATCTTGCCCTTCTTCCACAGCACATAGGAGGTCAGGATGCCGATGGGCAGCATCACGATGATAAAGATACCTACAAGCCCGCCCAGCACGGAACCATAGCCCGCAAGGCGTGCGGCGAGGGAGAGCACGGTCATGATGATCAGCACCGGCAGCACACCCTTGATGCCGCCCTTGACCACCTTGCTGCCACTGGACGAGCTTGCGAACAGACCCAGCGCCATGGAGCCGAACAGAGCCGGCAGCAGATAGCCGGAGGCCGTTTTGACGGCGGGCAGCTCGAACACCGGGCTGATGAAGGAGGCACACACCGCTGCTAGCGTCAGGATGGCAACGGTCATCAGGGAGGAAACCGCAACAGCCACCGAGGCAATGGCCTCACCCTCCGGGGTGTTGGGCTGCTTCTTGGTCAGGTTCATGGCGTTTGCCGCCACCGGGAGCTTCAGGTTCATGATGTTGCCGGTGATGAAGGCCAGATACGCCGAGCAGCCCAGAATGGGGGTGTAGCTCAGTGCCTCCGAAAAGCCCACCGGGATATAGATGAGCAGGATGGAAAAGGTGTTCACGTTGAACACCTCGCCCAGAGACGGGATGCTGTCGTAGGCAGCCAGCACCACAAAGGGCAGCGCCACCATGTAAATAAGGGCAATCAGGGTGCCCACACGGCCCCAGCGGTGCGCCCAGCTTTGGAAGGAGTCCATTTTGGTTTCAGTCTTTGCTTTGCTCATGTCCGTTTCCCTCCTCAACCAAAAATGCGTACCCACGCCAGCGACGAGATCAGGCCGCCCAGCATGGAGAATGCCATCACGAAGTTATTGAGCCATGCAAGACCCGGGCGCTTTGCCAGCACGCCCACACCAATGGCGATCACAAGACCGGTGATCATAACGGCAGCCTGCACATTATCGGTGAACAGCAGGATGGGAATGTACACCGAGAACATCACCAGCATGAACACACCAGACAGCACGTTTTTCCATGTACTGCCGCCGCTTTCGGCCGCAGAGCGGTCCACGCTTTTGCACAACTTTTTGCCGAGGGGCAGCAGGATCAGAAAACCGCTCAACATACCCACGCTCATCAGGATCATCACCACGCCGAACTGCCGTCCGGTGGCGCTTTCCAGCATTTCAGCGGACGATGCATAGCCCAGCACCTGTGCAATGGAGCTGGATATCATCGTTTCATAAGAGAGCGAACCGATGACCGACAGCCGCCACCATGCCCACACGCTGCCCAACACCGCAATGAGCACGAACAGACCCACCACGATGGAAAGGCTGGGCACAATGGAAAATATAAGACTGGATTTGATCACGTTGCTCAGTTCCTTGCGGGTGATGCCCAACTCTAAACAGTGGTCGTAGGCTTTTTTTAAGTAGACCAGCGAGAATGCGGAAATATACAAAAGACCGCCGATGACCAGCGCCAGCAGCAGCGGGCTCTGGATGATATCCTTCATGGTTGCCATAAAACGTCCTCCTCATAAATACAGAACGAACGGAAAAATGCGGCTTTTCCCGTCTGCCGTCCTTGCAATACGGACAGGATACCGGAAAAAGCGGGTTCTGTCAAATGAGTATGACTAAAGTGCGGGCGGCATTTGGGACATATTTCAGGCGCAGAACGCCGCAAAGGGAGTTTACCATATTAAAATAATAAAGTTCTGACCGTCGGTCACTTTGCATTCGTTGAAAGTTGCACAAATTTTAAAGAAAAAATCTGTCGTTCTGCCAAAAGCAGTGGGCAGGGGCGCGATGTTTTTCGGATTTTAAGATACAAAAAAGCGAACAACCGTTTTGCGGTCGTCTCCGCTCTCCCCTGCTGTTCTTTTGCTAAAATTCCACCGGACATGATTTTGCGTTACAGCATGGGCAGCAGGTGTATATTTGTTCGATATAAAACAATGTTGTTATTAAAAACCCGCATGGATGCGATTTTTAAACGCACCCACACGGTTCAGAATGTTGAAAAGATTATTTCAGTTTAGCGCAAGGCTCAGACAGCGTAGCCCTTGTTCTTGATGACCTCCACGACCTGAGAGACATACTTCTGGCAGGTATCGTGATCCGGGGCTTCTACCATCACGCGCACGACAGGCTCAGTACCGGACTCGCGCACCAGAATGCGACCAGTATCGCCCAGTGCCTCTGCCACAGCCTTGACTGCCTCCTGCACCGCCGGGTCGTTCTGTGCGGCTTTCTTGTCGGTCACGCGAACATTTTCCAGAACCTGCGGATAAATCTTCAGCGGCTCAGCCAGCTTGCTCATAGGCATCTTCTTCGCCAGCATGACTTCCATCATCTTCAGGCTGGTCAGGATACCATCACCGGTGCTTGCGTACTTAGAAAAGATGATGTGCCCGCTCTGCTCGCCGCCGATACGGCAGCCGTTTTTAGCCATGTACTCATAAACATATTTGTCGCCCACAGCGGTCTTAGCATAACCAATGCCCTGCTCATCAAAGGCCTTGTACAGACCAAAGTTAGACATGACAGTCGTAACCACGGTGTTGTTCACCAGTTCGCCGTGCTCTTTCATGTAGCAGCCGTAGATGTACAGGATATGGTCGCCGGTGATGACATTGCCCTTCTCGTCCACACACAGGCAGCGGTCAGCGTCACCATCAAAGGCAAAGCCAATGTCCAACCCGTTCTCTACCACAAACTTCTGCAAGCCCTCGATATGGGTAGAGCCGGCGTTATTGTTGATGTTCAGACCATTCGGCTTGTTATTGATGACATAGGTATCTGCGCCGAGAGCATCGAAAACGCTCTTGGCGATGTTCCAGCTTGCACCGTTGGCGCAGTCCAGACCGACCTTGACGCCCTTGAAGGAGTAGATACCCAGAGAAATCAGGTAGCCCATATAGCGGTTACGGCCTGCCACATAGTCCACCGTGCAGCCAATGTGCTCACGATGGGCGAAGGGCAGCTCCGGCCAGTCTTGGTCGAACGCATGGAGCTTGCCATCAAGGTAGTCCTCCACCAGCAGCAAGGTCTCCTCCGGCATTTTCTCGCCGTAGCAGTCGATCAGCTTGATGCCGTTATCGTAGTACGGGTTGTGGCTGGCAGAGATCATAATGCCACAATCGAAGTCATCCACGCGAGCGATATAAGCCACAGAGGGCGTGGTGGTGACGTGCAGCAGGTAGGCGTCTGCACCGGAAGCGGTCAGACCAGCGACCAGACTGTACTCGAACATATAAGAGCTGCGGCGGGTATCCTTGCCGATCACAATGCGGGCAGGCTCGTTGTTGCCGTTGCGCTTGCGCAGTGCGTTGTAGTACCATCCCAAAAAACGGCCAACCTTGTAGGCGTGGTCGGCAGTCAAATCAATACCAGCTTCACCACGGAAGCCATCAGTTCCAAAATACTTTCCCATTCTTGATTACCTCGTTCCCAAAAGCGAACTATTCATAGTGTATATGCTTCCCCCATTGCCTGATGCTCCCTGCAAAGAGAGGCATCTTCATCCGTACAGTGCATCGGTTCCGGGATATCGTGAATCTAGTATAGCACAATTCCCAATTCAAATCACCCCTTCTGCTGATTTTCTCTATTCAAAAATTTCAAATTCTTGTCTCACGCAGTTAGTTGTGCCTATAAGCGCCTTGGTATCAGACCTTGGACGCACAGCCGCACTTATTCATTTTCTGCTTTGCCTCATTCGGCACATCGATCAGTCCAAGCCGATAGAACATACCATATATATGTCACACCCCGGATGTCACCCAGAGCTTTTGACCGATCAACCACCGCGCCGATCTCTTTTACATTGGCCAGCGCCAGCTGCTCCGACCCTTTCGTATTTCAAGATTGACATCGCAACATCCATAATCGTTTCAACACTCTTCAAAGGTAGACAGCCGCCTTGCAATGCGGTATACTCTAACCAAATCAAGATTTTCAGGGGGCAATCATGGCAGGAGGAAACAACAAAGTCGTCATCGTTACCGGCGGAAGCTCCGGCATCGGGCGGTGCACGGCATCCGCTCTGAAAGAGAATGGCTGCATCGTCTACGAGTTCAGCCGCAGGAATATCCCCATGGAGGGCGTCACCCATCTGTCCGTCGATGTGACCGATGAAGACGCGGTAAACGCCGCTGTGCAGCAGGTCATCCAAAAAGAAACTAAAATTGATGCTGTGGTCAACTGTGCAGGCTTTGGGATCTCCGGTGCGGTGGAGTTCACATCCATGGAGCAAGCCAAAGCACAATTTGATGTGAACTTTTTCGGAACAGTTACTGTAAATAAAGCGGTTCTCCCCTTCCTGCGCCGTCAGGGGAAGGGGCATATTGTGAATATCAGCTCTGTTGCCGCCGTAGCGCACATTCCGTTCCAGACCTTCTACTCTGCAAGCAAGGCTGCCGTTTCTTCTTACTCTTATGCTCTGGCAAACGAAGTCAAACCCTACGGCATCCATGTTACCGTTGTAGAGTTGGGTGACATCTGCACCGGATTTACAAAAGCACGTCAGAAAAGCATTCTCGGCGATGATGAATACGGTGGACGTATCTCTCGGAGCGTCAGTCAGATGGAGCATGACGAGGAAAGCGGCATGGACCCGGCACGCATTGGACGGTACATCGCCGGTATTGTGGAGAAAAAGAACCCCGCAGTCGTTTATGTTGCTGGCGCACAGTATAAATTCTTGAGTCTGCTGTGCAAGCTCCTTCCCGCCGCAGCGCGCGGAAAAATCGTAGGGAAAATATACGGGTAACAAAAGCCAGATACGGCATGGCAGGAGGGAAAGCGTATGACACGGAACAAAACCGCGCAGGGCGGTATCTCTCTGCGCAGCAGGGTCACGGCATGGCTTGCCGCAATTTTGCTGGTTACCATGCTTTCCACCGGCATCGCTACCATGGCAGGTCAGTGGACGGTACGCTCCTTTGATACGCTGCTGGCCGACAACGCCGTCTGCTATACGGTGCAGAACGCCCTCAAAGATGAAGCGCAGGCCTTTGCGCGCTATGTACGCCAGCCTACTTCTGAAACGGAACAGGCCTATACTGCCGCCTGCACCGCTTCCGAGCAGAGCCTTGCGGCTTTGCCCTTCGATTATGCCCGTATCGGCGAGGAGCGCTATGCCCGTACATGGAACCTTTTACAGGGGTACGAAGGTTACCGGCAGGAGCGGGATGCCTTTTTGCAGCTCTCGCCCTCTGCAGATACCTATATTGAACAGATATACCATGTGATGGCTTTGCAGGACTACCTTGCCGAGTATGCGCTGCGGCTGACACAGGCCACACTGGAACAGGAAAACACCCTTTACAGCAGCACGGCGACCCACCTCCGGCATTTGCCGTGGCTGTATCTGGGGCTGTTCCTGACGGCGGCTGTGCTGATGCTGCTGCTCATCCGGGTGCTGAGCCGCGCGGTGGTGCGTCCGCTGCTGCGGTTGGCGCAGGCTTCCCACAGTATTGCCGAGGGGGATTTTTCCAGCCCGGATCTTCCGGTAAAAAGCAGCGACGAGGTGGGGCGGCTGACGGGCACCTTCAACCAGATGAAGCACGCCATGGCGCAGCAGCTGACCACACAGCAGGCTTTGCACCGGGAAGAGGTGCGGAACCTTGCACTGGAAAAAGATTTGGAGCACACCCGGCTGGAGGTGCTCAAAAGTCAGGTGAACCCGCATTTTCTGTTCAACACCCTGAATATGATTTCCTGCATGGCGCGGCTGGAGGATGCTTCCACCACCGACCAGATGATCGTGCATCTGGGCAGCCTGTTCCGGCATAACCTGCGCACCAAGCGCCAGCAGATCACGCTGGAGGAGGAGCTGGACGGACTGGAGGACTACATTTATTTGCAGCAGATGCGTTTTGATGGACGCATTACCGTAGAAAAAAGCATTCAGGTGCAACCTGCGGCGGTTTGGGTGCCGTCCTTTATGCTGCAGCCGGTGGTGGAAAACGCTTACTCCCATGGGCTCAAGTCCCGCGAGGAAGGCGGGCGCATCCTGCTGCGGGCATGGATGCAGGACAAGGTGCTGGTGCTCACAGTTGCGGACAACGGCAAGGGGATGACCCCAGAGGAACTGGATGTTGTGCAAGCCGAAATCGTTCAGAGCGAGCAGACCGGCCGCAGTATTGGTCTTGGAAACATTTCCCGCCGCATCGGGATGCTGTATCCGGGCGGTAAAATGCAGGTATACAGCCGCGCAGGTCATGGTACCGTGGTGCGGTTTGAGCTCCCGCAGACGCAGCAGCCGGAAGAAAAGGAGGAGACGCTTTCGTGAAGTGCAAATTGCTGGTGGCAGAGGACGAATTGATCGAGCGCAAGGTGCTGTGCAGAACCTTGCAGAAGTATCTGGGAGATCTGATCTGCTTGTACGAAGCCAAAAACGGCAGAGAGGCGCTAGAAATTTTTGCCCGCGAAGCGCCGCAGGTGGCTGTGCTGGACATTGAAATGCCGGGTCTCACCGGGCTGGAGGTGGCGCGCAAGATCCGCGAAACAGACAAAAACTGCGCCATCCTGTTCCTGACCGGCTTTGATAAGTTCGACTATGCGCGGCAGGCGATCTCTGTGCGGGCGATGGACTATCTGCTCAAGCCCTACAATGAGCAGGAGCTGGTATTCGCGGTGGAGGATGCCATCCGGCAGGTGTCGGTGCAGCTGCCTGCCCGCCCGGCACAGCCCCCTGCGCCTGCACAGCCCCTCCGCCGGGAAGAGGACGAGGATATGCGCACCGCCATCATCCGGGCAGAAATCAGCCGCTTCATCGACGCCCACTATGGGGAGGATATCTCCATGCAGGATGCCGCCGCTGCGCTGCGCTACTCGGACGCCTACTTCTGCAAGCTGTTCAAGCAGTGCTTTAAAGTAAACTTTTCGGCCTACCTGAACGAATACCGGGTGAACAAGGCGCGCCAGCTGATTTTGGATCCGCGCCTGAGCCTGAAGGATATCGGCGCTGCTGTGGGTTACAGCGACGCCAACTATTTTACAAGGGTGTTCAAGCGCCTGACCGGTCAGACCCCTTCGGAATACCGCGTAGCCGCAGCAGAAAAAGCGGTGCAAGGATAAATAGGACACAAAAGAAGCGCTCGTTCTTTCCTACCTGTCAGCGGGAGAGAAACGGGTGCTTTTTGTTTTTTGCCAGTTTCTTTCGTCCGCAAACCACAAAAATTGTACTTGGATACAACAAAGACAAAATCGTGCTGCGTTTCACAAAATAATCCGGTTTCGCAAAAATGAACGAGTTGTTAAAATAAAATCACAGAAAAAACGCGAAAAGAGAGGATGCCATTCATGAAGAGAAGAACGTTTCTGTCGCTGATGGGCGCGGCGGCACTGACCAGCAGCATGATGCTTACCGGCTGCGGCGCCGGCTCCGACGACGACCGCAAGATCGTACGCATCGGCCATGTGCAGTCCCAGACCCACCCGGATCATCTGGGACTGGAAGCCTTTGCTAACTACATCAACGAGAAGCTGGGCGACAAGTACCGCGTGGAGGTGTACCCCAGCGAGCTGCTGGGCTCCCAGACCGAAATGGTGCAGCTGACCCAGACCGGTGCCATCGACTTTGTGGTGGCGTCCACTGCCATCATGGAGACCTTCAGCTCCCAATACCAGATCTTCAACCTGCCTTACCTGTTCTCCAGCGTGGAGGCCTACCACGAGGCCATGGATGACCCCGAGGTGACGGATCCCATCTTCAAGACCACTTCCAAGGCCGGTCTGGAAACGGTGGCATGGCTGGATGCCGGCACCCGCAACTTCTACACCATCAAGACCCCCATCAACCAGCCCTCCGACTTGAAGGGTCTGAAGATCCGCGTGCAGCAGTCGCCCACCAACGTGGAAATGATGCGTCTGCTGGGCGGCACGGCTACCCCTATGGGCTTCGGCGATGTGTACACCGCACTGCAGGCCGGCATTCTGGATGGTGCCGAGAACAACGAGCTGGCACTGACCGATAACGGTCACGGCGACATCTGCAAGTATTACTCCTACGATATGCACCAGATGGTGCCGGATCTGCTGGTGGCAAACTACGCCTTCCTGAACGAGCTCAGCGACGAGGAACGCGCGATCTTTGAAGAGGGCTTCCAGATCGTGAAGCGCACCGAGCAGGACGCTTGGGAGGATGCCGTGGCTGAAGCGAAAGACAAGGCCGAGAACGAGCAGCACGTCAACTTTATTTACCCGGACACTGCACCGTTTCAGGAGGCTATGGCTCCCCTGCACGATTCTGTGCTGGCAGCAAACCCGGAATTGCAGCCCATTTATGACCTGATCCAGCAGCACAATGCTGCCCATACTGCGGACTGAGGAGGAGCATCATGGAAAAACTGAGAAATACCCTGAATAAGGTGCTCAACCTGCTGGCAGGTCTGAGTATGACGGTCATGGTGGTGCTGACCACCTATCAGGTCATCGTGCGTTATATCTTCAATTCTCCCTCCACATGGTCGGAAGAGCTGGTGGGTTATCTGTTCGGCTGGAGCACCATGCTGGGTGCCACCATCGTCTCCGGCGAGCGCGGCCACATGAACATCCCCGTGCTGGTGGACCGGTTCAACCCCACCATGCGCAAGGCGTTCCACATCTTTGCCGAGGTCATCGCCTTCATCTTCTCCGCGACCATTCTGGTGTTCGGCGGTTTTCAGGTGTCCCAGCTGGCTATGGGACAGCAGACCTCCTCGCTGGGCGTTGCCGTGGGCATGTTCTACTGGGTCATGCCCATCTGCGGCGTGATCATTCTGGTGTATTCCGTGCTGAACATTATCGGTATCGCCAACGGTTCCATCTGTCTGGATACCCCGGAGGATGCAGACCTTGCAAAGGTGGAAGCCGAAATGGCTGCCGATGCTGACAAGGAAAACAAGGAGGACTAAGCCGTGGCAATTCAAGCGTTACTCGTAATTCTGGCAGTGCTGCTGGTGCTGCTATTCCTCGGCGTGCCCATCTCGTACGCCATTGCAGTCTCTTCTCTGACTGCCATTCTTTCTTCCATTGATCTGAACGTAGCCGTGCTGACCGCTGCCCAGCGCACCTTTGTGGGCATGAGCAAGTTCAGCCTGACCGCCATCCCGTTCTTTATTCTGGCGGGCAACATCATGAATCAGGGCGGCATCGCCAAGCGCCTGGTGGATTTCGTCATGGCCATTCTGGGCAAGCTGCCCGGCGCACTGCTGGTGACCAACATCGGCACCAACGCCCTGTTCGGTGCTATCTCCGGTTCTGCTTCCGCTGCGGCGGCTGCCGTCGGCTCCATGATCCGCGACGGTGCCGATGAGCAGGGCTACGACCCCGCTGTGACCGCTGCCACCAACGCTGCATCCTCCTGCTCCGGTCTGCTGATCCCGCCGTCCAACGCCCTGATCACCTACTCTCTGGCGTCCGGCGGCACCTCTGTGGCTGCGCTGTTCATGGCGGGTTATATTCCCGGCATCATCTGGGCACTGTGCTGCTGCGTGGTGGGCGTGCTGCTGGCGGTCAAGCTGGGATACAAGGGCACCCCCGGCAAGTTTGACTGGAAAAATCTCGGCGTCTGCACCCTGCGCGCTCTGCCTTCCCTGTCCCTGATCATCGTGGTCATCGGCGGCATTATCGGCGGTGTGTTCTCTGCCACCGAAGGCTCTGCCATTGCCGTTGTCTATGCTCTGGTGCTGGCTTTCTGCTACCGCTCCATCAACCTGAAAAGCCTGTGGAAGATCATCGTGGACTCTGCCAAGATGTCCGGCATGGTGGTGTTCCTTGTGGGTGTTTCCAACATTCTGGGCTGGGTCATGGCCTTTTTGCAGATCCCGGATGCCGTGGCGGCAGCCCTGCTGAGCCTGACCAGCAATAAGTACATCATCCTGCTCATCATGAACGTGATCCTGCTGGTGTCCGGCACCTTTATGGATGTGACCCCGGCCATCCTCATCTTCACCCCGCTGTTTTTGCCCATCTGCCAGAGTTTTGGCATGAGCACCATCCAGTTCGGTCTGATCCTCGTGTACAACCTGTGCATCGGCAATATCACCCCGCCCGTGGGCAACGCCCTGTTCGTGGGCATCAAGGTGGGCCGCACCTCGCTTTCCAAGGTCATGCCGTACATGCTTATGTACTATGTGGCCATCATCGGCGGCCTGCTGCTGGTCACCTTTATCCCGGCAGTGTCTATTGCGCTGCCGCAGGCAATGGGCCTGATGTAACTGAGACATTCCCTTCTTCTCCTAAAAAGGCGGTACCTGCTTTGCGGCGGGCACCGCCTTTTCTTGTCTCTTGCACAAAGGCGGTCTTGTGCGCTATACTATCTGCAAAGGGAGGGAGACATCATGCGCAGACGGACCTTTTTAGCCGGGCTGGGCTTTGCAGCCTTGCAGCTGGCAGGCTGTGCCGCAAAGCCGCAGACCACACCGGACTATGTGCTGACCTATGCCGACAACCAGCCCGCCGGGTACCCCACCACACAGGGCGCGCAGTATTTTGCGGATCTTGTACAGCAGCAGACCGGGGGCAAGGTGGTCATTCAGGTCAAGGCGAATGGCGAGTACGGTTCAGAGCAGCAGGTGTGGGAGCAACTTGCCATTGGCGGCGTAGATTTTGCGCGTGTGTCGCTCTCGGTGGCTACGGACGACCTGCCCCGGCTCAACGTACTGCTGCTGCCGTATCTCTACCGGGATGCCGACCACATGTGGCGCGTGCTGGACGGCAGCATCGGGGCAGAGCTTTTGCAGGATTTTACCGCACAGGGGCGCGTGGGTCTAAGCTGGTACGACGCGGGTGCCCGCTCGTTCTATGCCCGTCAGCCGGTGCGCAGCCTGAACGATCTGCAAGGCAAGACCATCCGCGTACAGGATTCGCAGATCGTGATCGACATGATCCGTCTGCTGGGTGCAGTGCCGGAGACCACGGCGTACAGCGACGTGTACTCGGCGCTTGAGACTGGGCAGATCGATGCCGCCGAGAACAACTGGCCGGCCTACTATTCCATGGAGCACTACAAGGTGGCGCGGTACTACATGGCAGACGAGCACAGCCGCGTACCGGAGGTGCAGCTGGCTTCCGGCCGCACATGGGATGCACTGCCGGAGGAATACCGGCAGACCCTGCAAGCGTGCGCCCGGGCATCGGCGCAGTACGAGCGCCAGCTCTGGGCGCAGGAGGAAACAGCCGCCCGCAAAGCAGCCCTTACAGGCGGCTGCTTTGAGCTGCCGCTGCCCGAAGAGGAGATGCAGAGCTTCCGGCAGCTGGTACAGCCGCTGTACCGGAAATACTGTGCCGACTATCTGCCGCTGGTGGAAGAGATACAGGCAGAGTGACAACTTTTTGTTTCCCTTATTCCGTTCGTGCTGTATCTGATTTTTCATAGCCGCAGCCATTTTGTGTCGTCTTGACAAGCCTGTTTCTTCTGATTACAATACAAAAAGAGTCCGCAGGCGGTCTCTTTGCAGCCTGCTGTCACAAATCTCCGGGAAAGGATCTTGTCATGGAACCAAAAACAAAACAAACTCTTCTCGTTACCGTGGTAGGGGTAACGCTTTTTGCCGCACTGCTGCGGCTTTCTTCTGTTCTGGCCTTTGCCGCAAAGCTCATAGATCTGGTACTGCCCATTCTGGCAGGCGGCATTCTGGCGCTTTTTATCAATGTGCCCATGACCGGGCTGGAAAAGCGGCTGACGAACCTGTTCCGCAAGGCAAAAAAGCAGCCCTCTGCTAAAGCCATTCATCTTCTCAGCTTTTGCATCACTCTGCTGGGCGTTGTTCTGGTACTGGTGCTTGCCCTGACTTTGCTGATCCCGGAACTGGTGCAATCCTTCCATAGCCTCTATGTGCAGATCGAGGCCAATATCCCCCGCTGGACTGCCTATCTCAGCGCACAGAATACCGACATGGACTGGCTGATGAGCTGGCTGGAAGGCATTAACTGGGAGCAGCTGCTGCACAAGATCACCGCAGGCATTGACACAGTGCTGGTCAATGCGGCAGGGGCAGTATCTGCCACGGTAAACCTTGTGGTGACCGCCTCGTTTGCGCTGATCATCTCTGTCTACATGTCCCTTGGGACGGAAAGCCTCAGCCACCACGCACGCACACTGGTGTGCGCCTATCTGAAGCCTGACCACGCCGCCGGGGTGCTGAAGTTCTGCCGGCTGTTCCGCCAATCTTTTGCAAACTTTCTGACGGGACAATGCAGCGAGGCGGTGATCCTTGGCGTTCTGATGGCTCTTGCGTTTTCCGTTTTCAGGATCCCCTACGGCAGTCTGGTGGGGATGCTTACCGCCATCTGTGCCATCATCCCCTATGTGGGTGCGCTGATCTCCTGCGTGGTCAGCGTATTCCTTGTGCTGTTGGTAGACCCTGTACTGGCTGTGCGCTGCCTGATCGTTTACCTTGCCGTACAGTTCATCGAAAACCAGTTTATCTATCCCCGTGTGGTGGGAAAGTCTGTGGGACTTTCTCCACTTTACACCCTTGTTGCCGCCATGATCGGCGGAGAACTTTTTGGCATCATCGGCATCATCTTCTTTATCCCTCTGACAGCAGTGGTCATCGAGCTTGTAAAAGAGGATGCCTGTCGGCGCCTGCGCACAAAAGAAACTCCGCAATAATGCAAAAAGGGAGTTTTGCTACGGACAATCATCCGGGCAAAACTCCTTTTTTGTTTATCGTCTTTTTCTCACTCGCCTTCCGTAACCACCCAGCGAAAGCACGTTCCCAGAAAGACAAGAGGCACCCGACTCAGA
>ERZ1026862.1672-NODE-1672-length-12697-cov-4.185255_pt1 | contig 12697 bp, 8 predicted proteins | sample MGYA00380161_ERZ1026862 | MGnify/ENA primary metagenome ERZ1026862 (study PRJEB33269, sample SAMEA4719797) | human gut metagenome | biome: human-associated habitat; feature: organic feature; material: feces | place: Cameroon | collected 2013-10 ... | reverse complement strand
TGAATTGACTGCCCGGATAAAGCAGGATCAGTCAAGAAGGAATAGCATCTGTCCGGTCATATTAAGCCTTGTATATCCATATTCATCTTTCTTATTATTCTTGATCTGGAATACAACCTCCCGCTGTGCATCATGTAATATTTCGGTCGTGTCGTCTTTCTTTTCCTTCCAGCTGCTTAAGTATTTCTTCGGATAAAGGAAATAATACTCCTTCATATTTTTTACATTCTTAAAAATCACCTTTCCGCCTTCAACCGTCTTATATGTCTGATTCTTTTCACTCGTTTCCGGCTCAGCCATTGGAATCGCCTCATTTGTTGTACAATCATAGATCGTATCAACATATACCGGATCGCCACTCTCATTTTTATAATAGATTGAACAATCCAGCTTCGTGCTGATCGCATTCAATTCCTCCGGAGCGAAAATAATTTTCACGAAATCCGGATTCTCTTCGTCCACTCCTACTGTTTCCCAGTCTGATTCATCCTGCTCCTCACTATACTCTTTCGTAAAGCTCATATCATACGACAGATTTTCCAGATCCGTAATAACCGCGTTCTCATTCAGCACTTCAACCATCGGAGGCACATAGGAAGCCCGATATGTAGCAATCATGGTATTAATAAACAGCTTAGCTTCCATTTCCTGCGTAATCGTCGAATGTCCTACTCCGGAATAAAAAACATTTCCCTTACTGTAGATATAATAATTATTTGCAGCATCATTCGGTGAAACACCGTAGGTTGCACCGGTTCCCTGACCATTATTATCCGTCCCCTGCCATGCAACAGCTCTCTTATCATCAGCAAGACAGTACCATACCGTAACCTCCGGATCTTCCATATTCAACTGATACCACTGACCATGCGTCTCCGAAACCGTAAACATCGTATCGATTTTAAACGGATACTGTGTAATCTGTCCCTGATTCATCTGACTGACCTTTGTAATAAGATCATTGTTATTATTAAAACCGGTATTACTTGTGAAGTCACTGACTCCACAAATACTCTCCTTCTCATCCGGAGTCTTGATCAGATATCGATACGGCATCTTCTGATTTCTCAAAGTATTCCAATCCGTTCCCGAATCAGCGTTTTTCCAGCCAAGTCGCTTCATGGCATAGTATGTAAATCCCTGCTTCTGATCCAGCTCCTTACCGGTGATGTCCGTGACAGTGTCATAGGCATTATCCGGTTTTTCTGCCAGCTCCTTCCGCTCACGTTCTGACAGATTTCTGCTGATAGCCTTATAACGGTTCATACCCATCGCATCACGCAGATAGGTATTGGCAGAGTAACCAAAGTTATCACTTCTAATATTGTGCATTGAAGTCAGATCGTGTGTAAATAACACGCTCTTACCCTGACTGATATAGAATTTAAGGAAATCAATTTCTCCGTGATCGTTTGGTATATTGACACCACCATACGTATCGCCAAATCCAACAATGATCATATTGTAATTTCGATACACCTTCATCCAGTCCGGTGTCTTGAAATCCGGATCACTGTTAACCTTTTGATACTTTTCTGTCGTGAAACTATCCGCATTAAAATGTTTTTTAAATGTATCGAGTGTTTCCGTCGTAACTGTGATATCATAATCGTCCAGCGTATGATAATACTTTGTAAACAAAGGATTCGTGCTCAGATCAAGTTTTCCATCGAAATTTCCATCCTTTGGTATGATCTGAAGTACGTTAATCTTCTTTTTCTGACCGGTCTGGTTTCTCGCAGCAGAGCAGCCGGTCTGCGTAAACCGTACCGATGGATTCTCATCACAAAAGACCTCAATCTTCCATTGGATCAATCCCGTATAAAGTCTTGACAGTTTACAGGTAACATCCTTCCTGCTTCCATCCGCAGCAAATTTTTCCCCTTCATAATAAAGCTCATCTTTTGAAAATTTTCCGTCCTGATTCTGGTCCAGATATACATTACACCGGAAGGCAGCACTTTCCGGATCGTTGACCTGAAAACCAAACTGCAGCAATGATCTTCCGACTCTGTCTACATCCAGATACGTCTTCTCCTCGCTGCTATACAGCTTCGGAGTCTGCGTAAATAACACCTCCGGCTTCTTCTGCTTCATACACTCCCTGATGCCTGTCACATCATTTGTCTGGTAGAAATGGACGCTGTTATCGCCCTTATTCTTTTGATCAATCTCACTCTTTACAAAATCACAGATATTAGAATGCTGGTCAATACGGGTTTCATCCCGCTGATACAGATACGGCACAGCCACAACCGGTTTCCCCGACTTTACAAAATCCTTCAGTTCTTCTTCTTTTAATCTTGTAATGTCATTTCCCGAAAACCGCAGTTCCGCACTGTCCACATTCTTCCATTTCCAGGTATCTCCTGATTTGGTTCCTTTTGTCAGGAATTTAACAGAACGGCTTCTGTTATCGCTTGAATATTCTGCCGCTGTCATCTTGTCGCCCGTATGGAAATAAATCTTACCATTCATAGAAGAATCATTCCATACGGTTTTTCCATCTCCGGTTTTATTATATGCTCCGTCATCCAGCCCCAGAAAGATCAGATCATAGGTACTGTTCAGATCCTGCGCTGTACCGATAAATTCCGCAGTCGTCATGTGGGTAATATTCACCTTACCCTCCAGATCCGGCACCATCATATAAATATAATTCTTTGTCAGCGAATACCCATTTTTACTGTCATAACACGGTTCAATATCCAGGATCTCAAGATCCCCCTCGATCTTGTCCGTTCCACTTTTCCCATCCTTGTCAAGAATGTAGCGGATTGCATCTGCCGGCTTTGCCGTCGTTGCATCTGGCTGCCCCGGCGGTGTCATATAGTCCTGGAAATCCGTATATTTCGTATTGGTACTGTTAAGATTCAGATTGTCATTTGTAAAATTGCGCAGTATGTCGCCGCCCTCGCCGCCAATGTACATATGCTCATTGATGAATCTTCGATTTGCTTCAATATTACCCGGCATCTGATAATCAGTCCACTTATCCGCCTTGGTCCAGTAATCATACCAGTTCCAATTAATTTCGGCTCCACTTTTTCCGACCGGAAGAAACGTGTACAAGGACCAGTATTCCTGCGCATCTCCTTCCTGCAATACAAATTTTCCATTCTGAATATAAGGATGCTCCTCATCCATATAAAGCTTTTTGAACAAATCCGACTTCATTGACAAAAGCATGATTGCAAGCTTATACATGTTATTGTTGTATCCGATTGTGTCATATTTTGAACCGTTTTTGTTCAGATTCCAATCCAGCACATCCATCTTGATACTTTTTTTCGTCGCATCCGTTAAAGAAGCTCCATATGTATTGGCGGTCATCATCATACCCGCATAATTCGTCTTTGCAGTCACTTTCTTATACATGTTTTCGACAACCTTCCAGCTGATATCCCGGTCCGTCGATCCATTTACATTCTCAAAACTGCTGATATAATTTGTCGTCTCGGAACGGTGCCTGTAACGATTGTATCCTTTCCACATGGTTTTAAAATTATCATCCGCAACGGTTGGCGATACAATATATAAGTCTGCATAGTTTTCCCAATTAGAGCCCTCTGCATTTAATTCTTTCGGCGTAATGGTCTTAATAATGACAGAATAATCCGCAGCCTCTTTATCGCTTAATTGAAGTGCCTGTTTCAAAAAGTTTTCCGTGTTTTTATAGTAGTAATATACACTGGTCTTATAAACCGGATCACTTGAAGAACTTTTCCGATAGGTATAAATACGCTCTCCCACCTGCGTTAAGATTTGCTTTGGCGCATTCTCCTCCTGAAAAGTCTGTGATGGATAATCCTTTTCTTTCTCGATGCTGCCGATGGTATGCCAGATCAGATTTCCTCCTTCCGACTTTTCAATGGTTCCATCCTCCTTCTGTCGGAAAGAACCTTTTCCCTCTTCCACCAGCTCATAATATCCTTCATGCGCTATCGTATCACCGGTATCAATTTTCGGTTCATCATCAAAATCCGTATTGGTCAGTTCCGGTTCGTCCGAAAAGAAATACGTCGGATTCTGCTGCTCACAATCACTCATATTCATAGAACTGATTGTACCCATCCAGCCGGTTCCACGCATTTTTTCTACATCAGTCGGCTCACAGCCTCCGATATTATAACCAAACGATCCATATTCATCATACGGAACAAGTTCCAGAATAAAAAACGGGTTCTCTTTTGTTCCCAAAGCATACGTTGATTGATCCGCATCATACATATCACGCTTCGACTCCGGAATCTGATTGATCTTATCCACCACGCCTCTGGTTACAACCGGGAGATTCTCGTCCGCCTTCAGCTTATTCTGATAGCCGACCACGCCAAGGCATAAAGCAACGATCCCCAGCACACAGACTGCGGATGCGATTTTCTTCTTTGCTCCGGTAAGCGGACTATGCATTTTTGTTTTCCGATTGACGTTTTTCAATATGAACGCCCCTTCCTTATCCGGGATCTAAGCCCCTTTTGATCACTCACAGTTTTTGCCGAAATAGGTTTCTGTCATTTTGCAATTTTATCGCAGTACATTTCTCAGTTTAAACACGTTTTGTATCTCATATTTTTGTTTTAAATATTCCATCTGAAACGAAACGGTAACGGATGCCTGCGAAGAGGCATCGACCGTCCCTGTAAAAGCCGTCACATACTCTCCGAGCAGATTCTGCTGCACTTCATCCGTACTCGCCACAATCACAGTCGTGTCCGTGTCAAGATCTGCCACAGCTGCCGTCTTTGTGTACAGTTTCTTTCCGCTTGCCGATAGCCAGATCACACGCTTGCTGGCCGGTTCGGGTACTGCGGCTCCGTTCGGGTTCTCCACCGAGGTCTTGCGGGGAATCCGATAGATGACAATTCCCTGTGCACCGGAGGTCGATGGATCCAATGCTTCCACCCGGTTTCCTTCCATCACCCACATACCAATCTGCTCCATCAGAATCTGTGACTCGGATTGCAGGTCAATCTGTGCGGACGCATTGTTATAATTTTTGTGTGCCGCACCAAGGAACATGGTTGCGGCAACCATAATGATCGAAGCGATTGCGATCGCAATGATCAGTTCGATAAACGTAATTCCTCTTTGATCCCGATTCACACAACCACTTCCTTTCTGCTTTCTGCTTCCTATTTCATATTACGTTTATAAACGCATCATTTTTAACCAATCAATTTGACTCAACAAAATGCTTTCCGGTATCCATCACAAGCCGGATACTGTATTGGGGCACACCATCGATCAGGATCGTCTGCACCGTTGTATTGGCGGTGTCAAACGTTGCCTGCTTCGTGTAGGCGATCTTCATGAAACCATTCTCCGCCAGCTCCGTTCCGTCCTGACAGAGTTTGATCGTATTGTTCGATAATTTGGTTCCGTCCTTCGTCAGCTTCGTCCCATCAAAAGCCGAAAGATTATCCGGCAATATCTGCTCATAATAGCCGTTGTCCAGATGATAGATATACAGATAGTAATTTCCGCTTTTGCTGATGGACTTCACCTGCAGCTGATTCAACGAAGCATCCAAGGTCTTCATGACCTTCTGCGTATCCGCATAATGCAGATGCCCGATCATCATGACCGCCGTGCTCGCCAGTATTCCTATGATTGCAATCACGATAATGATCTCCACCAGAGTAATTCCTCTTTGATCCTGCCGTCTTTTCTTTTTTAACCATCGCTCTCTCATCGGCGCACCCCTTAGTTCTTCTTCCATTCATCGTAATTGATATACGAATCCAGATCCAGCTGGCCGGACACACTGCCGGCAGCCGTGCCGGAGCAATCACGGAAGAACTTGGAAAAAAGCGGAGGCTTGCGGCTTTGATCATCTTTAAACAGATTCGAGACAAGCAGTTTGTTGCCTTTTACCTGCACGTTCGCATCAAACGTAATCTTACCGCCGGAAATGATCAGCCCTTCAAAATTTCCGCTGACTTTGACGCTTCCGGTTGCCACAACAATGCCCTTTGTGATCGAAGTCGGAAGATTATACACACCGGTGTTATCGATCAGGTAGACATCGTCTGCTGGATGATACACTGTGAATTCGGTATCTCCCGGATTCCTGTGTTTTGCGATCTCCTCCTGCAATGCGCTGCGGTCAATCAGTTTGTCAAATAACGGATCGATTGACTTGTCGATTTTTTCATATCCGCTCTCATCCGTCACGCTAAAGCGTACCTGATCCGGTGTCACAGACTGTCCGGATACTTTTAGCCCAAGTTCCAAAGACTTATAACTTACCGCCAGCTTCGAACAATAATCCCACATACGCCCCGCAGAGTCCTTCCAATTGTCCGGTTCAATCGTTACCGCCTTCTCCTGAAACATTTCGTCCGACCTGGTCCGGTACATAATATCTCCGCTCAGCGTCATGATCATATGATTATCGATAATTAAAGCATCCTTATCCAGATAGGTTCCGGCAAGCCCGCCTGCTTTAGCAGTATTTCCGGCATAATAAGCAGCGTAGAATTCATTCGCATCCTGCTGCGACTTAAAATTCAGATAATAATTGACACCATTGGTGTAATAGTAAGGTACGATCGGATTCGCATGGTTCAGCCAGCCGTCAAGCTTCACCGGATCCACCTGGACGGACGCGGCGTAGTCTCTTTCCCCGATCGGATACTCCGTTTCACCGATCCTGACCTTCTGCGCATCGTTCCACTTTAACACAACGCCCTCGGAGCTCTCCACCTTCACATACTTATCCGGAACATAGTAAGCCAGCTGGTTCGTTCTCGCCGCGATCGACTCACCCATCTGAATATCCGTGTTACTGGAATTGTTCCCGCGTGAGATAAAGGTTCTTCCTGCAAGCAGCAGATAGTTAAGATTTTGTATATTTAATGAGCTGTTTTTTCCATTGATCATGATTGCACTGCTAAAGTCGGCATCCGTTGCAACCGTATCGCCCGCTCCGTAATTCTTCTGGAAATTGTAACCGTAATAATTTCCCCGAAGCGTTACCTTGCTCTCCTTTGCATTTAGCGCGAGATCATCCGCCACATAAATGTTTCCGTTCACGTTCAGTGTTGCAGTGCTTTTTCCGGTTGTCATAATGTTCTCCGCCCAGATGGAGGAATTTCCGTTTCCGACCTTAAGTGCCGATCCCATATCCGCCACAATATCGCCACGGGTAAGGATCATCCTGCCATTCAGCTCGCCGGTTCCGTTACCGGAAGCCACAATGCCGCCGACTCCCGCATACACGCTTCCATCCACAATGACATTGGATGCATTTACGTTGATCTGATCATCCGCGATCAAAGCGTATTTCATAAATTCCTTTACCTGACTCTGACCGGAAAAATTCATATCCGGTGTGGAAAATACCAGATCGGTCGTGATCGTAGTCTCGTAATCCTGTGCATCCTTATAAACCACCCGGACACCTTTTAAGGTAAAAGTGCCGGCTCCATAATCAATTTCATATTTCGGATCTGCAGGTGCAACAAAACAATCCTGCTGCGTTCCATCCAGAATACACCCCTTTACCTTGCCGGTATCGTATCCCGCAACACGGTACACCACGGTTCCCTCACCATTGGTTGTGTCGGTCGGTGTCTTCATCGGATCGGCAAAATAATTTTCCAGACCGTTCATATATTTCTGTTTGAATACATCCTGCGCATTCTTACCGCCGCTCGTATAGTCCACATAATGCTGCAGCACATCCGCATACGCATTTTCCAATGCCGTCTCAGCCTGTTCCCTTGCGCCGGTGCGCAGATCATCCATGATTGCATCGGCACTGTAGAAGTTCTTCTTCGTGCCGCGCTCGACTTCCTTCATCTGGATATTCACGATCGTAATCTTTGTGATCACCACTGCGATCGCGCTGACAACCACCATGAGTATCAAAACGGCAAGCAGGGAAGCCCCGCGATCATCTTTATGAAAAGAATTCTTTTTCATCGCTACTCCCCTTTCGCTGAATCAACGGTAATGTAGCGGTACTCGTCCTTATCCGTTTCATCGCCCTTGTCTTTTTTGTATACACTGACTTCAATATTTACTTTTCGGATCCCCTGTTCCTTTTCCACCAAAGCCTTCACATTATTCAACGGATAGGAATCCTGCCAGATTTTTCCGGCATTTTTCACTGCCGGATTTTCATAGGATTTCTTTCCCAGATTCGAGGAGATTTCCGGCATCGAACAACCATCCTTCGGCGAAATCGTCAAAGCGTAATTTGTATTAACATCCCCAATGTTTTGGCAGACGATCACAAGTTTCGGGACTCCCACACCGACATCGCATCGGAGTTCTATTTCATCGGTATCCTGGTGAACTTCATACATCAGATATATGTGCTCGACATTTTCAATGTCTTCTTCCGCATAATTACTGCATTGGTACTGATCATCCGCATCCACTCCGGGCACGCCATCACAACGATAAAAGCATTCCACCGTCACATAATCCGCTTTCACCGTAATCGAAATCGTCCGGTGCAGATTCGCACAGATTGCATCCGTACTCATAGCCGAAATCTTGTGTTCGTCCGCATACCCCATGTTTTTTGCGGAGAAATAAGTTAATGCGTCCTGCAGCTGCCCATTTTCCAATGCGATCACATCAACCATTCCGTCAATTCCATCCACCTGCGGCACTTTACTTTGATTTTCTGCCTGGTTCGTATTGACACTTACCCGGATATCGTATTTTTCGCCGATTGCATCCGCCTGTCCGTAGTAATCCACGCTGCCACCGGTCTCAGTGGATCCCGGCGCAGCCGGCGTATAGGAAGCCTTCACATAATTCTCAGCTTCCAGATAAGGCACATCAAATCCGGACGCATCCGCATTCTGCACCAGATTCGGCTGATTTTTCAGATTTTCCATCACTTCCTGCGCCAGATTCGATGCGTGCTGCTTATCTGCCATCTTCGCATTGTATTTCATGGACTGCGTAAAATACGACATGAGCGGAATCGAGAGAATCGCAAGGATTGCCATCGAAAGAATGACTTCCAGCAATGAAAAACCGGCATTGGATAAAGCCCTTTGATTTTTTAGTTTTTTCATCCGAAAGCCTCCTTTCCGGTCTTTTTATGCTTCGTCTAGTAACGATCCCCCAGAGCTTCCTGTGAACGTTCTATCGTTTTACCGAAGATATTCGATACGCCCTTTGGCATGAAGTCAAATACCGGAGGAACATAATCCTTACCTGTATTCGTGATATAGTACATATTCAGTGTCATCTCACCGGTCAGTTTTCCGGTAGCATCGTCAAACGCAGCCGTAAACTGCGTAATCGTTGTGCGATCCTTAAACTCGTTTACATACGCGATCATTTCTTTTAATCCACTGTAACTTGCTTCGTAGCGGATTCCGATCGATGCATAATATCCTGCGACATTTCCGGATGTATCTGCAGATGCATCTGTTGTTGCATCGTCTGTTCCGTCCTCTGTACTCTGGGTATCCGCAGTGGTATCCGTTGTCGCAGAAGTGTCATCGGCCGCACTGTCGGCTGCTCCGTCCGCGGTGTCAGCACTGTTGTCCGTCTCATCGGTGCTGCTGCCTGCGGCTGTCGTATCGGCTGCTCCCACAAGCGGCATACGCATCGCAAACGTGATATCCGTGATATGGAAATCACTGCTGTGGTCTTCATAATCCTGCAGCGACTCGATGGACTTCTCCGTCGTCATATCGGACGGATACTTCGCAATAATGTCCGCCTGCGTCTGCTTCATATTCTCAATATTTTCCTTTACCTGCGGCAGGGAAGCCTCCATCTGCTGCATCTGCTGCACCTTGGCACTATCCTGCTCGTTCTGTGCCTCAAGTTCGCTCGCCTTCGTCATTCCTTTATTGAAGATGAAAAAGTAAGAGCACGCCAGAATCACGATTGCAAAGAATATGATCAAAAGCCGCTTATCCGAATCTGAAATTTTTATCTTATTCATCTGCCTGCTCCTCCGATTCCTGCACATCTGCATAATATGCATTCACTGTATAAGTCCACTCGCTGCTTCCGCTCTCCTCATCCGTCTGTTCCGACATGGACGGGATCGAAGGATCCGTAAGTAATGTCACATTCTGGAAATTGAGCAGCATCTGACCAACCGTAATCTTTCGATCCGCCGTCATATTCAGCGTGATCAGATTGTCATCCGTCTGCATACTGGTTACTTTTATCGCACTCGGAAGTTCTGCTTCCAGCTGCTCGATCAGAGGAAGAAGGTATTCATTCTTCGTCTTCGTTGCGTCATCGATTGTGATATAAACCTGTGCCTCCTGCTGCACGCGGCTGCTCTCGTCATACGTCTGCTGCACATAGGCAAGCGCCTCTAACTGATCCGTCAGATGACGATGCTCGGAATGGGCGATCAGCTGACGCACGCTCGATCCGAGGATCAAAAGCAGACTGAGCAAAAGCGATCCCGCCAGCAGTACATACGCCGTATGCAGATCATTTTTCTTGGAATCTGCCTCCTGCATTTCCTTCGGTTTCGCATCGAGTGGATGCACGGCGGCACCGATCACCGAAAGGAATCCGACCGGCGTTGCTGCACGCGGCTGTCTTGAGCTGTTGCTCTCCTCCAGTACCGGATCGGTATAATCCGGATGCTTTTTCTTTCCGGCTTTCTTTTGGTCATTTACTCCATTCTGATTTCTCAGATCGATGATCTTTGCGAAATCAATCTTCTGCAGCGGAAGCGGTAACTCCTGCGCAAAAAGCTTATGGATTCCCGCAAAACGCGATCCGTCGCCGACCAGATACACGTTTCCGACGAACTCTTTTTTTACCTGATTCTGATAATAGTCCAATGCTGTATTGGCAATGCGCAGATGATACCGGAGCGATTCCGCCAGATCCTCATACGCCTCATCCGCCTGTGCCTGATCGATCGCCTGCTGCGCAGGATCTCCGTTGTCCGGCATCGACGGCTTATTAAAGATGACATTGTGCTCCAGCAGGAAATCAAATGCCTTCTCCTCGTCATCGATTCCAAGGATCGGATGATCCACCACGGCGGAAATGGTTGCACCGTATCCGTATGGTGTCACACGCTGGAACGCAAGTTTCTTGTTCTCTAAAATGCTGATAACGGTCGCCTGCTCCTCCAGCTGGATGATCATCGCATTATCTACGAAGCTGTCACACATCAGCTGAATGCAGCCATTGCCGATATAATCAAAGGTTTCCGCCTTCAGTCCTGCCAGTTGGGCAAAGGACACATAGTTGCCCAGCAGATTATCCGGGATTGCGACCAGAAGAAGCTTTAACTGTTTTTTCCCGTCATCCTCAACGACATCCATCTTGCTGTAACTGATCGTGTAGCCACTGATGTCCATCGGGAAATAATCGCGGCTCTGCGCATCGATGATGCCCTTGATCTTGTTGTCTTTGACATACGGAATCACCACTTCGCGGGTAACGACCTTGGAAGAGGACAACGTAAATACAACGTCCTTTTCCAAAATCTGCCGGCGCACAAGTTCTTCTTTTAACGCTCTCGCCAGACTGTCTTTATCTCTTATGTATCCGTCTTCCACCGCATGCTCCGGCGTACGGAAAGCAAACGCCTCATGTACCGGTGGATTTTTCTTGCGGTAATCGACCAAAGCGACCTTGGTCCACTGGATTCCGGTCTCAATACTGATCACTTTTTTTGCCACTTTTTCTTCCCCCTCATTTACGTTCCAAATGTATATGGAAAAACATATATAAAACAATCGTCATTGCTCACCTTTTTTCCGAAACGCAATTGTCTTATATATATTTTTCGTTCTATGTACAGATAAAAGAAGTGAGTTTTTCACTTCTTTCAGTAAATTCCCATCATGCCAAGATACCATGTCCAGAACCGGTCGCCCCAGAGAGCGGCAATATAGATTCCGGCAGAAAGATACGGTCCCATCGCAAGTAAGTTATTGCGTTTGCTTACTTTCATGCGGATCGTATGAAGAACCGAACCGAGTATACACGCAAGTACGAATGCAAGCAGTATGTTTCTGGCGCCGAGCAGAAGTCCCGCATACGCCATAAGCTTGATATCTCCGCCGCCGATTGCCTTGCCGGAGGAGAAATAATACAGACCATACAAAAACAGACTGACGCAGAAAGCACCGATCAGGTGCGATACGATGTGTCGGTAATCATAGACCGTCATAATGATACCGAGAAGTCCGATAAACAGATTAAACGTCACCGGTATCCGAAACGTTCTTTCATCAATGACCGTAATAACGATCAGAGCAGATGTCATGAGACAATAGAGCACACTGCTGAACGTGAAGCCGTTCGCCATGAAAACGATCACATACAGCACACCATTCAGAGCCTCGATTAATGGGTACTGTATGGAAATCTTAGCACCACATTGCCGGCATCTGCCCCGAAGCATTATGTACGAAAATACAGGAACCATATCACGCCAGCCCAGCTTACGTCCACAGCTCATGCAGTGCGAGGACTGCACGATATTCTCCTTCTTCGGAATGCGGAAAATGCAGACATTTAAAAAGCTGCCGATCACGATTCCGTAGAGAAATACAATTGTGTAGATAAAAATGGTTAGTTGGGTTAGCATGGTGGTTTATATACTCCTAAATAAATATTTAAAATTAAAGCTGAGTTACGACAGCGTCAAATACAGGCTTGTTACTTGAATCATATGCCTGAGTTGTAATTGTCTTTGTAGAAGTTTTTGCAGCTGTACTACCTGTTGCCG
>ERZ1026862.1669-NODE-1669-length-12713-cov-42.670959_pt1 | contig 12713 bp, 11 predicted proteins | sample MGYA00380161_ERZ1026862 | MGnify/ENA primary metagenome ERZ1026862 (study PRJEB33269, sample SAMEA4719797) | human gut metagenome | biome: human-associated habitat; feature: organic feature; material: feces | place: Cameroon | collected 2013-10 ... | reverse complement strand
CCGACGAGATTCTCGGCTTCAAGATTACTGATATCATGTTCGCCGGTACCGACGAGCAGCTCAAGGAGACCAAGGTTACACAGCCTGCCGTGTTCCTCCACTCTGTCATCTCTGCCCTCTGCCTGGGCGAGGAGTTCAACCCAGCTATGGTGGCTGGTCACTCTCTCGGTGAGTTCTCTGCATTGGTTGCTGCTGGCGCCATGGCTTTCGAGGATGGCTTGAAGCTCGTTGCTGCGCGTGCCAACGCTATGCAGAAGGCTTGCGAGGCTAACCCTGGTACAATGGCTGCCATCATCGGCTTGCCAGACGAGAAGGTTGAGGAAATCTGCGCTGAGGTAAGCGCAGAGGGCAACGTGGTGGTTGCTGCTAACTACAACTGCCCTGGTCAGCTCGTTATCTCTGGTAACGTTGACGCTATCAACGCTGCCTGCGAGAAGCTGAAGGCTGCCGGCGCTAAGCGTGCTTTGCCATTGAAGGTGGGTGGTGCTTTCCACTCTCCATTGATGCAGCCAGCCAAGGACGAACTCCAGGCTGCCATCGAGAAGACTACATTCTCTGCACCTAAGTGCCCAGTTTACCAGAACGTAGACGGCAAGCCTCATACAGACCCAGCCGAGATTCAGAAGAACCTCATCGCCCAGCTCACAAGCTCAGTTCGCTGGACATCTTCTGTTCAGGCTATGATTGCCGATGGTGCTGACGACTTCACAGAGTGTGGTCCTGGTAAGGCATTGCAGGGCATGATCGGTCGCATCGACAAGACTGTTGCTGCTCACGGTATCGCTTAGTTCTTTGTATGGAGAAAAAAATCGTAATCTATCAGGTTCTTCCACGTCTCTTCGGCAATGGCAACACCACTTGCAAGGAGAATGGAACCATTGAGGAAAATGGTTGCGGAAAACTGAATAACTTTACCGACGATGTGCTGGCCCGTATCCATGATATGGGCTTCACACACGTCTGGTACACAGGTGTGATTCGTCACGCCACCCAGACAAACTACTCTTCTTATGGAATTCCTACCCAGCATGCCGAGGTGGTGAAGGGCAAGGCAGGTTCGCCATACGCCATCACCGACTATTATGACATCGACCCCGATTTGGCGGTGAACGTGAGCATGCGAATGAAGGAGTGGGAGAGTCTCATCGAGCGCACGCACAAGGCAGGCATGAAGGTAATCATGGATTTCGTGCCAAACCATGTGGCCCGAGAGTATCATTCCATTTGCAAACCGGCAGATGTACGAGATTTAGGAGAAGATGATGATCCGAACATGCATTTCTCTACCAGGAATAATTTCTATTATGCCTGGGGCGATCTGGATTTGAACGAGATTCGTCATTCCAAGCCAGAATTCAAGGCTTTTCATGCTAAAGACGCTAAAATTTATGAGCAGTATGAGGAGAGCCCTGCCAAGGCCACGGGTAACGACCGCTTTGACAACCGCCCTGGTTGCAACGACTGGTATGAGACCGTGAAGCTCAACTATGGTGTGGATTATTGCGATGCCGGAGGCAGAAGCTATCATTACGAGCCGGTGCCAAGCACCTGGGGCAAGATGACCGATATTCTGCTCTTCTGGGCAAGTAAGGGTGTGGATGGCTTCCGCTGCGACATGGCAGAGATGGTGCCTACTGCATTCTGGGCCTACGCCACACAGATTCTGAAGGCGAAGTATCCTCACATCGTGGTTATCGGCGAGGTGTATGATCCTAACCAGTATCGCAACTACGTGAAGGCAGGCTTCGATTATCTCTACGACAAGGTGGGCATGTACGATTGTCTGCGTGGTGTGATTCGCGGCGAGCGTCCGGCAGCCAGCATCACCCATGAGTGGCAGGTGGTGGATGATATCCGCCAGCACATGCTCTATTTCCTTGAGAATCATGATGAGCAGCGCATCGCCAGCGATTTCTTCTGCGGCAGTGCCATGAAGGCGATTCCTGCGGCAGCCATGAGTCTCTTCTTCCAGAAGAATCCTTTCATGCTCTACAGCGGACAGGAGTTTGGCGAGAAGGGTATGGACAAGGAGGGATTCAGCGGCAGAGACGGCAGAACCACGATATTCGACTACTGGAGCCCGTCTACCCTGACTCATGCCTATCAGGATTCGGCCGATGGGACCCTGACTCCGGAGCAGAAGTATCTGGCAGCCACCTATCGCCAACTTCTCCGACTTGCCAATGAGGAGAAGGCACTTCGCGAGGGTGATACCTTCGACCTGATGTATGTGAATCCGGGTTCAGAGAATTTCGACCCGCGAACCAACTTTGCCTTCCTTCGCAAGAAGGATGATGAAGTGATGCTCATCGTGCTCAACTTTGCTCAGGAGGCCCGCCAGCTGCAGGTTTGCATCCCTGGCCATGCCTTCGATTTCTTCCAGATAGCAGAAGAGGAGGTGCTCGTTACAGAGCTGTTCTCGGGCGGCAAGAAGAAGGTAGAGTTGAAGAAGGATGGAGTATTCCCGATATCAATGGATGCCAACGGAGTAAGAATCTATAAATTCAATGTCAAGATGGAGGAGACTGATTTCATATTGAATGAGCATCACAAGGAGGAGTTCCCTCCTGCTCATACGGCTGAGCATCTGCTCAACCAGTTGATGGTTCGTATGTTTGGTTGCGAGCGCAGCAAGAATGCCCATATCGAGCGCAAGAAGAGCAAGATGACCTTCGTGGTTGATCACAAGCCTACCCGCCAGGAGGAGAAGGCGATCGAGACGGAGATGAATCGCCTGATAGAGCTTGATATGCCAGTGACCTACGAGTTTGTGGATCGTGACCACATCCCAGCTGGTGTGAAGATAGACCGTCTTCCAGACGATGCCAGCGACACCTTGCGTCTGGTTCGCATTGGCGACTACGATGTTTGTCCATGCATTGGCAAGCACGTGCGTTCAACTGCTCAGATTGGCAAATTTGTATTGCTCGGTACGAATTGGGATGAGCATGCACGCTCATTGCGTATCCGCTTCAAGATTGTGCAGTAATCGTTGATGCATTGCATTGACCCGATAGCCTGTAGTTTCTTTTCAGGCTTAATTCCCGATAAAGGGTATATGGTTGTTTTTTCAGGCAGCTGTATGCCCTTTTTCTCTTTTCTCTTTCTTCATCTTCTCCTTTGTGCCCTTCTCTTTCTTTTTTCCGGAATCACGGGTGCAAAGTTACGGCTATTTTCCGATACCGCCAAAAATCACCCTGCAGAGTTATGTGAAATTCCGTTAAAATATCGGGGGATATGCGTTAAAGAAAAAAACTCATAGTTTTGGTAACGTGAAAACATAGTTTTTCTTGTACGAACTCATAGCTTCTCTTGTACGAACTCATAGTGTGCTTACAGACTGCTGCTTACTGCTTACTGACAGCTTATTACGATTACTGATTACTGATTACGATTACAGTTCCATTTTCCGCTAGTTGTCTTATCAGGTGTGAAGGGAGCTTTTAAAGAAGGGTATATTATATATATATATTTATATAGATATATATATAATATACCTCCCCATATAACCCCTCATACATCGTTCGGAAAATGGAACTGTAATCGTAATCAGTAATCACTTTCAGCAAAGTAAGAGGAAAAGTTGGTGGGGTTCATCAGATGAAGGTCACCAAACTATATATATTGATAATCAGATAGTTGTAAGTGAAAGGAAAAGATGGGATAGCCTATGTTTTTCAATATATTTTTGGGGAATCTATCGAAGTTACCTCCTGCCATTTTCCAGAAAAAAACAGAAAGATAGAAAATAATCTTTTGAAAGCTTGCTAGTTTGATTTCTTTTTATTATTTTTGCAACCATAAATATCAGTATATTGAAGATAAAGGCTGATATAATGGATAAATATCATTATAATGATAGATAAATAATAGAAGATTATGGCAGATTTATATGAATATTCTACTCCGGAGTTAGTACGTTTGCTGGGAGTGAGATTCAAGGAATACAGAATGCGATGCAATCTCACTCAGAAAGAGGTTGCCGAGCTTACGGGGCTTGGCTTGACCACCATCCATAAATTTGAGAATGGCACAGCTGGCAATCTTTCGCTAGCCACTTTTCTCCTCTTGCTGAAGGTGGTAGGGCAGATTGATGCCATCAATGATGTGCTTCCAGAGCTGCCCCCTTCCCCTTATCTGATGAGAAAGGATGAGAAGAAAGCGCAGAGAATACGTCATACTAAATAATAACTGGTTATGGTAAATACGTTGAGAGTAATGCTTTGGGACGAAGAAATCGGTCGCTTGGCATGGGACAATCGCCGCAGGCTATCGTACTTCACATATAATCCTGAGTTTTTGAAGAAGGGAATCGAAGTTTCTCCTCTTCAAGCTCCTGTGCATGGTATCCGTGCGATGATACCAGTGTGGGGAGAGGAAGCCAGAATGTACCAAAAACTTCCTGCTTTTTTGGCAGATTCGTTGCCGGATGCCTGGGGTAATCAGCTTTTTGAGCTTTGGCGAATTCAAAATCATATTCCTAATGCTGATATAACTCCGTTGGATAAACTATCCTTTATCGGTAAGCGAGGTATGGGTGCATTGGAATTCTTGCCAGAGGTGGCAAAGACGGATAAGGCTGAAATGATAGATGTCAAGTCGTTGGCCGATTTGGCAGAGCGCATATTCATCGAGCGTGAAAATGCCCACATCATGCCAGAGGAATCTATCACTATGCAGTCTTTGCTTACCGTGGGAACATCGGCTGGTGGACGTCAACCTAAGGCTATCATTGCTATCAATAAAACTACGGGGGAGATACGAAGCGGTCAGGTGGCTGGGCTTCAGGATTATGATTATTACATATTGAAATTTGGAGACACAAAATACAGTTCTGCTGAGATAGAGATGACCTACTATGAGATGGCCATCAAGTCGGGAATAGATATGATGCCATCCAGGCTATATGAGATTGATGGAAACAGGAATTTCATAACGAAGCGTTTCGATCGTGATGGTGAGCGGAAATTGCATACACAGACCCTTGCTGCGATTTCTCCGGAAACCGATAGCTATGAGGGACTTGTGGCTATCTGTAGAAAATTACATTTGCCGGAGACTGATTGTCAGGAAGTATTTCGCAGACTTGTGTTCAATGTCCTTTCCAACAATACGGATGATCATACAAAGAATTTCTCTTTTGTTATGGACGAGGCGGGGCTTTGGCGTTTGTCGCCAGCCTACGATCTTACTTATATAATAGATACTGGAGGCTATTTACCCAATACGGGTCATTGTATGTATGTGAGGTCTAAACTGCATCATATTTCTTACGATGATGCCATTCAGTTTGCCAAGGACAATGGTATTCGTCGTGCTGATGCAATCATCAGGGAAGTAGCTGATTCTCTGCGGCAATTCCGTGATATAGCCAAGCGAAATGAGGTTCAGGACAGATGGATCAGTTCCATAGAGTCAGCGATTAATGCGCACCTTGTTTCATGGGGGTTGGAGGATAAAAACAACAGTTCTTCTTCTTTTGAGATAGATGGCAAAAGTTGTACTGATGTTCGCATAGAGCAGGCTTACAAAGGCAACTTCCATTTGTATGCAAGCATAGATGGGCGAGACTGTAAGTTTATTATCGGAAAGAACAAGCCCGAATATGCTACGATTCAAGAGATGGGAGTATCGAAACTTCCGGAGACGATGCTCAGAGATTTGGTTGCGAAATATCTGGTGAGATAGTATCGCTGCCTGATATAAATGTCAATATATTGAAGATAAAGGCTGATATAAGGGCTAAATATCATTATAATGATAGATAAATAATAGAAGATTATGGCAGATAAAAATAACATCTAACAATACTGCGTATGAAACGTTATACAATAAAGAACCTACCACCCTCTATTCATAAAGAGACAGAGGATATACGACTTACTTTTGCCAAAAGCAGAAGTACATTCTTATGGTGTGCATTCAAGGACTTGCTTTTGAATGAAACTCTTCCTATGAGGATCATTATTGCCATCCTTGTCATAGGAGCCATCGGATTGGTGGCTTTAGACCGTCCTGAAAAATCCATCACCTGCTTGATAGTCCTGCTTATCTACTATGTAAGATACATTTGGACAGTCAACAAAGTTTACTCCTTGTATAAGGAAGGTACTTTTCCGATGCTTACATTCGAAGGACCGCAAAATACAATGAGCGTCGAGGAGGGAAAAAGGTATGTCCGGTTGGAGTCGCCAACCTGGGAAGAAGTGGACCGTATCTGCTTTTACCACAATTGCTTGGTTGTAGGAATGAACAAAAAATCAGAGTATGGGCTATTGTTTATGTGGACAAACGATATGGAAAAAGCGCAGCAAACAGCTTTGGACATGTGGCGGAATGCCTTGGATGCCAAAGCTTCCAACACGAAGATGCCTGAGTTCTATTCAGAAACAGAAGTCGATGAAATATCCAATTTCATTGAGAACATTTTCGGCAATTACGAACTTGTCCTTCACGAGATAGTCTCTCCTGATATTCACGTGGACATTGCTATCATTCCTCCTACTGAAGAACGCAATTATTATACTTTGTGTACAATGGGCGTGGGAGCGCATCGCATGAACGTGCCTGATACATTAAGGTATGAATCCCTAATTGCTGAACGTGTGGAGTTATTGATGTATCTTCCTGCTGACTGGAATCTGTCAGAGGAAGCATCGGAAGACGAACGGAATTTCTGGCCTATTCGTCTCTTGAAAGATTTTGCTCGTATGCCTATCTATAGCGACAGTTGGATGGGTTGGGGACATTCTTTAGGGCAAGAAGAGGTAGAACTCTTTGCAGAGGGCGTTCCATATTCTGCAGCTGTCCTGTTGGCACCACAACCCGACATTGACAACTTCACGTCTTGCCCTTTGACGGTTGGTAAGACTGTAGATTTCTTCCAAGTTTTTCCACTAACTCACGAAGAATTGGAATACAAGATAAAATGTGCCGAGGATGAAGATTGTGAATCTCCTACCGATATGCTGTTAGACCATATTCATGCCGACCGTGAGCATTGGCTGGACTATGCTTTAAGCCGCTTTGATTATCGAGAAAAAAAATAACAACGTTTACCAAGGGTCAACTCGTGTGTCGCTATTTGACTGTCTGGATTTCGTAAATATAGATACAGCTCCATGCTATATGAGATACATTCCGATATGGGCATAATTGTAACTTGCCTGTAACTTGCCTACAAATCGTTGCTTCTTCTACTGGAATCAATAATGTTACGATGGATTCTAATGTAAGCAATTGTCCTGTTTATAATATGAACGGGCAGAGAGTAGGAGGTAGTTATAAGGGCGTAGTAATCCAGAATGGATAAAAGAGATTAGTAAAGTAAAAACTTGCAGGATATATTATAAATGAAAAACAGCCAACTTTCAAATGTTATTGAAGGTTGGCTGTTTTTTTCTTGCTCAAAAGTTTGTATTATTAATAATTATTTGTATCTTTGCAGTGCGAGAACCCGCCAAGCCTCTCAACGATGCTCAAATGTGCGGGTCGTTTTGTATAATACGTTTATTCTCAAAATACGCTAATGTAAAGATTACTGCATTTTTTAGTCGTTTAAGTAGGAGTCGCCGCAGTCGAAAGAATCAACTTTATATTCTGTATCTGAATCAAAACGATAAATATTCATCCTAAAAGTGCGTTATATGTTAAATTCCAATTTTTTATGATGATGGCACTACGGTATGAACCTAAGAAACCGAAGTACATAGCTTCCGTGTGCTGGTTGTCGTTGTTCCTATCATCCTTGCTCTAACAAATCTTTGTCTGTCAGAAAATCCAATAATCCAACCGTCAATACTCCGAGTTCGTCTTCTTTGCGATGGATGTCATCACCTACAATAACAATCTTACGGAAGTGGTCATTGATTGACAATAGTGGGCGTCGCTCTTGTTCTTCCTTCTCTGGCGTAGGCATGTGGAAAGCTGACTGGATATACACCCTGTATGGAGGACGGTTTACTACAAAGTCAACCTCTAGCTGCTTTCTTGTAAACTTGCCGTTCTCATCCTTACCACCAAGTTCTACCAATCCTACGTCCACATTATATCCACGGCTACGAAGCTCATTATAGATAATGTTTTCCATAATGTGCGTTTCTTCCTGCTGTCGATAGTTGAGAATGGCTGCACGTATGCCGATATCTGCGAAGTAGTATTTCGTCTCGGTACCAATATATTTTCTGCCTTTCACATCATAGCGCAAGGCTTCTTCTATCAAGAAAGAGTCTTTCAGATAGTCAATATATTGTTTTATAGTGTCTCTTTTTATGGTTACCCCTTGTGCTGATCGAAAGGTATTGGCTATTCTCGTTGGATTGGTTGATGAGCCAATGCCCGAAGCTAGAACACGCACCAATTCCTTCATTCCTTCAGGATTACGCAGATGGTTGCGCTCTATTACGTCACGCAGATAGGTGGTTTCATACAGACCACGCAAATAGTCTGTTTTCTTTTCTTCTGTTTCGAGCAAAGCCACCTGTGGTAGTCCGCCAAAGGTATAGTAGTTCAGCCATGCTTTGCGTATATCGCCACCAATGCCTTTAAAGTATTCGTCAAAGGTGAGAGGCCAGATACGTATCTCGTCACCTCTGCCTCGGAACTCAGTCACAACATCACTTGACAGAAAGCGAGAGTTTGAGCCTGACACATACACATCCACATTTCTCATGTGTGTCAAGCTAAGAATAACCTCCACAAATTCTTCTACCAGTTGCACCTCGTCTAAGACTATATAATAAGGATAGCCATCATTCACCACCTTTGAGTCTATATAGTCAAGTAAAGCATCAGGCTTCCTCAATCGTCTATTTCGGAAATCATCAAGTTGTATCTCGATGATGTGACTATCAGTCACCCCATGTTCCAACAGCCAATTATGCCAGATATCAAACAGCAGGAATGACTTTCCACATCGTCTGACACCTGTTATAATCTTCACAAGACCGTTTCCACGTCCTGCAATAAGTTCATTCAAGTATTTCTTACGTTCAAATATCATATTAGAGTACTATTTTTGATACTGGTATCACATTTTACACCGCAAAGATAACATTTATATCTCGAAATACCGCATAAACAATGAAAAAACTGTGTTTTTTAAGAATAAAAAATGTTTTATATAAGCCATAATCCCTTTACTTTAAGATATTCTATCATTTCCTCTTCGTCAATCAGTCCATTTTTCTCTATGTCGGCTTCTATAGCCTCGATGCGAGCTATGGCTTTTTCTTCGTTGGTAGGTCCCCAGCCAACAAGTGTAGTTTTCTTCTCTTTCATATCTTTCCTGTTTTTAATTTATGGCAAAAATGAAAAGTGTATGTCACCACATTGAATCAGGGTTGGTGTGGTTCATCTGATGAAGGTCACCACATTATTTAATTGATAATCAATAAGATGAAATGGAATCACTTATTGCTTAAACAAATCGTCCATCGTAATCTCGCTCTGTATCATGCCGTATTGGGCATTTTTTGCCACTCCGTAAGTCGTAACGAAGGTGAGGTGCAGAGCCTTGCTGGTACCAGTGGTCTCTCTGAACAACTCACGGCGATAGATGATATGCTCTAAATAGGAGGGAGTAATTTTTCTTTGAAGAATTGTTTCTCCAGGAAAGTCTTGCCGATGCGTCGTCTTCCATAGATTGCTACGAATTCCGGTTTGTTGGATTCATAGCAATCCTGCAACGTTTTCTGCTCTTCCTTGCGTCCTATTATTTTTTTGTAGCATAATGGTAAAGTCTTATTTTATGATAACAATTAGCCCTAAGGCTCTGATAATTGGCTACAAAGATAATGTTTTTATTTGAATACCGCAAGGGATTTTAGATAAAAATATGCCTGAACTGGGGCGGTAACTCGTTTTTTAAGGCAGTTACCGCCCCAGTTCAAGCATGTTTTGTTGAATTTCGGTTCTACTTTTACAGTGATATATTGTTAATAATCAGAAAAACGCTTGTTTTCTGAAATATTATCCGTATCTTTGTACCTAGATTATAAAGAGTAAGATTATGGCTTCAAAGAGATATCCTTTGGGAATACAAACGTTCTCCGAAATCGTGAAGGGGAATTACTTCTATGCTGACAAGACGGCTATCGTCTATCAGTTGGCTCATTATGCCAAGTTTCATTTTCTGAGTCGCCCACGTCGATTCGGAAAATCCTTGTTTGTATCTACCCTCCAGGCTTACTTCGAGGGTAAGAAAGAACTGTTCAAGGGACTTGCCATCGAACAGATGGAGAAGGAGTGGACGGCATATCCTGTCATCCACCTGGATCTGAGCTGCGGTAAGTATTATAGTTTGGAGAACGCTAAAATCATATTGAACAATATCCTTAAAGTTGAAGAGCAGAAATATGGGATAGAAGTTCCTGAATCTGAGCGCGAAGGCTTTGGAATTCGCTTTAGGGATATCTTGCTGGCTGCCACGGCTCAAACCGGTAAACAAGTTGTCGTTCTCATCGATGAGTATGATGCCCCGATGCATGATTCTGTAAGTGACGAAGACTTGCAGAAGACCATCCGCAACATCATGCGAGATTTCTTCAGTCCCTTGAAGCAGCAAGAGGGAAACATTCGCTTTGTATTCATCACAGGCATCTCTAAGTTCAGTCAGCTCAGCATCTTCAGCGAGTTGAACAATCTCAAGATTCTCACGTTGAAGGATGAATACAGTAGCTGTTGTGGTATTACCAAGAGTGAATTGACTCAATATTTCCGTGAGGGTATCGAGGAGATGGCTGAGCATAATGGACTCACTTATGAGGAGACCTTAGAGCAACTCAAGCAGCATTATGATGGCTACCATTTCAGTATCAATAGCGAGGATATCTTCAATCCTTACAGCATCATCAATGCTTTGGACGATAAGGAGTTTAATAGCTATTGGTTTACATCTGGTACGCCTACGTTCCTGGTAGAGTTGTTGCAGCAGAAAAATTTGGACATGCTCAATCTGGACGACCTTTGGGTTAATGACGATCGTTTTGATACCCCTACAGAAAAGCTTACAGACCCGATTCCAGTTCTTTTCCAAAGTGGTTATCTTACCATTAAAGGATATGAGCGAAGAGGAAAATTGTATCATCTCTGTTTCCCAAATCAGGAAGTAAGACAAGGCTTCTCGAAAAGTCTCGTCAGGTATTATACTGCGCAAGACATGAACAGATATGATGCCATTGTGTATGCTTATTCCAAGAATGTGCTCATCAATGACGACATGGGAGCCTTTATGCCTCACTTGAAGGCATTCTATGATAAGTTCCCATATACGATTATCAACAATAATGAGCGTCACTATCAAGCCGTGATATTCACCATCTTCACCATGCTTGGCGAAGATGTGAAGGTGGAGCATACCACTTCTGATGGAAGAATAGACCTTGTTCTCAAGACGGATAAGAGCATCTTTTTTTTTGAGTTAAAATATAAGAAGTCTGCCGACATCGCCATGGCGCAAATCAGCCACAAGGACTATGCCAAGGCTTTTGCCGATGATGGGCGAAAGGTTGTGAAAGTAGGTATTAACTTCTCTGAAAACCAGCGAAGTATAGAGGATTGGGTGATAGAATAAATGATATAGAAGAAAGTTGGTGACCTTCATCAGATGAAGGTCACCACATTGAACAGGAGTTGGTGGGGTTCATCTGATGAAGGTCACCACATTGAACAGGAGTTGGTGGGGTTCATCTGATGAAGGTCACCAACTCTCATTAACTCTGTAAAGTAATGTCATTCAGTTAATTATCTTATATAATCACCGCCGTTCCGCTGCACGTAACCATCAGCATGGAGCCGCTGTTGCCCACGGTTTCGTAATCCAGGTCGATGCCCACGATGGCGTTGCAGCCCAGGGATGCGGCACGGTCGGCCATCTCTCTGAGGGCAGTATCCTTGGCCTCGCGGAGTGTACTTTCGTAAGAACCGCTTCTTCCGCCGATTACATCACGAACACTGGCAAAGAAATCCTTTACAAAGTTGGTACCAATGATGGTTTCGCCAGTCACTACGCCACGATATTCACGGATAGGGTGGCCTTCTATGGTTGGAGTTGTACTCAAAATCATAATTTTTTTCCTTTCTTTTTTATGTTATCTATACTATTTATTTATGTAACTATACATGTTATTTTATAGCTTAGACGATAAAATACAGCAAAAGGTTGCAGGAAAAAACAAAAAATATGTAAAAAGCAACAAAAAAGAGCATAAGAAGCACTAGAAGCAAAAAAAGCTCCATTCGCACATAAAATTGCGAATGGAGCTTTTTGCTGAGAATTAAAAAATTACTTTGTCTCCTGCTCTTCCTGCATATCCAGATACTGGTTGTCCTTGTCGTAGAATTCATACTGGAGGAACGCCAGCTTCTGCGAAGGAATCACATTGAAGCCGAATCCATACTTAAACTGCCATCTGCGCTTCAGGGAAACGAAGCCCTTGTTGATGAAGGCAGCTACATAAGGATTCACATACAAAGTGAACTTCTTGACGCCAATCTTGTTGACTAGGCGGTCGATCTTTCTTTCCAACTGGTCGGTGAAGAGGATGCTCGACTTGATTTTGCCCGTGCCGAAGCAGGTAGGGCAGGTCTCCTCTACGTTCACGTCCATCGCTGGGCGCACACGCTGGCGGGTAATCTGCATCAGTCCGAACTTGCTCAATGGCAGGATGTTGTGCTTGGCACGGTCCTTCTGCATGTTCTTGCACATGCGCTCA